>Ga0209749_1002680_pt1 | contig 11061 bp, 9 predicted proteins | sample EPASupsiteSAE347_FD_187267 | JGI IMG/M metagenome (GOLD analysis project Ga0209749, IMG submission 187267) | Bioremediated contaminated groundwater from EPA Superfund site, New Mexico - Sample SAE3-47 (SPAdes) (version 2) | ecosystem: Environmental > Aquatic > Deep subsurface > Groundwater >... | reverse complement strand
CATTTATATATTGCAAATCCTTTGCGCGACCATAAAACCGGCTGGTTCGACGGCTTATTTAACACCCACCCGCCGATAGAAGAGAGAATAAAAAAGCTGCGGGCAATGGGTTAAGGCGGGCGCACTTCGTTCGTCGCACCCTCGCACCCTCGGACAATGTAAAATTTTAAAGCCGTCAATCTTTGACGGCTTTAAAATTAACCATGAACTAGTCCCCAGCCACTAGTCCCTATATCTTTATTTTCAATTCCTTTATTTCTTCGTGCAGGATTTTTTTCTGCACCTTAAATATTTCGGCAATGCCGCCTTCGGCAAGTTTTATTAACTTATCAAGCGCTGATTTGGAGAACGGCACGCCTTCGGCTGTACCCTGGATTTCAACAAATTTACCCTTGCCCGTCATTACGATGTTCGCGTCAACATACGCGGTTGAATCTTCGGCGTAATTTAAATCAAGCATCTCTTCGCCCTGCACGATGCCGACGCTTATCGCTCCGACAAAATCCTGGATAGGATTTTCTTTTATCGTGTTTGCCTGTCGCAGTTTATATACCGCCTGAGTAAGCGCTATCATGGCGCCGTTTATTGACGCGGTGCGCGTGCCGCCGTCGGCCTGTATTACATCGCAGTCAATTAGTATTGAGCGTTCGCCTAAAAGTTTAAGATCGCAAATGGCGCGCAAACTGCGCCCGATGAGCCTTTGAATTTCGTGCGTTCTTCCCTTTACGCCTTTTGTTTCTCTCTGAGACCTTGTGTTTGTAGCGCGCGGGAGCATCGCGTATTCGGCAGTTACCCATCCCTGGCCGTTACCTCGCAAAAAAGGCGGCACTTTTTCTTCAACGGTCGCGGTGCAGATGACTTTAGTCGCGCCCATCTCTATTAAGCAGGAGCCCTCAGCGTGTTTAATAAAATCAGTTGTTATCTTAATATCTCTTAACTCGTCATTTTTTCTTTTATCGTTGCGCATGCTAGCTCCTTGCTAAAAACAAATATTGTGCTTTGACTTTATTGGGAGGGCGAGCTGCGCTCGCCTGTGGGGTCAGGCACACGCACTTCGACCCGCCTGCGGCGGACTCAGCGCGATGCCAGACCCCCGTTTTTATTTGTTTTTCTTTCTACCCCATATACTTTTCTTTGCTTTTTTTTCTACAATCGCGTCAACCGGTTTTTTGTGTTTAATTTCGTCAATTATTCTTAATTTTACCTTGGAATACATGGCTTCCGCGGTTGAAATAAACGCGAGATGCGGAAAATGATTAGAAAGAAGCTTATTTAAGAATAATCTTATATCGGCAGGAACCATAATAACGCGCGTTTCCGGATATTCATTCATGGCTTCTTTTATCAATTTTATTATTTCTTCTATTTCATCGTGGGTAAGAACAAAATGCCCCCGCATCTTATTGGCGGCGTTAAATTCGCGCGAAATTTTTTGCTCCAGATTTTTTTCAAAGCAAAATACGTTTAATTTGTCTTCTTTGTCAAGATACTGCCAGCATATCTGAGGCGCTATGTTAAAGCGCACAATCTCCGTAATAAGATCGGTGTTGCTTATCTGTTCAAAATTTTCACCGACTATTTCAAGAATGTTTATAATGTCCTTTATGATAACATCCTCGCTAAGAAGGTTTTTAAGGATAACTTTTAACATTCGAAGCTTGTGCGTGTCGCGCAGAAACTCATCTGCCACTATCGGATGAGTCTGATAAATTCTTTCAACTAAATACCGCAGCTCCTGAAGCCCCAAAACATCCTTCATGTTGAGGCGTATGCTTTCTTTTATGTTTGTAAGAAGAACGTTTAACGGGTTTATTATGAGGCATTTTTCTTTTTCGGCGGTTTTTACTTCGCCCTCTTCTATCCACTTAGCGTGCACTTTAAAAGTCGGGTCTGTGGTTATCCATCCCTTTAGCTTGTTTAATTTTTCCTGCGGGGCCAGTATAAAGAATCTGTCGAGAAAAATTTCGCCTTTCGATACGGGATTATTTTTAATCTTTAAGACATATTCATTTGGAGATAACTGAAAGTTATCTTTAATATTTATCCCCGGCATCACAAATCCGGTTTTTGCGGCAAATTCATTTCTTAAATTAGCGAGCGCTTCTAAAAGAGGCGCGTTATTTGCCGGATCTACCAGCGGAAGAAGGCCTGTTCCTATTTCAAGACACAACAGGTCTTTATCAAATAATATGTTAATGTCAGGGTGCATTTTGCCGTCAAAATAAAGATTTAGCTTCCCCTGCATTTTCCATCCGTCGTTTGTAAGATGAATTATTGTTTTTTGCAATTCTTCCGGAATTAGGGATGTCTCTCCAAGATATAAAAGAGCGGCCTCATTTTCTTTTGTAAGCTTTAAAAAGGTTTGTTCGGCCTTTTGCCCCATTATCCACGGCGCGAAATCGGCGGGCATATTATCCGCGTTAAAAAGCGTAAACTTTATGTCTTTAGAAATAATTGTAGTCATAAAAACCTCCATAGATTAGGGGATAGGGCATGGGGGATAGGCAATAGTGATTGGTTGAATTTTTATTCGCTTGCATGAATAAAAATTCTTACGCAATTTTTGTTAGAAAGTATTCCCTATGCCCTATTCTCTGTTCCCTATATCCTGTATTGTTTTATGTTTGCTAACTTATTCTGTATTGTTTTTAGTTCTTCCTCTGTGCCGGGTTTTTGCATAAGGGCGAACATATTCTTTTTATAAGCTTCAACGCCGGGCTGGTCAAACGGGTTTATGCCCAAAAGACGCCCGCTTATCGCGATTGATTTTTCAAAGAAATAAAATAATTGACCGAGATAATATTCGTTAAGTACCGGCACTGATATTGTCATGTTCGGCGCTCCGCCTTCCATGTGCGCGAGAGCCGTTCCCCGGAACGCCTGTTCATTTATGTAATCCATTTCCTTGCCGGCAAGATAATTTAATTTATCAAGATCCCCTTCCTCTTTTGGAATTGTTATTTTATTCGCGCTTTTTTCAACCCATAAGAAAGTCTCAAATAAATTGCGCAAACCATCCTGTATATACTGACCTATTGAATGAAGGTCAGTTGTAAAATTGCAGGAGGCGGGGAAGATGCCTTTATTATTTTTGCCTTCGCTTTCCCCGAATAATTGTGTCCACCACTGTGAAAAATAAATAAGATTCGGAACAAAAGAAGATAAAATTTCCGTTGTTTTGCCGCCGTTGTAAAGAAGATGCCGGATTGCCGCGTAAGTATAGACCGGATTTTTAGCGAAATCCGCTTCAGAAGATATCTTTAACATGTCTTTCGCGCCGAGGAGCATTTTTTCTATGTCTATGCCGTAGGCCGCCATCGGCAGAAGGCCGACAGGAGTCATGACCGAAAATCTTCCGCCGATATCATCGTTTATTATGAATGTTTTATAATTTTCTTCATCGGCAAGCTGGCGAAGCGCGCCTTTTTCTTTATCTGTTGTGGCTATTATTCTTTTTCTGGCTGAATATTTGCCGTATCTTTTATCAAGAAAGTCTCTTATTATCCTGAACGAGAGCGCGGGTTCAAGCGTAGTGCCCGATTTAGAGATTACATTTACGGCGATTTCTTTGTCGTCAATAGAGTTAAGAACTTCGTTTATGTAATCGGCGCTTAAATTTTGCCCCAGAAAAATTACCGGAAAGCTTGTGCCGGATTGATATTTTAAGGCCTCAATCGCGGCTTTTGCGCCCAGATAAGATCCGCCGATGCCTATGCAGACAAGAACTTCATAATCCTCTCTTACGGTAATGGCCGTTTTCTTTATATCATCGATTAAATTTTTTTCAACCGTTTCGGGATAATCAAGCCAGCAAAGAAAATCAGACCCCGGGCAGGTTTTGTTTTTTAAGCTTTTTTCGACTTCCAGTATTTTTTCGCCGAGGCTCGGCAGTTTCGCGATATCAATAAATTCCGCCGTATTGGAATAGTCAAAAGTAAGTGTATTCATTTTGTCTCCATGGGCGAGCTAAAGCTCGCCCTAAGGAACAGGCTTATGCCTGTCCCCTGTTATTGTTTTGATTAGGTCTTCCATGTCATCAGGGCTATAGAAGCAGAAAGGATATTCCCTGAATATTGATATCCTGTGCTCCGCCTCTTTACGGCTTAAGACCTCAAATTTTTCTTCAAGCTCTTTTTTAAGAGGAGCCACCATTTTTTCAAGCTTTAAATTAACTTCTTTTATCCTGTCGGCGATAATTTTTTTATCGTCAAGCGGGATGTCTTTTATTTTTTTTACCAAATGTTCTTTTTCTTTAATAAGCTCTTTTATTTCCGGATTTTCAAGTTTGTCTTCATCGGATATGAAGTTCTGAGGATTGTGTTTTATCTGGATAAGTTTTTTTTCTGTTTCAAATTTTTCTTTTTCGTTATAATTTATGCCGGGCATGTCAAGATATAAGTTTGCCGTCGCCGCGCCGTACACTGGGGGAGTTATATTGTAAAATTTTTGTATTATCTGGTCGGTTATTATATCGTATTTCGCGCCGCCCGATCCGTGCAGGAAAAAGTCCGACGCGAATGTCCTGAAATACATCATTAGCGTCACCGCTTTAAAAACTATCTTGTACCCCGATTCTTTTAATATTTCAATATTTTTACCGGTGTTTTTGTCCAGAGTTATTATTTTTTCGCCCTTTGCCAGAAGAGTGTTTTCGCCTTTGTCATACCAGAGCCCCGCGCGCAGCCCTGACGGCATTATAACCCAGAACGGCAATTCAAAAAGATCGTCATGTATGCGCAGGTTAGGAAATGGATTGGCGTTATTTTTTATCATGTGCTCCGCGCGGTAAGTGTCGAGCACATGATTATAGATAAGGCAGAATCCGTCTATTTTGATGATAATATCCATCACAAAAGTTAAATAACTTGTTGTTTTAAGGATTCTGCTTACCGGCAGTTCCAGATAATTTCTTGCTTTGCCGCTTTCTTCTTCGTAATATCTTCTGGAAAGCGCGATAAATTCCGCCAGATTGCCGGAAGACGCAATCGATTTTTTAGCCGAGAGAAGATAATTTTCAAAATTATTGATAATTTTTTCTCCCGGAATTGTTTTAATTGTGTTTTTAACGTCAAGAGTAAAATTTGTCCATAAATTATCCGTAGGCGGCGGCAGGGCGGCAGCCACATTATGGCATACCGGCACATTAAACGGGATGTTTTTTTTGCCGTATTTTCCGCTTAAATAATAAGGCGCGGCAAATTCCTCATGGCATCCTTCTTCGTAATCAAGCCAGATATTAAGGCCGGTAATATTTTCGTTTTTTGAATATTCGTTTATGAGAAAATTTTTAAGCCATATCCCGGGGTGATAAAAAACGGACTGATGCCCCGTCGCGAAGACATAAGAGCCGGCGTCTTTTTTGGAAACGGATATGTTTTTTTCCGCGCAGAAAGAATATGCTTCTTTTAAAACCTGCTCTGTAACGGTTTCTTTGAATTTTACGCCTTTTGTGTCGCAAACGTAAAAATTCCACTTTTGCCTGTTTATCATATTGTGATTGGCATAGTCAATCCATTCTTTATATTTCGGCTCAATGCCGTACGCTTTATGTTTTTTGGCCAAAAGAAAATTATAATTCATATTATCAATCCTTTGTAAGGGGACCTGCCCTTCGCCCCTACAGTATTATTCCGCCGAATTTTTCGATGCCGATTTCTTCCTTGCAGAAGAAAATTTCGCCGTATTCTCTTTTTAACATAAGCCCGTACATGTTATTTACGGCGTTTACTCTGTCAAAAACCATGAGGTTATTTCTTTTTTTGTTAAATTGTGATTTATAGCATTTTATGGCGTTAAGTTTCTGCCGTTGATATTTTGAAGTATCAACAATGAATGATGGTTTTACAAAGAGGCGCAGATGCGTGCTGAAATAATAAAATATTTTTGTGGGATAATGCGGTTCGCCATAGAGTTTTGTTTTTGTAAGCTTGGAATAAAATCTTGCCGCGTCCGCTATCTGCGACGCCGCCACATGATCGGGATGCGCGTCGTGCCAGTATGGAATAAATAGCGCCTGAGGTTTTAGTTTACGGTAGACGTTCGCGACTTTTTCTCTTGCTTCTATAGTATCGGTGAGATACCTGTTAGGAAGGTCCAGCGTTATCCTGGTTTTAACATTTAAAGCGCCGGCCGCTTTCAGGCTTTCTTTCATTCGGGTTTTGGGATCTCCCGTGGGCGTGGGTTCACCGTTTGTCAAGTCAAGGATGCCGACCTTAAAGCCCTCGTCGGCAAGCTTTAATATTGTGCCGCCCATGCCTATTTCGGCGTCATCGGGATGCGGCGCTACGACTAGTATGTCTAACATAAAAACCTCCGGTTTTTATTAGGGACTAGTGGCTAGTAGCTAGGGACTGGTTCAATGAGGAATTTTTTGCCATGAATTCATTAAAAGGCAAAAAATTCTTCCATTCACCAGCAACTAGTCCCCAGTCCCCAGCCCCTTTCTAATTATTCCCATATAATATTTCAACCTATAATCTGAATCTTTGATTTTTCCCTTAAAATCCCTGCGGCTGTCTATGTAAATTAAGCTTATGGGAATTTCCTTAAGTTTTAAGTTGTTTTTGTGCGCCTGCAGCAAAAACTCCATTGGGAACCCGTAGCCGGCTTCGGTTAATTTTAGTTTTTTTAACGCGCTTACCCTGTACGCTTTAAACCCGCAAAAAGAATCCGTAAGATTGTATCCGGTGATTTTGTTTATTATTTTTGTGATGATTTTATTTATATTGTGCCGTTCGCGCGGCGCTTTAGAAAGAACGGGGGAATTTTTATGATATCTTGAGCCGGAAACAATGTCGTAATTTTTTATGTGTTTCATAAATTCTTTTATGTATTTTGCCTCGTGCTGAAGGTCCGCGTCCATTTTAATTAAGTAAGTATAATTATTTTTTATGGCGTAAGCAAAAATATCCGTAACCGTTTTTCCGTAACCCATTTGCTTTTTATGGCGCTTTACGGAAATGTTTTTGAAATTTTTTAAAATATTGAGCGTATTATCATTAGAGCCGTCGTCATAAACAAGAATGTCATAATCGCATACTGCTTTTACGCGGTTAACTACAAGCGCTATTGTTTTTTCTTCATTATGTGATGGTATCGCAACTAATATTTTCATAATTTTTCATTTTGTTTGTATTAACAAAGGTAGCCGCGGGGCTTTAGCCCGCGCTCTGCGTTGAATTTTTTATCTCCTTAATTCCAATCTACAGCATTTATCTCCCGCGCCGATTGTGCTTTTAAAGTCAAGCTTTAAGCCGTTTGACTCAAATGTGCCGAAATCAATCTCCTTGGAAAGGTCGCACATAAGCTTTATTTTGCTTTTTGAAAGCCCGTGTTCCTTCCACGCCGCGACAAGCGGGCAGGAGCTCATCGTGAGTGCGGCAGTGTCTTTATCAGATTTTATTTTTTTGGGTTTAAATATATTGCCGTCAGCGGGGGAACAGGTCGTAAAAATTTGGGCTACCTTGTTTAGGTCGTTTTTCGCGTTTTTATATTTTTTGCCCTTATCAACGCCGCGCCTATATGTCGCGCTTTTTAAGATTTCCTTAGCGGATTCCGCGCCAAATTTTTTTTCCATTCCCTCAAAAAGATAAAGGTACATTATTGCCCTGTCTTTTATCGCGTCTAGAGTTTGTTTTTGGTATTTATTCATTGTATAAACCTCACCGCCCACAATATTTTGATTGAGAAATATTCTATAGAAATATAGAAGTATCCTTTATGCGGGATAAGCCCTTGAAAGAGGAGCTTTTTTCCTGAGATATAAATTTATAATAAGGTAAAACTATTTTATGAGGAGGAATAAAATGAAAAAAGCGGTAAAAATTTTACTGGGAATTTTTATTCTGGTATTTATCTCAACAGTTTTAGTTATGGCTGGATCGGGGTTTAAAATAGTTCGTCATCCTTCACCTGACGATTGGGGCAGAGGCGTTATTAAAACATTTCCGGCAAAAGCGCAGGACAGCACTTTTGATCTAAGGTGTTATGATCTAACTTCTCTTAATCTTAAGGATAAAATGAATGATTTGTTATTCTGTGATTTTGATTCTAAAACAAAATGGCCCGCAAGTTTGCCTCAGGGTTTTAATCCGGCAAAAATAATGGAACTGGGTAAAAATCCGGGTTTGGGGATAAGAAGCCTGCACAAGAAAGGCATTACGGGCAAGGGCATAGCGATAGCGATTATTGATCAAACCTTGCTTGTAGATCATGTTGAGTATAAAGACAGGTTGAAATTATACGAGGAAATTCCGGCACAAAAAGATTGGAATGCAGCTATGCATGGCGGCGCGCTGGCTTCAATTGCCGTAGGTAAAACAGTAGGCGTCGCTCCCGGCGCAGACCTTTATTACATAGCGGCGCAATTTATAGGACGAGATTATACTTTGGGCAAAGGATTTAAAGGCAGAGATTTTACATGGGTGGCGAAGTCAATAGACAGGGTTATCGAAATAAATAAAAAACTTTCTAAGGATAAAAAAATTAGGGTAATAGCAATAGCAGCCGGATGGGACAAAAATGAAGACGGCTATAAAGAAATAGTCGCGGCTGTTGAAAAAGCTAAAAAAGAAGGCATATTTGTAGTTTCGTCTTCTATTAATGAAACCTACGCTGGTGATAAAATCGCGTTTAATGGATTGGGACGCTTGCCCATGAATGATCCGGAAAAAGCCGCGTCTTATGCTCCGGGATTATGGTGGGCAGATGGATTTTTTAAAACAGGCAAAATGTTTTTTGATTATAAATGTTTACTTGTCCCGATGGATTCAAGATGTACCGCAAGCCCCAACGGGAACAAAGATTATGTGTTTTATCGCAGCGGCGGATGGAGTTGGTCAATTCCTTATATAGCCGGCTTATATGCGCTTGCCTGCCAGGCAAAACCCAACATTACGCCGCAGGAGTTTTGGGGTAAAGCTTTAAAAACCGGTGATGCCATAACCCTTAAAAATAATGGCAAAAATATAAATTTTGAAGTAATTGTAAACCCGGTGAAGCTTATAAAAGATATTCAAGATAATAAATAAAATTCACTGAAAAAATATTATTTGTAGGGACAGAACATTGTTCTGTCCCTACTTTTTTTAAATAAAAAATCGCGTTTTTTTATTTAGCCCTTTATCGCGGGCGAGCGCACTGCTCGCCCATACCGCTTTTTGTTTTGTTTTTTCTTGACGCTTAACGCTTACCTCTTACCGCTTATCATTAATATTTGTTCACGAAAACATGGGTATCGCTGTCGCTGACGACATCATTCTTGCCTTCAAGAAAGCCCGCGAAGTAAATAATAACCGAAGTTAAAATAAGTATGACGCCTAATCCCACAAGCACCCAAACCGCGCCCACCAAATCGGCTATCCAGCCGCCTAAAAATATTGATATTGGAATTGTTCCGAACGCGACCGTCAGAATGATGCTGAATATCCTGCCGAGCATCTTTTCAGGGAACGCGCTCTGTATATATGATACAATTCGCACTTCCGTTACCGTGCCGCAGAACCCGATAATCGCCATCGCGACGAAAGAAATTGTTAATATATGGCTTACGCCGACAACAAGCACCGCCGCCGCTATGGCTATATTGGAGTAATATAAGAAAAATTTAAGGTGCCTTACTTTATCAAGCGCCCTTATTGTAAATGACGCAAAAAGCTTGCCGAAGGTCAACGCGGTTATGAATCCGCCGAATATGGCGGCTTTATTCATAAATGTTATGTCCCAGAATTTTCTCTGCGCTATATCAGGCAGAAGTATCGGCAATGGATAATAAGTAAAGTTGACCGCGATACAGCAAAGAAGAATTGCCTTTAAAGGGCTATTTTTAAGCATAACGGATATGCCTTCTTTAATGTCTTTTACTATGTGCTGGGATTCTTCGTCTATTTTATGTTCTTTTTTAATATTTAAAAACAGTAATGATACCGCGGAAATGACAAAAGTAAATCCGTCAGCTATAAAAGCGATTGCCGGTCCCCACATTGTTATGAGAATGGCGCCGAGCGCCGGCCCTATTATGCCGCCTATCTGAATTGTGGTTCGTGCGATGGCATTCGCGCTGTTAAGGTCTTTTTTCTCAACCATGTCAGGAATAATTGCCATCTCTGCCGGCTGGAAGAACGCCGTCCCTATGGATATGAGCACTGCCGAAAGATAAAGATGCCACGCCTGCAGGCAGTGAAAATAGATGCAAATTGGAATTATGGCGGCGGCTATCGCGCGCATAATATCGGTAATTATCATTATCCGGACCTTGCCGACCCTGTCAGTTATGGCGCCTGCCCATAAGCCGAATATTAAGCCCGGTACTGCCTGGCATATGCCGGTTATGGCTGTCGCGGTATTTTTGCCGGTAAGCTCTCTTACAAGCAAAAGAAGCGCAACATAACTAATGAATGAGCCGAGGCGCGAAGCCAGCTGCCCAAGCCAAAAAACAAATAAATTTCTGTTTTTATAAAGAAGCCAATTTTTCATAGCCACTCATTATATAATAAAGCGGTTGACAATTGCAAGAACCTTTGATATACTTGCTTTTGTTCCGGCAGACTGCGTCCCGATGTTCTTCGGGACGGCTACCAGAACAAATGAAGCAGAAGCAAGCCGCTTCTCACCTTATGGCGCGTAAAGCTGTTAATAGGGTAAGAAAAAGTAAAGTTAGGGGTCAAGCTTCAAGTTTAATGGGGACAGTCCCCATGTAAACTTGCGGTATTTGACCCCATAAAGCGGTGAACTTCTCACCGTTTTTTTGTTTTAAGATGGCAACGGAATTCGTTGTCACTAATTGAGTAGGGGGTGGATTTTATCAGCAGAGACCTAAGAATTAACAGGCACATAAGGGCAAGAGAAGTAAGATTGATTTCGGAAGTCGGGGAACAATTGGGAGACTTATCTCCTATAGAAGCCCTGAGGATTGCCGAAGAACGCGGTTACGACCTTGTTGAGGTTTCTCCCGGCAGCACGCCGCCCGTATGCAAGCTTATGGATTACGGCAAATACAAATACGAACAGAGCAAAAAGGAAAAAGAAGCCAAGCATAAGCAAAAAGTTGTTAAATTAAAAGAG
>Ga0209749_1002679_pt1 | contig 11065 bp, 10 predicted proteins | sample EPASupsiteSAE347_FD_187267 | JGI IMG/M metagenome (GOLD analysis project Ga0209749, IMG submission 187267) | Bioremediated contaminated groundwater from EPA Superfund site, New Mexico - Sample SAE3-47 (SPAdes) (version 2) | ecosystem: Environmental > Aquatic > Deep subsurface > Groundwater >... | reverse complement strand
CATTTAAAATATTTATTGATTTTTGGTGGACTATTTAATATCATCTTTGCAGCTCCATTGCTCATCCCTAAAATATCCGACTATTACCTTGCATTCTTGGGTAATGTTAATAATTTTTTAAATTTAGGTGGCGTGGCATACACATCACCAAGCAATCCAGTGCATTCCCTGCTAATAAACACAGCTGGAATTGATCTTGTTTTAATAGGAATTATCGTTCTATATGCCTCATTTGATCCAATACAAAGAAAAGGTATAATTTTATTTAATGCCATTGGGCGAACAGTGTTTTTTTTAATAATTTGCTATTACATATTTTTTGAGAATATATTAAGAATAGTTCTTGCTTTCGGACTGATTGATTTAATAATTAGTCTTATGTTCGTTTTGTTTTTATTAAAAACAAAAAATGTTAATAAAAAGCACTTTAAGAAAATAATCGCCACAACCATCCTTTCTTTTCTTCAACTTTAAAATTCTTTTCATAACTACCATTTCCTATCACATTTCCGCTCTCAGCTCCATAACTTTCAGCTTGAGCACCTTGTGTTCCGCTTTGAATACCGCCAATTATCATTTCCTTCAAGCGCTCAATCTCATTGGTCACGACCTGTCCGTCATGTTCGGCGTTGTGCATGTGCGCTGAGCCTGCGTAACTGGCTTGTTTTTGATCTAAGTGGATATCAAAAATCACTTTCTCGCCTTCTTTCTTGACATACATATGTAATCTCGGATAATGATCACGACCAAGACGGCGGACGAAGCTTTCTTTGCCCATTTTACGGTCAACAATAAAACCATAGCCGGCGTTGCGGAGGAAATGTTCAGGATGACCGTCTATTTGATTTTGGTGAACGACTAATTTCATTTAATTTACGTTTAACTTTTTTAATGATATAATTATAGTAGTCTTATAATTAACTTAAAATTATGTTTCAATCTCTAACCCCAGAAATGAGCGCATTATTAATTATTCTTGTCATCTGGGAAGCCTGCTGGAAGGGCGCGGCACTTTGGAAAGCGAGCAAGAATAACCAATTAAACTGGTTCGTTGCCATTTTCCTACTCAACACTGTCGGTATTTTGCCGATCGTGTATATCAAGTTTTTCCAGAAGAAATAAACTAAGTCTTTGCTCGGCTTTTTATTTTCATTTTCCCCAAAACAAAACTCAACATCAATCCGATCGGCCAAGCAGCTTTTAATAATAAATATTGCCAATACGGATGCCATTTTTTAAAATACTTCAACATCGAATTGCGGAAGTATAGTTGTTTTTTTATTGTCCCAACTTGCTTGAAACTCTGACCGACATAATCAATGCATTTCGCGGCTGGCGTATACCACACCTCGCCAGCATTCGAGCCATGATGTCCATTATAAACTTTCTTGCAATAATCAACCTCATCAAACCACAAAAAATATCTTTCATCCATCCAAAACGGCGGCTTATTATCACTTAGCATATTAACCATAAAGAATCCGCCACGAATAGAATCTACTTTGGCGGCTTTATTGTAATCAAAATCGACGCACAAATATTTATCAAGCGCATGCGAAAAAATATGCGGAATCTTCAGAACGACTGCCAACTGATTCCAAACTGTCGGAAAACGACGGACATGCGGCATTGTTTCACCGGTCTCAGTCACTAGGTGGCAGCCCGCCACGCTGGCTTGCGGATTAGCCCGCATCCAATCTAGCATATTTTTGAGCGTATCAGGAAAAACACGCATATCGGGATTCAACAACAGCACAAAATCTCCGGTCGCCATATTAATACCGAGATTGCAGCCACGTGCAAAACCGGCATTATAAGAATTTTCCACTACCTCAACCAATGAGAATTCACTCTCAACCATTTTTACCGTATCATCAGCCGAATCATTGTCTACTACAATCACTTCATAGCTAAAATCACCCTCGCTTTGAAAAAGGGCTTTTAAATTTTCACGCAATTTATCGCGGACGTTCCAGGAGACAATGACAATACTTAAATCCATGTTTCAATTTAAAATTTAAAAATGCTAATTGCAAATTTATATTTTTTTATTAATAAACTTTTGCCAAACGGCATTTCATTCGCATTTCAATCAAGTGCAGTAATAAATATTGCTCGAATAAAGTAATATATGCCAAGAGCTTTATTTGGTTCCAGACAACAAGTATTTTTTCACGACCGCTGATTACACGCCAATATTTCCAATATATAATTTGCTGATTCACGAATGACCAAATCCGTACTTGCTTAGATTTGTTTTTGCGATTCTTGATAATGTCCCAATTGCTTTCACCGATCGCACTCGCTGTGCGGTCATGGTAAGCAATAGCATCGGCGACAAACTTTGACTTCAATCCAGCCAGGTGCAAACGATAGGCCAAATCACAATCCTCTTTATACATAAACATCAGCTCGTCAAAATATTTTCCATTCTCAGCGACCTGCTGCAGAGCAGAAATGCGATACAAACCGCACGCGCCACTCGGTCCCAATATTTCCACCTTGTCAAATTGCCCACCATCTTCTTGGGCTTGGCCTATGTCCACAAAACGTAAACCTGATAATAATTTTATGCCGCAAGTATCAATCACATCCGAATTTTGAATTTTGAATTCTGAATTTTGAACTTCAGAGAAGTTCCACTTCAAAATTTTTGGACTAATTGATCCGAGGCTTGAATCAGCGTCAAGAGCCGCAACCATCTTTTCCAAAGCATTATCAGCCAATTTGACATCAGGATTGATTACCAAGATATAATCAGCGCCAAATTCGATAGCTCGCTTAATCATTTTGTTATAAGCCCGACCAAAGCCAATGTTTTCTTTATTCCACCAAAAATCATAATTAAGGTCGGCGATGTTATTGATATAATTTTTGTTCTCATTTTCTTCTGCATCGCTATTGTCAGCAATCAAAACTTTGAAGTCAGTGAAGCTTTGTTTTTTCAAGCTATCAAAAAACTCTGGTAAATATTTTACCGTTGAGTTGTTGTATGTAATTGTGCCGATTATTAACTTCATACTTTAGTTCTCAAAGAAAGCCTTATACGCTAAATAGGTTGAATAAATATCTGCCTTAGATGCGATTTCCATTGGTGCGTGCATATTGAATAATGGCACACCAATATCGATAATTTCCAAGTTGCGTGCGGCCATAAACATCGCGATAGTGCCGCCACCGCCTTCATCAACTTTACCCAATCCCGCTGATTGCCAAATTACGCCTGCTTTGTTTAAAATCGTGCGAATCTTTTGGACATAATCAGCATTTGCCTCAGAGGTTGAACTCTTGCCCCTGTGTCCCGTGTGTCGTTCAAGAGCCACACCAAATCCTAGGCGCGCCGCATTGAGCGGATCATGCACATCTTTGTAATCAGGATCATAGCCGGCAGTGACATCACTAGACAAACCCATGCTACGTGAGAATAGCTCATGCACTTCACTAAAACCGTTCGGCTTACCGACTAATTTTAATAATCTGGAAATAGTTACTTCAAAATAATTTGAAATCGCGCCCGTTAAGCCCTCAGAACCTACTTCTTCCTTGTCTACCCAATAAATAATTTGCGTTTGATTTGTGGCTTTTGCAGTCAACAATGAATCGAATGAGCCGTAGGCACAAACTCGATCATCTTGACCGTAAGCTGCCACCATAGAACGATCAAAGCCTAAATCACGCGCCTTAGCTGCTGGCACCGCTTCAATTTCAGCGCTGTAAAAATCTTCTTCAATCATGCCATATTTAGTATTTAAATGCTCCAAAATAGCCAACTTGACTCTTTCCTTGATAGTCTTATCAACAACTGGAATAGAACCAATCAAAATATTTAATTCCTCGGCTGCAATCGCCTTATCCAAAGTCTTCTCCATCTGGCGACGCGCTAAATGCGGCAACAGGTCGGTAATCATAAAAATCGGATCATTGTCATCCTCACCAATTATGAATGAAACTTGTTTGCCGTTTTTTAAAGCAACAAAACCGTGCAAAGCTAATTGAATCGTAGGCCAGTGATATTTCTTGATACCGCCATAATAATGCGTTTTCAAGAATGCTAATTTTTCATCTTCATAAAGTGGCATCACCTTCGCATCCAAACGCGGTGAGTCAATGTGTGACATAATCAAACGAAATCCCTCGTCAAATATTTTCTTGCCAATCACGCCAGCAACTAATCCCTTACCGCGATTGACGGCATAAAACTTATCACCCGCTTTCAAACTCTTCAATTCCTCAATACTCTTAAAACCTTTTTTCTTTAAAATCTCCACGCCAGCCAAAACCGCCTCGCGCTCCGTCTTTGCCTTATTCAAAAAATCCTTATACCCCTCGGAAAATGCTAAAGCTTTTTTCTGCTCCGCCTCGCTCCAAACATCCCAACAATTCCGCTTCGCGAAAGTCAATTCTTTTTCTATTTTTTTGTAATCTTTTTTCGGCATATATTTTATTTACCTTAATTCAAAATTAAAAATTCAAAATTCAAAATTTTCGTCTAAATCACCATCCCATGTTGCAATTTCTCTTTTGCCAAAATCTGCGCATCGAGCAAGCTATCGAAAGTCCCGGCATCTAACCAAGAGCCGTTAACGATGGCTGTCTCCAATTCACCTAATTGTAAATAATAATTATGCAAATCAGTAATCTCAATCTCGCCACGGTGACTTGGCTTAACATTCTTTGCCGCCTCTACCACGCGATTGTCATAAATATAAAGTCCGGTAATAGCATAATCGCTTTTTGGATTTTCCGGCTTCTCTTCGATGGAAATTGCCTTCATATTTTCATCAAATTCCACTACGCCAAATCGTTTAGAATCATCGACTTTTTTTGCAAAGATCTTGCCACCTTTTTTAAAATTCTTGATATCCTCACTAAAATCATCTTCAAAGATGTTGTCGCCCAAAATCATGGTCACATCATCGTCGCCGATGAATTTTTCGCCAATTATGAAAGCGTCAGCCAAGCCGCGCGGACTATCTTGCACTTCATAGGTAAAATCCACCCCAAACTCACGACCGCTGCCAAGCAAATTCAGAAAATTACCCGCTCGTTCTGGTGCGATAATAATCATAATCTCCTTGATGCCTGCCTTGATCAAAGTGTTCAATGGATAATAAATCATCGGCTTGTTATAAACCGGCAATAATTGTTTTGAGGTGATTTTGGTGCACGGTCGAAGTCGTGTTGCGCTTCCTCCTGCTAAAATAATTCCTTTCATAGATTTTATATTATAATTGATTTAAATATTCTTTTAACGCATCTCTATAATCCCGCATCTTTTCAAACTTTGTATTCGTCAAAACAGAACAAGTCGGTCTTTTTGCTGGTCTTGGGAATTTATCAGACGTCACGGCATTGACCTTAATATTTATGCCGGCCATTTTATATAATTCCAATACTGATTCATACCAAGTGCAAGCACCCTCATTGATAAAATGATAAATGCCGGAGGCACCGTCACTTTCTAGAAGTTTTTTTGACCACAAAGCTAAGTCTGGTGAATAGGTGAAGCAACTTCTCTCCTCATCTACCACATCTATCGACTCCCTTTCACGACCTAATTTCAGCATCACGTCAAAAAAACTCGGCTTTGCCACCTCGCTCTCACCCTTCGGTCCGAATAATTTTGACAATCTGATGATAAAATATTTCAAACCCTGGTCGGCAAATTTAATTACATTTTTTTCACCAGATAATTTTGTCTCGCCATATTTATTAATTGGATTAGTCTGAGCATCCTCCCTAAACTCTTCCGTCACTTCGCCATTAAAGACATAATCGCTGGAATAATGAATAAATGTTGCACCTACTTCTAAGGCTGCTTCTGCTAAAAAACCAGGCGCATCGCCGTTAATAGCCTGGGCCGTCTGTAGCTCCACCTCGTCCGCCTCGCATTTGTCAACAGCATTATAAGCAGCCGCGTTAATAATAATATTTGGTTGTAAGTCCACAATTTTTATTAAAACTTGATCCCGATTTGCAATATCAATCTCATCACGATCCCAAGAATAAACATCATATCTTGCAAAAACTTTTTTCAATTGTCCGCCCAAATTGCCTTGAGCTCCGATTAATAAAATTTTATTCATATTTTTTAATCATATTAATAATATAGTCTCTTGCCAATATTTGCTCCTTGAAAGAATTTTCCAATTCGATACTGATCAAGTCTGGCAAATATCCAAGATATTTTTTCAAATAATCCAATTCGCTTAATTTTTCGAATTTATGCCAACCGTAAACCTTCACTTCTTCGCCATTCAAATAATTCTTCAAGACTATCGGATAATCACGCATTGCGGAAACATGGCAGCAGCCAATTTTTTTCGTTTTCAAGATTTCAGGAAATCGATTATAGCTATCACTTTGCTGAATAACGCCGTAATCCTCCCAGTGGGAAAAATCAGGGCACACGCCAGCATACAGGCTAATGGCATACATAAAATCATCGTCGATGTGATAATGATTTTCAACATAAATCATATCGACGTATTTGCTCTCCTTGTAATGATTAGCAACTACTTGGTGCGAATGGATATTGAATGCTTTCGTCTTATATCTGTCCACGAAATAATCAAGCTCCCACATCTCCATGTTGTCCCGTAAGTGCACATGCGGAATAGTTTCCAGGCCTGTCGCTTCTAACAACCCATAAAGCTCCTTTCTTTCGTCCAATTTCAAAAATGTCGGGAATAGTGCCAATTCCTTTATACCCAATTCATCAATCTCTCGAATTTTTTCATGCCAATCAGAATCTGGCGTTGTTGTCAACCCTAATAATATTTTTTTTGTCATCTATTATTTTTTATTTTTTAATTTCTTCCACCAATCTTCGGCGCCTTTATACCACTCAACCGTCTGGCGTAAGCCTTCCTCAAAGTCAATCACCGGCTCCCAGTTCAATTCTTTTTTCGCTTTGGAAAAATTAATCGCATAACGCAAATCATGCCCCTTGCGGTCTGCCACATACTCAATCATATCATCCTTATATCCCATAATATTCAAAATCTTTTTTGTAATTTCCATATTAGTCAATTCACCATCACCGCCAAGACAATAGGTTTCACCGATGCGACCTTTCTTGATAATCGCTTCCACGCCGGCATTGTGATCATCAACATGGATCCAATCGCGAACATTCTTGCCCTCGCCATAAACCGGAATCTTCTTGCCCTCCATCAAGTTTGTCACGAATAATGGAATCAGTTTTTCAGGAAATTGATAAGGTCCGTAGTTATTGGAACAGTTGGAAATCGTGATCGGCAATTTGTGTGTGTGATAATAAGCGCGCACCAAATGATCGGAAGCAGCCTTGGAAGCGCTATATGGACTACGCGGATCATATGGCGTATTTTCATGAAAAGGCTCATCGTCCATGCCCAGAGCACCGAACACCTCATCGGTTGAAATATGATGAAATCTAATATTGCCATTATTCTTAGCTGCATCTAATAAAACGCGTGTCCCTTCGACATTTGTGCGAACAAAATCAGCGCTATTTTCAATCGAACGATCAACGTGCGACTCAGCCGCAAAATGAACGATCACATCGACATCCTTAACCAATTTATTCACCAAGTCGGCATCACAGATATCGCCTTGAACAAAATTATAGCGCGGATTATTTTCTAAATCACGCAAATTGTCGATATTACCGGCATATGTCAATAAATCCAGATTGACTATGATGTCATCTGGATTATTTTTTAACCAATAACGAATAAAATTTGAGCCGATGAATCCGGCTCCGCCTGTAACTAATATTTTCATAGATTATATGCTAAATAATTTTATAAAATTTAAATTTTTGAATATGCAATCGCTCTTATAATATTCCAGTCAGTCGCAGAAACAGGATTATGCTTAAATATTTTACCAAAGCTGTTTATTGCTTTTTTTTCAGCTGATATATCTCGGTGGACAACCATAATTCCGTATGAAATATGATTTAATGCCTGTTCATGTTTTTTTATTTTATTATTATAATTATGCTTGTATATTTTTGTAAATATTTGTTTTCCTAACGTTTCCGCTTTTAGATTCCTCTCTGCAGGCATACCACCTGTCGCCATCATGAAAATATCATTCCATTCTAATTTAGTCAGAGGCAATTTTCCAAACACATTTTTATAAGAACTGAGCAGACCAGCCCTTTCTCCTGGTCCAATATTCTTGGCACCGGTAACGCCGGAGTAAATGAAATTGGTTAGCATGCCTTCATAAGACTTGCTTGTATTCAAACCTATTACCAATTTCTTGGTATATTGTTCATAAATTTTACGTTTATCACTATCTATTTTTTCTCCCAGAGCTTTTTCTCGCGCCGATTCAAAAAAAACTTCACCATCATCACCTCCGAGGCCTAAATTTTTTGCAATTATCGCTTTTATTTCCTGATGAATTATCTTTAATTCCTCAATTTTCTCAATAGTGGATGTTGCAATCTTTTCAAAATCACTCCTTGACAAAACAACACCCGATGATGTCTGCACCACCTTTGCAACCGTTGCTGTTACCACATCTCCCTCGTCACCAAATTCATTAATCAAATAAAAGCTCAAAGTCAAAGTTCCGTTCGCTAATCTTGATACATCAATACTGGAAATCACCGCATCCGACAATGTAGTTGATCCGTTGCCAGTAATAGCAGGCTGTGAATTATTACCACCGATAATTGAATAATAATATGATGCTCCAATTTCTGCACCTTCATAAGAAAATGATAAGCTATTTTGGTTACTGCTATTAATTGACTGTTGATTTATGTATACCGAATAACCACTAGGGCGTATAGTGTCAATTTCAAAAACCGATGATGAGGCACTCATTTCGATATTGCCTTGGACATCTGTAGTTCCGGAAATTTCGCCATCGACATAAACAAATTCATTCTGAATCTCTTCACGCACTCCATCATGGATAAATGTTGCCTCATAGACATGGTCATTTATCCACTCCCCGCTCTGAACACCCCAGTGCGTGCTTTGATCAAAGGAAATAATCGGCGTCGTTTCAACATCCATCGGCTCATCATAATCGAGCGTAATGATTTGTGTCAAATTTCCATTATAAATTTCCCCATGCATTATACTGATTGATGCATTTGGATTTTTTGTATCGATATTAAAATAACCGGTTACGCTCCCTGATTCTGCATTACCAACTAAATCAGTTGCACCGGAACTATTTATCTCTACTCCAGTTCTGGTTTCGTTTGCATCAGTAACACTAAATATTTGTGTCCACACATCATTATCTTCGGCATCTTTACCCCATGAGCCCGCATCTAACTCAGAAAAAACACCCGTCGTAGTTCCAAAGGTGATAACTGGATTTGTGCCTAAGTCAATCGGCTCATCATAAGTAACCTGAACTTCGCAATATAATTGTTCATCTGTAATATAGCCATCATTGGTAGAAGCAACTACCCCAATCGGACCCGTATCATCTTTGATGATCCCGGACTCAGATGTTGTAGAAATATTTCCATATTCATCATTAGTTTTTACATAAAGAGTAAACGCTCCATCATTGATGTTGCCAAATTCAACAAGGTCGCCCAATATAGTCTCATTGCCTACACAAACGTGCCAATTAACGTCATCAACACTGCACTGAAATAAAGTTCCATCACTGACAAAATCAATTATGCGTTGCGCGTTTACCAAATCTCCCGAAACCGGTCCAGAAATCGCAATATCAGGACCAGTGGTATCAATCAATAATTCTAATGACGGCGACTGGTCACCTCCGTTAATCACAAAGGTTAATAATTTGATGCCATCATCCAGAAATCGTCCATGATCAACGGTAAAAACATACTGATCGGCGGCAATATCAGCGTCACTCAATACAGCAGTCATCGGAACATCAAACGAGCCTTCGTCAAAAAGCAACTCTATCTCTTCTCCAGTAACCGCTCCACTGCCGCTTAAATCTGCCACAACATTAAAACCAGCGTTTTCTTCGTCGCGATTTATCACTGGTCCAGCATCAGTTGTCGGCGCCACCACACCTACTGACGCCACCGAAATCGAGCTATTAACAATAAATAATGACAAAACAATTACCGTAAATAAAAATAAATTTTTATAATATTTTTTAAATATGCTTTTCATACTTTAACCCCCCCCTAATCCTTAATTTAAAAAATTGTAAATTTTATTTTTTTTATTTGATTTTTATTTTGTTTTGAACCTCCTCCATTTCACCATCTCCATACTGACCACCTGGCCACAAACCAAGACCATCCCCCTCATTTCTTGGAATTATATGAAAATGAAGATGAGGCACGACCTGCCCTGATATTGGATCGTTATTTTCTTGAATATTGTAGGCAGGCACACCAAAATTATTCTTTATACTTTCGCCGATTTTTTTTACCACCCTCATTACTCGGCACAGATCATCCTCTGTTATCTCCTCCATGTTTGCATAATGTTTTTTGGGAATAACCAAGACATGCCCATAATTAACAGGTGCAATATCTAAAAAAGCCAACACAAAGTCATCTTCATACACTTTGTAAGATGGAATTTCGTTGGAAACGATTTTACAAAAGAGACACATATTTTTTTTGAATACTGAATATTGGATAGTCAGGTTATTACAATTTAGAAACTCTTGTAGTCACCCAACTATTCAAGTATCAGGTAATCATATTATACTAAATTAGCTTTGATTTTGCTCATACAAATTTCTGCCTCCTTTTCACCATAACCGCCAGATGGCCATCTTTCCAATCCGTCACCTTCCTCTCTTGGCACCAAGTGAAAGTGCACATGCGGCACATGTTGGTTAGCTGCGCTTTTGTTGTCCAAAAACACACTATACCCCTTCACGCCCAATCCACTCAAAATCGCCTTTCCGATTTTTTTTACCACTACAGCCATTGCGGCCATGTCCTCATCAGTCAAGTCTTCAACATCAGCAACGTGATTTTTCGGGGCGATAATCGTATGTCCAGGACTAATCGGTAAAATATCAAAGAAGGCGACAACCTTATCATCTTCATAAACTTTATAACCAGGGATGTCCTCGTTAATAATCTTGCAAAAAATACACTCCA
>Ga0209749_1002675_pt1 | contig 11077 bp, 9 predicted proteins | sample EPASupsiteSAE347_FD_187267 | JGI IMG/M metagenome (GOLD analysis project Ga0209749, IMG submission 187267) | Bioremediated contaminated groundwater from EPA Superfund site, New Mexico - Sample SAE3-47 (SPAdes) (version 2) | ecosystem: Environmental > Aquatic > Deep subsurface > Groundwater >... | reverse complement strand
AAAGGGGGTGAAAACATGGATTTTTCATAACAGCCAAACTTTTTTCGATTTGAAATTGGTTTTCGTTAAAAAAATGCTACAAACTTATGCGTTCGTTAAATCAATTTTCGAGTTTTGAAATTGGCTCTATCGTCATACCCCACCCGTCCGGCTATTTCCTTGCAGCGCAATGAACCGTAGCGCAAAAGAGTCTGCGCCGCCTCTATCCGCAGGCGCTGTTGATATGCAATCGGCGACATTCCGACGGTTTTCCTGAAAGCCCTCTGGAAATATCCGGGGGACATGCATGCCATGGAGGCCAGATTCCGGACGGTAATATGTTCCGGATAATGATAATCAAGATGTGTGCGGACCCGCTGAATCGGATTAAACGCCGGACATTTGCCTTCCTCCTTGTTCAGGAAGCATTCCTGAATAATCATGGTAAAGAGAGCCAGTATCGTCTGGGCGGCCAGCATTCCGGAGATTTTACCCGGGGTTGTCACTTGCTCGAAAATCTGTCCCAGCAACGCCGCAACTTCGCGCGTTTTTCGTCCAGACAGAACGGACGGAAATGGAACTTCCGGCAGATCAACACCAGCATAAACCGACATCAACCGGTTGAAGCTGATTCTCAGCGGCTCGTTGTTGCGATCCGCATACGCGAATGTCATTTCCGAATAAATTGCACTGCCTTTTTCAAGGACATAAAAATCATGAGGTTCTCCCGGCGAGATCAACGCCAGCGTTCCCGGTCTAAAATGGCAGGCCCTGCCTTGAAAACTGAAAGCGTTGCTTCCCCTGGTATATATGACAATGTGAAACACATCGTGCGCGTGTTCCGGACGTTTCCGCCTTTTGGGAGCGTCGTGATATTCATCGAGCGTTATATGCAGCAGGTTGAAATTATACAACCTCCCGTCCACGGCTACATTCAGAACTTGCGGCGCAGACGTGTTTTGGCTGGTCTGGACATACTGGCGCTGAGTCATGAGGTCACTATACTACAACAAATGGTCATTTTCAACCATTGTGATGCGGCCGTTTTAAATGGTACATTTTTACCATCAAAAAGGAAACCATTCCCCACAAAGAGAAAGCCATGAATTTAAAAGTTGGAACAGAAACTCGACCGAGCGATTCCGGGGCTGCGCTTGCCCGAAATGCGGTTGGAATTTTGAAGACCGGCGCTCGTTCGTATGATTCCTGCCTGCAGAAAAACGGCGAGATTTTCGACCCGGTCTTCGGCGAGCAATTCCAGTATGGCACGCCTTATTATGCGCTCTGCAATGCCGTGCTCGCCCTAAAGACGGAAGGCAAGGAAAGAGACGATCACATCCAGAAAACCCTCAAGGCGTTCAACGCCGCCTTGCGTCACGTCGTCGACCCCAATTCGCCAAGCGGCATAAGCATCGCCGACCGGGACACGGCATCCTCCGTCAGAATCAACCACCGGGATTTTTACTGGCCGGCAATCATGAAATCGCTCCTGATTCTCAAGAGGCTTGGGCAGAAAACGGGACGGTTTGAACGGGAGATCCGCTCAGTTGACGTGGAAAAAGCGTTCCACACCAAGCCCCCGAACAATTGGGCGGCGGTCTGGCTTTCCGGCGAATGGCTGCGCATCAGAGAAGGACTTTCACCGAACAGCCCGGAACGCTTCGACAAGTGGTTGGAGGTCTTTTTCCGGGGCCACGTCCTGGTGGAGAAAGGCTTTTACCAGGAGTCTGGGCACCCCAACTCCTACGAGGTCTACACCCGATTCTACATGGCCGACATCCTCAGCGAAGGATATGCCGGCCGGTTCAAGAAGGAACTGGCGCGGCTGATGGAGACCGGTCTTAAGAGGAGTCTGGGAGTCCAACTTTCGGACGGTTCGCTTGCCTCGGCGTACCGGAGTTCCGGCGTGACCTGGACGGCCAGCGTGCAGTGCGCCTTCTTCACGTATGCGGCGAAATTCTTCGCCTCAAGGGACAAGGTTAAGAGCCGGTTGGCAAGGGAGGGCGCGCGGAGGGCATTGTCCTCTTTTGCCCGCTGGCAGCGTCCCGACGGCTTTTTTTGTCCGGGAGAAAATCGTTTGCCAGTCGGGTACCGGGTGGGCTGCTATGAGGGATATTTTTCCGAGGGCAACTACGGCCCTTCGGCGCTGGGCCTGCTGGCCCTTGCGGTCCTCAATGGTTTTGAGGATGAGATCCTGCCCTCAGGCGCCGGCAGGCCGGCGAGAGTATTGATCGAGCACGACCCAATCTACCGGGCAGCCGCCCATTACGGTCCGTACAGCGTTCATTTCAACGCGTTCCCCTGCCCCGCCGGCCATTACTTTGGGCGCTTTACAAAAGCGTTCGACGGGTTCGGGATCGTGGACATGACGTTCGGGCCAAACCGGTTTCTGCATTTTGCGACCAGCGCCAGGAGCATGGAGAGCGGCGAACTGCTCAACGTGGGGATGGCTTACAAGAACGAGCAGGTGGATGGCCAGCTCGCGGTCGTGGCCCGCAAGGATTACATGCTCACGAACGGGTTCCGGAAACTTGCAGGAAAGGGCCGCTGCGGTTTTTCACTTGAAGGAAGGTGCAAGGGGGAATGCCACACATATGCCGCCACAGTCGCGATAGACAAAAACGGCATCAAAATCCGTGAATCCACCCCAGGCCTGGACAACTTCAAAACGCTCCTGATTCCATACCTGCGGGATCCGGGCACAGGCACGATTACGGAGGTCCACACCGAAAAGGAAAACAAACGGGTACGTCTGGTTCACGGGAACGAAGAGATAGAGTTCCTTCTTGAGCAGGACATCGACCGGGCGATTCACCTGCCCTACGGCTATGAAAATCGCCGCGGACTCTGCGGCCTGGTTCGCATCGACTTTAAAGGGAGGATGCAGGGCATTTCATACCGCGTGCGGCTGGTCAAATAGTCACTGAACGGAATATGAAGGAGATAATAAAACAATGAAAAAATCATTCAAGGAAACGGAAAGACAGGTGGAGATTATTGACGAAGCGGACGTGGTTGTGGCCGGCGGCGGCCCGGCGGGGCTGGCAGCGGCAATTTGTGCGGCCAGAAACGGAGCTGACGTTCTGCTCATCGAACGCTACGGATGCCTGGGCGGCATGGCGACCGGCGGACTTGTCATTCAACTTGATAATTACTGCAACGGAAAGGACGTGGTGGTCAGGGGAATAGCGGAAGAAATGTGGCGCAGACTTGAGCAGCAAAAAGCGACGGACATTCCTGCGTGGTTCAAAAGGAAAAATGTTCTTTTCGACCCGGAGGCATATAAATGGATATCGTTGCAAATGGCCGAAGAAGCGGGGGTCAGGATGCTTTTGCACGCGTGGGCGGTTTCGACCATATGCAAGGACGGAAACATCGAGGGATTGATTTTGGAATCGAAATCCGGCCGGCAGGCCGTGCAGGGGAGACTGTTTATTGACGGAACCGGCGATGGCGACGTGGCCTGCTGGGCCGGAGCGCCGTTTGAACATGGCCGGCAGGGTATCGGGGTGGTGGCCAGGGCCGGCAACGTGGACTATCAGGCATACCGCGAGTTTACACGTTCACATCCGAACGAATGGGCGCCGATCGAAACGGAGGCACGGAAGAAAGGGCTGTACCGGCCCGAGGTTTCCTGGCGCAACGACGTCATCTGGTTTAATAACGGCATAGACGCCGATGCGCTCAGCGTAAAGGATCTGACCAGCGTGGAGATTCAGACCAGGAAGAAAATCCAGGAATCGCTGCAGTTTTACCGCGCCAATGTCGCCGGTTTTGAAAAGGCCTTTTTGCTGGACACGGCCTCGCAGATCGGCACGCGGGAAAGCCGGCGCATCATCTGCGAACACACGCTGAGCAGCGCGGATATTTCCGGGAAAATATTCGAGGACAGCATAGGCAAGGGAAACCGCTGGGACAAGGACTTGATAACCTACGACATTCCTTACCGGTGCCTGATTCCCAGGAACGTGAACAACCTGGTGGTTGCCGGGCGTTGCATGTCCACCACGCACGAGACGCACAATATAACCAGGACCATTCCCCTCTGCATGGTCACCGGACAGGCAGCCGGCACGGCCGCGGCGCTGGCGCTCAAGACAGGAGTAAGACCGGCGAAAGTCGAGATTGCCAAACTGCAACAAATGCTCAGAGAACAAGGCGCAAACCTGTGATGGCTACAGGACGGACACATAAAAAAATGAAGGTCGTTGTCGCATGCCCCATCGCTGTTTCCCGCGAGGAAGACAGGTTGAGATCCTTTGCCGACATCGCGTTTGCCGGCGGAACAGACGAAGAAAATTTGATCAAAAGCGTCGGCGGCGCCGAGGGGCTTATTGTCCCCTGGACCTCAAACGAGGCGGTCACAAGACGGGTCCTTGACGCGGGAAGCGCGCTTAAGATAATCGGCACGACCTATGGCGGGGTTGGAAACACGGCTGCGGCGGAAATTCTAAGAAGGGGCATAACCCTGGTTCATACGGGGCCCTCCCGCAGCTTGAGCATTGCCGAGTTCACCCTGGCCCTGATCCTCGCTTCACTCATGGATATTCCACGCCTTCATTTATCCATGCGAATGAACAGGGACTGGCCGAACTACGGCAAGACAAGGAACTTGAGCCGCCGGCGCGTGGGCATAATCGGCGTGGGCCTGATAGCCCGCGATCTCATCAAATTGCTGAAACCGTTCGAGTGTGAAATATACGCATACAGCAGGCATCTCTTGCAAACGGAGGCGGAAAAACTGGGGGTAACAGGCGTGGGCCTGAAAAAGCTCCTCCGTGAATGCGAGATCATCTGCCTCTGCCAGGCCCTAACCAGGGAAACCTGCCAAATGCTTGGAACAAAGGAACTGGGACTTATTCGCAAGGATGCCATCCTGGTCAATACCGCGCGCGGTAAACTTATAGATTGTCAGGCTCTCACGGAATGCCTGAAAGCCGGCAAATTCAAGGCGGCTCTGGATGTATTTGGCACGGAACCGGAAGATAAGGACGCCGACGATTATGAACTTTCGCTCGGTTTGTCGAGGGACAGCGAGTTGCGTGGCCTGGAAAACGTGATTCTTACGCCTCATGCGGCTTGCCGGGCGGTCGAGATGGATACCAGGAGATGGGAGTTCATTGTCGAGGAATTCCGTCTGTTCCAATCAGGCAAGAAACCGCGGACAAGCGTAACCATGGGCGAATTGAAGTGGATGGGACGAGATTGATTCCTGTTTTGAGAAAGGTTTGCCGATGATTGCCACAAATAGAATGAAGAAAAAGATAACGCGGGGAAAACCCGTGGTTGGCATGTTCGTCATGTTCCATTGTTGCGCCATAGTGGAAATCATAGGAAAAGCGGGTTTTGATTTTATTGTAATAGACATGGAACATGGTTCGTTTGACATGCAATCCGTTGAAAACCTGACACGGGCGGCCGAAGTTGCGGGCATTACCCCAATTGTAAGGGTTCCGGGGAATGAAGCCACTATCATATTGAGGGTTTTGGAGACAGGCGCAAAGGGAGTCATGGTTCCACATGTTGATACCGCCGAGGAAGCCCGGAAATGCGTATCGGCGGCAAAGTATGCGCCCGTTGGCGCAAGAGGCGCAGGCTATCTGACCAGGGCGGCCGGCTATTTCACAAGCGACCCCAAGACCTACTGCACCCAAGCCAACAATCAGACCATGATCATAGGGATGATCGAAAGCGAAGAAGGAACAAAAAACATCGACGCCATTTGTTCCACAAGCGGCATGGATGCTTTTTTTATTGGTCCGTACGATCTTTCTCAGTCGTTGGGCCATCCCGGCGAAGTTCACCTGCCCGCCGTGGAAGAAAGGATAGTCCGGACAGCCCAATCGATTCAGGAGAAGGGCTATGTGGCTGGAATTTACGTTGACAATCCGGACGATGCCAAGAAATGGCTGGAGAGTGGAATCCAAATCATAGCTTGCGGCGTGGATGCGCTGATCTTCCGCAACGGATGCGACAGCCTTCGCGGGGAATTTGAAGAAATCAGAGGCAAAAAATGAGCATCGGATTGACCGAAAAACATTTGCAAACTGCCCGGGAATTTGTCGACAAAATTCACGCAAACGGAGGTTTGGCTCCGCTTGACCTGAAAGGTTTCTGGGAAGACCAGGCTCTTGCCGTCGGTAATCTTTGGGACAAGGCCTGCCCGCAACTTCCACTGGGAATCAGGATGGGCATTGAATGCGTTTTTGACGAATTGAACGTGACGGAAGACTGGCATCGGCTCTATCATGACGAGGAATATCGCCTTGAGCTGGCGCGCCGGTACAACGAAAAATCAGAAAAGATCGTCGGGCGTAAACTGCTGAACGAAACCCGGCAGGACCCGGAAATGCGATGGCCTCCTGTAAAAGAATTGAACGACATATTTGAATCGACCGAGGTTTGGCACAATGAATCATACTGGCTCAGACCGGCGGCAGGAAATGAGGATGAATTGAAAGCCCTGCTTGACCGGGTTGAAAAACGCCTGGAAAAACTGAGAGAATTCATGCTGCCGCCGAACTGGAAGGAAAGCAGGGATAGGATTGTCAGGAAAGGCGGCAAAGCGCCCCTGTACAGGAGCCAGCGCGGTCCAATAACGTTTGCCATGTCGATCTATGGAGTGGAAAACGTGATTTACCTGATCAATGACAATCCGGATCTGGCCGCGCGTTTTCGCGACCTGATTTTAAGAGCGATGCTGGCCAGGGCGGAAATTCTCGACAATGAAGCCGGATTCGACCGAAGCAGCGCCCCGCGGGGCTTTTATTGGTGTGACGACAACTGCGCCATGCTTAACGCGGACATGTATGAATTTTTCGGCTATCCGATCTTAAAGGCCGTCTTTGACCGTTATTCTCCCGGCCCAAACGACGCGCGCGGACAGCATTCCGATTCCGACATGGCGCATATACTGCCGATGTTGGCCGGATTAAATTTGACCTCCGTCAATTTCGGACCAAATCTTACGATAAGCGAGATTCGCAAATACCTTCCGAACGCAGTCATTCACGGACAACTGGCGCCATTCACGTTCAGCCGCAATGAAGAAGTCAACATGGCGGCCGAGTTGTTGCGCGATTTTGACATGGCAAGGGAAAAACAAGGAGTGGTTTTTGCAACCGCCGGAAGCATCAACAACGGCTCGCGCCTGTCCGGCATGCGCCTGCTCATGGCCGCCATCCAGCAATATTGCCGGTACAATTAACCCGGATTTCTCACAGACAAAGTCTGACTGTGAGAAATGCGGGTTAACAAGGCCTCCAGGGTCGACATTTTCGAACAGCCCTATTCTTCCGCTTGAGCCAGTTTCAAAGCTCGCTTCAGACCCACCCCGGCTTACGCCACCCCTCCAATGGAGGGGATCATAACCGGTTGCTGCCGAAGCAGTAAGTTCCCCTCCTTGGGAGGGGCCCAACTTGTCCGCCATAGCTCGTAGAGCGTCGGCGGACGGGCGGGGTGGGCTTCAGAGCGAGTTTTGAAATCACCTCACTTGATAGGCAATTCTATATTTGACAAATTTCATCCGCCGTCCATGATGGTGTTAAAAGAGAAGTTCCTGCACCGGAAAGCCTGTATGAGCCGAATAGACAAGATCCAGACCTGGACGCCGGACAAGCTGCTGCTTTCGCCTTTCAAGTTCATCAGCATTGTGAAGTATCCACCCCTGTGCGGCGGCGGTTTTCATACCCACGACATGTTTCAGGAACTAATGGTCATGTCCGGACTGTTCAAGCTGGTTGACCCCGAAGGGAACAAAATGCACATAAGGCGGGGGGAGATGCTGATAATCCCGCCCGGCAAGCCCCACGCCTGGTCGGTCGGGGCCTCCGGCTGCAAGGCGCTCCAGATCAGCCACCAGCCCCTGCTCCTTGAAAATTACGGCGAACTTTCGATTCTATTCGGCGATGTAAAGTCAGACTGGCAAAAAGCGAAAATTGACCAGAATATTTTAACCGAAAATTTTGGTCGCCTGAAGGACGAACTCGATAAAAGCCGGCCTGCGGACGGCGTGATGATTTTCACCTATCTGCTCGAAATTTTCGTGGAGGCTCTGCGCAGACAGCGGCACGGGAAGACCGCTGCCTTTCAGGAGAAAAAGGATGAGCTTGCCGTGAAACGGGCGCTGGATTACATACAAAACCACTTCCACGAAAAAATAACGCTCCGAAAACTCTGCCACGAATCGTTTTTGGGGCCAAGCCGCTTTTCCGAGGTGTTCAGGAGGAGCACGGGCTGCTCGCCCATAAAATACCTGAACAGATACAGGCTTGAGAAAGCCAGGATCATACTGGCTTATGCCGAACTATCGGTAAAAGAGGTCGCCGACCACCTCGGGTTTGAATCCATCCACTATTTCAGCCGGGCTTTCAAGAAGCACTTCGGATGCAATCCCTCGAGCCTTTTTAAGCGGAAAAAGCAATCGTAAGATTGTGCAAATCATTCGCAACATTTGCCAAATACATCTCCTTGCCCCCGCGCTATTCTTTTGCCGTAATTAAAAAGGAGAATAAACCATGACCTGTTTGCTGAACGGCAAAGTGAAAATGGAAGAAGATGTGGCGGTCAAATATGACCTGGATGTTCTGGTGGTTGGCGGCGGGGCGGCCGGATTCGGCGCGGCCATCTGTGCGACGCGCCATGGACTGAAAACCATGCTGGTTGAGCAGCAGAACTGCCTGGGCGGGCTGATTACCCTGGGAATCGTCAATGCCCTCGGAGGTTATCCAGAGGGCGTCGGACAGGAACTGATGGAACGGCTTAAAGCTGACAAAGCTCTCAAGGGGGCCATCTGCGACCACGAAAAGACAAAATTCGTCCTGGAACAGATGGTTATCGAATCCGGCGCAAAGATCATTTATGGAACATATATCATAGACGCCGTGGTGCAGGGAAACGTCATCAAAGGTGCAGTTGCGCAGAACAAGTCCGGCAGGCAGGCGATTCTGGCAAAAATGGTGATCGATTGTTCTGGCGATGCCGACGTTGCCGCCTATGCCGGCGCGCCATTCCAATCCGGCAGTGAAGAATGGGGCGGCTATAATATGGCGACCTCCCTTGATTTCAGGGTTGGCAACGTGGATTACAATAAATATCTGGCCTCGCCGCACCCGACCATCAAGAAAATCATGATGGATGCCGTGGAAAAGGGCGAACTGCCGTATTTGATTGATGGGGGTCACGGCGTGGGCGGAGGCGGCTATTTTGCGGTCCTCCCCAACAGACCGAAGGACAGGAGCGAACTGTACCTGTGCATAGCCCACAGCCGCAAATGCCGCGCCCTGGACGCGGAGGACCTCACGCGCCAGATCCTTGAGCAGCGGCAACAGGCGCAATGGCTGGTGAAACTGTTCCAAAAATACATGCCGGGATTCGAGAATTGCTGGCTGATTGAAACCGCTCCCATGCTGGGTGTTCGGGAATCCAGGCGCATCCTCGGGGAATATGTTTTCACCGGAAAAGACCTTGTGCTGGCCCGCAAGTTTCCGGATGCCATAGCCAGGGATACCCACGGCTTTGACATACACCACCCGATTGATTCCTCCATCGGCTATGTGAAGCATACGCATTTGCCCAAACCGCAGGAACCGGCGGTTTGCCAGCCCGACGAAAAAGGCGGATATGAAGCCCGCCTGAAACCCGGCGAGTATTACGAGATCCCCTACCGGTGCCTGGTGCCATTGAAAATCGACAACCTGCTTGTTGCGGGCAGATGCATTTCGGCCGACTTTGAGGGCCAGGCCGGCGCGCGGCTGATAATGACCTGCGTTACCATGGGCCAGGCGGCCGGAACCGCAGCCGCGCTTTCATTAAAGGACGGCGTGACTCCGCGCAAGCTGGACGCCGGTCAACTGCGGAAACAATTGATCAAACAGGGGATTAATCTCGATAAAAAGCCGTCGTTATACGTCTGCGGGTTCAGCAAGGAAAGCCCGTTGCCGGAAAAGGCAAAATATGAGATCGGGCCTTCGGATAATCTGATCGTCAAAACATAGGAGAAAAAAACGATGCTTACTTCAAAAAAAATAAAAAGTTACGCGAAGAGTTGCGGCGCCGATCTGGTTGGAATCGGCTCGATGGACCGGTTCGAGGGCGCTCCGAAGCAGTTCGATCCCAGGTACATGATGCCTGAGGCGAAAACGATAATTGTGCTTGGTTTCCGGGTTCTGCGGGGCCTCCTGCGCGGCATTGAGGAAGGGACCTTTTTTTATGGATATTCATCCATGGGTTATGCCGGCATCAATTTTGTCAGGATGCCGGTGGTTTTATGGGAATTCTGCAATATTATCGAAGATGCGGGCTACGAAGCCCTGCCGCTCCCGAACAATTTTCCATGGAATAACGCCGATATGAGCGGCCGGGATCCCGCCAAAATCGGTCTTCCGCGCCCTGAAATAAGCCGGCCGGTGTCTCCCGACAAACCGGCCCCTGACGTTTTCATTCACCTGCGCATAGCGGCTTTTATCGCCGGGTTGGGAGAGATAGGCTACAGCAAGATGTTTCTTACGCCCGAATTCGGGCCGCGGCAGAGATTGGCGGCCGTGCTCACGGACATGCCCCTCGAGCCTGACCCGATATATGCCGGCCCCAAACTCTGCGACAGATGCATGAGTTGCGCCCGGGAATGTCCGACGCAGGCCATAAGCAAGACAAAGACCATCAAGATAAAGGTGGCGGGCCGGGACGTGGAATGGGCGGAAATCGACATGGTCAAATGTGCGGCCGGTTTTCAGGGCGGGGTGATTGACGTGGCGCCGGACGGCGAGGAAAGCGTGCCGGCTCTGGAAAATATGAAACCCACGCCTTACAATCCCTTCGTGAAAAGCATGCGTCCCGTGTACGAGTACGGAAGGGCGATCGGCGGATCAAGAGGCTGTACGCGCGCCTGCATGATCCACCTGGAACAGCAGGGCAAACTCAAAAACGTGTTCAAACAGCCGTTTAGAAGAAGGAAGCCCTGGAAGCTTGCTTAGTACTCATCGGCATAAATACGCTAACGTATTATTTTGTTGATATTTTTTTATTTTCAGGCATGTTTGCTCATCAAGGAGGCGCAAACATGCCAAGGAAAAGTCCATATATAATTTGTTTATCAGCC
>Ga0209749_1002674_pt1 | contig 11081 bp, 9 predicted proteins | sample EPASupsiteSAE347_FD_187267 | JGI IMG/M metagenome (GOLD analysis project Ga0209749, IMG submission 187267) | Bioremediated contaminated groundwater from EPA Superfund site, New Mexico - Sample SAE3-47 (SPAdes) (version 2) | ecosystem: Environmental > Aquatic > Deep subsurface > Groundwater >... | reverse complement strand
CCAGATTGGCGGCTTCGGAAACGAAGGCCGGGAGCGCCATGAGCTGGTGGGAGTAGTCCGGGAGAAGTGCCGAATAAATTTCGAACGGGATTTCAGGGAGAAAGACATCATTATAATAGGGGATACTCCGAGGGATATCGAGTGCGGTCAAAAAAACGGCGCTCTGACGATTGGAGTGGCTACCGGCGGTTTTTCAAAAGACCAGCTGCGGGAGGCCGGAGCAGACCTGGTTCTGGAGGATTTCAACGATTTTCAGGAGAGGGAAGAGGCGGCTTTATCCCTGGAGGTCCTCCTCGCTCACACCGGTTGAAATCCCCCCAGAAAATTTATTAATTCCATCGGATGACTAAGAAGTACCCGGGCTCCGGCTTTAAGAAGCTCATCCGCCGGGCGGAATCCCCAGAGGACTCCGACGGGGAACATCCCGGCGGAGACGGCGGTAATCATATCCGTGTCCGTGTCTCCCAGGTAGACAAATTTCTCCGGGGGAATACCGGTGATTTTGGAAACTTCGAAAGCCCCCGAAGCGTCGGGCTTTTTCGGAACGGAGGGGCGGGCCCCCAGCACGGGGTGAAACGGCCACCGACAAAGAAATTTTTCTGCTGTAATTCGTGTGAAGTCTTCCGGTTTGTTGGACAGAATGGAAAGTTGAAATCCCCGTGAAAGGAGCCAGTCAAGCATCTCCGGTACGCCCTCGTAGAAGCGGGTCTTGTCCGCCCAGTGCCGGGCGTATTCTTCCCTGACGGCCGTAAGGCACCTTGACACCGCCTCCTCCTCCAGACCGGCCTCCGGAAGCGCCCGGCGCACCAGGACATCCATCCCGTCCCCGATGAAATATTTGTATTTCTCCAGGGTGTGCTCCGGGAAACCTGAGCGGCGGAGCACCCGGTTCACCGAGTCGGCTATATCTTCAAGGGTATTAAGCAGGGTGCCGTCAAGGTCGAAAAGAACCGCTTTGAAGGAATTCATCCCAACCTGCCGTTGGAGCAGAACCTGGCATCAGATTCGAGCTCTTGCCCGCAGTTTTTACAGAACATGAGGGGCTATTTCTTTTCCACCACGATGGTGCACCTGGACACCAGGGCCGCAATGGCCCCGACCGCTGCCAGGATGGGCGCCACCAGCACCCCCACTGCCCCGAAGGTCAATGGGAATTCCGCGATGGTCTCGTCCTTCTCGTTCTTGATGATGATCTTTCGGGCGTTGCCCTCGTGGATGATCTCCTTTACCTTGGCCAGGATATCATTCCCCGAGATCTTGAATTCTTCTCTTTTCTCCTGTGGGTTGCCTTCCATGGCTTCTCCTTTCATGACTGAGAAATTATTCATTCAAAACGGTATGGTCTTATTCCTCCCGGCGCAAAAGGACAGGAAGGTGATTATTCTTTCAGGGCCTTGAGAAGGTCGAGCTTGGTGATGATCCCGACAGCCCTGCCGTCCCGCACGACGGGGAGGAAGGAGACCCGGGAATTAATAAAGGCCCCGGCTGCTTCGGCAACCGTGTCCTCTTCATCCACCGTGGGAAAGCGGTGGTTCATGATCTCGCCCGCAGTCAAAGATGCGGCCTTTTTTTGCTCTTCCCGGAACTCCTCCATGACCTCCAGGATGTCCCGGCGGCTGATGAGGGGAAGGAAGTGCTCCGGGGAGGCGCATTTAACCAGAAGCTCATCCACGGTCACCATGCCCAAAAGTCGTTCATCGTTGTCCACCACGGCCACGCCGATCACGGACTTATCCAGCATGAGGTTCACCACCTCCGAGATGGTTACTTCGGGTCTTACTTTAAATACCTCCGGTCGCATGATTTCGGTGGCTTTCATATCCAGGTTGAACATAACAGCACCCCTATTGCATGAATTTGAAAAAAAGAAGGAAGAAGAGCGAGGCGAGAATGCAGGATAATAGCATCACCAGGCTTCCCGATTTAAGCCAGGTTTTGAAATTCAGAGGCGTTCTCGTCTTTTCGCTGAAGGAGACCACGAGAACGTTGGCGGTGGCTCCAATAGGGGAACCGTTTCCCCCGAAGCCGACCCCGAGGGCCAGCGCCCACCATAAAGGGGCGGGATTGATCCCCTGCGAGCCGATGTGCACGATGACGGGAATCATTGCCATCGCAAACGGGATGTTGTCCACGACAGCTGAAAGAAACGCTGCAGACCAGAGGAGAATAATGGAGGCCAAAAGCAGGTTTGAAGCGGCCAGGGAGGCAACTTTTTCAGAGAAAGCGGTGAGGAGTCCCGAGGCTTCCAGCCCACCCACCGCAACGAATAGAGCCGCAAAAAAGAGAAGGACCGCCCACTCAATCTCCCGGAGTATCTCGTTCAAGTCGGGTTTAATCCAGAGAAGAGCCGCCACGGCCCCCAGGAAAGCGACAAAGGAAGGTTTGAAGTGAAGGAGGTGGTGGATAAAGAAAAAGAGTATAACTACGGCAAGAACGATCAGGGTCTTTTTCAAAGCCACCCCGTCCGATATCGCATCCCCGGGCTTCATTTTCAAAAGCGCCTTCAGATTCTGTGGGCGCTTTTTCATATCCCGCAGGTAAATCCAGAGAAGCAGGGGCACGGTGGCGGCCATGACAAGGAGGACAATCGGGGCCGTGTGCATCAGGAAGTCGTTGAAGGAAAAATGGGCGGCCGACGCAATAAGGATGTTGGGGGGATCTCCCACCAGGGTGGCCGTGCCCCCGATGTTTGAAAGGAGAACTTCGGCCATCAGGAAAGGGACGGGAGACAGTCCAATCATGTCGGCGATGAAGATGGTCAGCGGCGCAATGAGAATGATGGTGGTGACATTATCCAAAAACATGGATACAAATGCGGAAAGCAGTCCCAGGAAGACCAGCAGCACCCAAGGCTTTCCCCTGGATTTCTGGGCCGTTATGATGGCGATATACTGGAAAAAACCCGTTTGGCGGAGGAGCGCCACCAGGATCATCATGGCCAGCAGGAGGGCGAGGGTGGGAAGGTTAATGGCCTGAAAGGCCTTCTCCTCCGAATAAAATGAAAAAATCTTCCCCGCCAGCACCATGAGAACGGCCCCGGACAAGGCGGCCACCGTGCGGTGGACCTTCTCCGAAAATATGAGGGCGAAGGTGAAGACGAAGATTAGGCCCGAGACCCACCAGTGCAATACCATGTTCAAGCTCCCTTCTCCTTCTTTTTTCCATGAGAGAGGGACAGTTTCCTGTTTTCCTCAAAAAGGGCTGTCAATCGCTGTTCCTCTCGGATCTCCTTTCCAGAGTTTACGTCAATGGCCAGGCAGGCGCCTCCGATCATGCTTGTCTCTATACGGCCTCGTGCCGGGGGGCGTTCCCTGAGATCCGGAGCGTCCAATATGCCGTTTTCGACGGCTCGTATAAGTGAGCGTGGACCGGCAAGATCTTCTATGGCCTCCAGGATCAACCGGGCTGAAATCAGGAGGTCTTTTTTTCGTTTCTGCACCCGTCGATCACCCGTAAGGTCTGGGAAATCCCGGATAGAGTTCCGCAGCATCCCCCTGATGATTCCGCAGCTTTCGATGACCTCTTCCGGACGGGCGGCGTGGTCGCCTTCACTGAATCCTACGACGTGAAGTATGTGCGGCCGGAGGGCCAGGCTCAGCAAGCCCGATGCGGCCAGTTGTCCCTTGGCAGTGTGCGGATCGGATGAAAAATGGGCCAGACCGGCCCGGACCTGAGTGAAAACTTTGAAATCCTTGTCTGACAGTGATTCGATCATTTCTTTCTTGGCCAGCATCTTGGCCAGGTCCATAACTGGAGATGTTCCTTTGGGCGTGTTGAACATGTACTGGGAAACATAGTGACGAGCGCCCAGCTCCTTTGCATTCCAGGCGGCAATGTAGGCCATGGCCACGGCCAGTGAATCATGAGCAGACCGGAGGCTCCACTGGTGAGATTCATTTATTTCAACGGGAATTTTATTCTTCGCATACCAGCTGATAACCGAGCGGTTTTCCCGAAGGGCTTCCGGAAGAGTCCTGCGGGAGCGGCCGTCAAGGATGCTGTACCAGAAAAGGGGTATGACCCCCCAGGCGTTTTTAATGTTTTCCACGCTCATCTCGGCCCATTCTTGGAGGTCGTTCGTTCCGCTGTAGCAGCGGAGCAGGGGATAATTACCGCAACGGGTGGCCTGGTAAATGCGTCTGAGGTCCTCTGCCGAACGCAGAGGCACTCCACCGGCTCCGTCCTGAGCCGGGTCCATTCGTTCTGGGTGGAAGAAGTGCTCCTGGGCGTTCTGATCGGGGCCGAGAGAGAGGACATCCAGAAGTCCGGCTTCTGCTATGAGGCGGGCCCCCTGCACGGTCTCCTCCAGGGAAGGGAGGCCGAAATGATGGCGGAGAAGGGGCACTGGGTAAGATTTTTCAATCCGCTCCACCAGCGTTGACGGGTAAGTTTCTACTTTTTTTTCGCCTTTTTCACCCCGGAGAAAATTTCGGATCTCCTCATCTGATTCGATACCGGAAAAAATTCGCGTGAAAAGTCCGCTCTTTCGGGCAGCCTCAGCTGTTGGGGGCGTTCCGCCGAAAAGCAGGGGAATGTTTCGCATGATTTTTGTTTTTAGGCCATCGGCCAGTTCCGAGAAGAGTCTCCCGGCGGAACCGGGTGAGAGGCGGTAGCTCACGGCGACCAAGTCAGGTCGTTCTTTCTCGATGGCTGAAAGAAGATTCGCGACGGGAACGGCAGGCCCCAGATAAAGCACTTCCCATCCCTCATCCCGGCAGAGATCAAGAAAGCCGAGGAGGCCGGCCACGTGCACGCAGCTTCCCAGGGAAGCGCCGAGTATTTTCTTCATTTTTTCTCTCCTTCTCCGATCGCCAGGAGCCGGAGGTCCTTTATGGACAACCCCGAAATTCCGAGGCGCTCCACCGTCCGTCCCTCTTGCCGATAATCCACTCCATGGAGGACGGAAGCCAGGTGGATGAATGTGTCCATCGTGGGAGTGGCAACTCCGAGCATTTTCCCCAGAGAGGCGATGGGCACCAGGCTCATGGGAACATCTTCGGTGACGTATCGAATATTCATGCTGGTTGGGGCCATGATTCCCCTGTAGCCCGGATTGGCCTGCATGGCGCTATAGAGGTCCTTTCCCGTTGCGTCGTAGGCCAGGTAAAGCCACTCGCGGGCCGAGGTAGCCTTGATTCCGACGGCGGCGGCTACAGCCATCCGTTCGGCGTCAAGCTTTTCCAGGATTACCGACACGGACCTGGTGACTCCCTGGACGTAGAATTGAAATTCGGAAATGTCCTCGATCCATCCGGTATTCAGAAGAGAGACTGCCGGATGAAAAATCGCTCCGATATTATCAAAACTTGTTTTGAAAACATTGTCCCCCGGTACGAACTGGGGAAAAGCCGGACGCACTGCAGCGAGGACTTCCGGAATACGGTAGGCCTTGATGGAGGCCACCGGTATCGAATTCTTGATGCGGAAAATTTTCGCTTGCCCGGGACCAATGGCTCTTGAGGCGTAGATGAAGGTCTGCGCCTCGGCGATCAAGACGTCGGTCATGCATCCATTTTCCCTGAGGACCTGCCTGAACTCGAGAGCTCCGAATGTCCGCCCCGGATTTAATATGACTACCTGCCCGTCAACCAGGTGCGGGGCGCATTGTTCGGCCATGAAACGGTGCGCGGTCGCCGGAACGACGACCATAACAACATCCACTTTATCCAGGATTTCGCCCATGTCTGAGGACGCCATTGATACCGGACCGAAACCCCTGACTTCTCCTTCGATTTCGACCCCTCCGCGTGTCTGGATCGTCCAGATGCGTTCGGGGCTCCGATTATACATCCTGACATCGAATTCCATAATCCCGAGGTGACCCGCCATGGCCAGGCCGCCGTGGCCGGCTCCGAGCACCGCGAATACGGGCTTTTTTATGGCCTTCATCAGTGACCGCCTCCTTTCGTTCGACCCATCCAGGAAAGATTATCCAGACCCTTGAAATGTTCTCGGAAAAACCGGTAGTAAAGTAACTCTTCTTTCGAGGAGAGCTTCGTCCCGTCAGGGAGAAACATTTCCCTCTTGAAATCGGCGTCAGAGATCTTATCCTCAGCGTGCCGGGCCAGAAGTTCACCGACACCGGCACCCTCCCAGAACTTGACCTTTGTCCTGTTCAGGACGTTATCCGGGAGAAGCCCTGCCATGGCCTGCCGCAGGATCCACTTTTCAACGCCATCTCTGAGTTTGAATTTTATCGGCAGGCGAAAGGCATAGTCCACTACGTCCGGGTCGGCAAACGGCAACCGCGGGAGCGTCCCGTGCGCAGAAGCGCAGCGATCCACCCGTTGGAAGGCGGTGTTATGGAGGCGACCGGTGATGTCGAGAAGCTCAAGCGGAAGTATGGATGGAGGAAGGTCCTTGAGGTAGAGATAGCCTGCAAAGAGTTCATCTCCAGCCTCTCCGGAGAAGACAGTCTCAATGTGCTCTGAGGCGAGGCGCCCCACTAGGTAGTTGACTAAGCTGGAACGCACCAGCAGTGCGTCGAAGGATTCGAGGGCGCCGATGACTTCGGGGAGAATTCGGATCAGATCCCCCTCTTTAAGAATCAGCTCATGGTGCTCCGAATGGATGTAACCGGCGACGGCCTTGGCGTATTCAAGATCGGGCGCTCCCTCGATGCCGACGGAAAAGGTATGGAGACTCGGAACAAGCGGTCTCACCAAGGCAGCGACCGTGCTGGAATCGAGTCCTCCAGAAAGCCAGGCCCCCGTATTCTCCGCATTCAAACAGCGCTCCACTGCCGCGGAAAGCAGGGTACGAAGTTTCTCCGCGGCGACTTCGGGGGAGTCCTCGGTGGTTTTGAGAACTTGCAGTTGGAAATATGGCGTCGGCCGATCTTCGGTAAACTGTTGATGTCCAGGTGGAAACTCACGGATTTTCCGGGTGACAGGGAGAAGGGCCTTGACTTCGGAGGCAAAGCAGAGCATCCCATCTTCCATTTCCCCTAAATAAAGGGGGGCAGCACCCAGGGGGTCCCTCTTAAGGAAAAGTCCGCCTTCACGGACTTCGGACCTGGCAAAGCGCCCGCCGCCGCCTTCATCAGCGACACATCCCTCTTCCAGGTCTTCCAGGGTCCAATGTTCCTGATTTCGTTTCCAGGTTACTCCAATAGTGGCCTCTTTGAATGATTTTACGGCCTGCCCAGCCGGTCCCCGGTGGGCGATGCGGTTCAGCATCTTTCTTACTTTTTCTTCCTGGTGAGCTTTGGCAATTCCGGCAATACCAGACATTTCCTTACTCCTTTCTTCCGGAAGAGGTGTCCTTTAGAAAGCAAACAGCCGGGAAATGCTCCCGGCCGGATGACATTTCCTCTCCCAGATGCCTGCGAGGTTAGCTGACGGGTTCGGGCTGAAAGAGCTGCCCTTCCTGGAGGACCAGGATTCACCCCTGAAACGGTTCCCCCGCTTCCCATAAGGGAATTCGGCATTATATTTTTTTCTGAAATCATTATAACATAGTGCGGAGGTCCTCGTCAAGAAAAAATCGGTAAAAGGCTTATGGGATGGGCGTTTACGAGTATGCCGGAAGGTAATTTCTGAGTGGAGTCGAAAAGTCGAAGTGATGCTCTGGTATATTCCTCTCCTTATTTTCATCGCCCGGATCTGCGACGTCTCGCTGGGGACGCTCCGGATTATTTTCATTATTCGGCAGAAAACGCTGATTGCGGCCTTGCTGGGTTTTTTCGAAGTGACTATCTGGGTGCTGGCCATCTCCGGCACCCTGAAGTACTTATCCAACCCGCTGGCCCTCATTGCGTATGCCGCTGGTTTTTCCACGGGAGTTGTGGCCGGCATTTTCCTTGAAAAGGCACTGATTCATCGTTTTCATTTTGTCCGAGCGATGAACATGGACCACGGGATCTGTATCGCAGCGCGATTGCGGGAAAAGGGCTACGCCGTCACGGAAGTTCCGGCCTGGGGCCGCTCGGGGGAGGTGGAGGTGTGCCTCATGACCATAGAAAGAAATGATGTTTCCCGTCTTCAGGAAGAAATTCTATCTTTTGCACCCGGCGCTTTCATCACGGTCGAAGATATCACGGACATTCGCGGCGGAGTGCAGAACCGTTTTTCCTCCATGCTTCCCCAGTGGCTGCGGATTCGCAAGTTCATTTAGGGCACGGAGGTCGGCGACTCAATAGAAGCCTTAACGCATATCCTGAAGGAGATTTCCTGTATTTAATCTAAAATTAGAAATTAAAGCGGCGGCTTCTTTTTTTAGAAAGGCAGGATGGATATGCTCCAGGAGTTTTTAAAGCCCCGGACGGTGGCTGAGGCCGTCAAATTTCACGACGCGAACCCGGATTATTTTTATATAGCCGGAGGCTCGGAGATTCTGGCCAGGGGTTATCCGGCAGTCCCTGAAAAAATTTCCGGCTTAATTGATATTTCCGGCCTGGGACTTAACCGGATCGTACTCGAAGAGAAGGCACTCCGCATTGACCCGATCGTAACCATCCAGGAGCTGGCTGATTCACCGGAGACCGGCAAACCACATTTTGCCATACTGAGGGAGGCCGCCCTGAATGTTTCCAACCGCAACGTCCGAAACCGGGCTACCGTGGGCGGCAACATTGCCGCCTGCAAATCCTGCTCCGACATCATTCCGCCGCTACTGGTCATGGAGGCGGAACTGGATGTGGCTTTTACCTGCGGTAAGCGGGCGCTGGTGCCGATTCTGGAATATGTCATTCGCGGTGAAAAGGACCTCATCACCGCCATCCGGGTTCCTGAAAGAGAGAATTTTTTCATGGCCATTCGGCGTTACACCCGTACGGCCAATGACCTGGCCCTGGTCAATGTCTGCCTGGGGCTTAGGCTTCTGGATGGAAAAATCAAGGACGCCCGCCTGGCAATGGGCGGAGTGGCCGCGACCGTTATGCGCATGCCGGAGGCCGAGCAATTCCTGACGGGGAAGGAGCTTGCGGGAAGAATTTCGGATCTGGCCCCGGCTCTTCGCGCCTGTGTCGAAAAGACGGTTCACCCTCTAGATGACCATCGGGGCAAGGCCTGGTTCAAGAAGGAACTAGCCGGCGGCCTGGTGGTGGAAGCTCTCTACCTGGCGGCCGGGAAAGGAGGTATCCTGTGAACATCACGCTGAATCTTAACGGGAAAAAACGCACCTTTCACACCGAGCCCTGGGAGCGGGTACTGAACCTGCTTCGCCGGAACGGCATCCTCTCGGCTAAAAACGGTTGCGACGGCTCCGGTACCTGCGGGGCCTGCTCCATCCTCCTGGATGGGAAACTGGTAAACTCATGTCAGCTCCTGGCCCCCCAGGTTGACGGGCATGATATAGAGACTTCGGAGAACCTGGCCCCTGCCAACCGCCTCCATCCGATACAGGAAGCATTCCTCGATGCCGGGATCGTTCAGTGCGGTTACTGCACGCCGGCCATGCTGAACGCGGCGGTTGAACTTCTCGCGCGGCGTCCCGAGCCGTCGGACGAGGAAATCAGGGATGCCTTCTCGGGAATCCTCTGCCGCTGCACCGGGTATCAGCAGCTCTTCGGTGCAATCCGTATGGCCGCCGGGCGTCTTCGGGGGGACACGGCCCGTTCCACCCGGTCTTCCGTTTACCCGGAATTTCGGGACGATCTCCGCCTGGTCGGAAAGTCCTCCAGAAAAGTGGACGGACCTCAGCTAGTAACCTCGGCCCCCAGTTTTGTGGAAGACATGGTGCGCCCGGGGAGCCTTTATGTCAAGATGCTGAGAAGTCCGCACGCGCACGCCGTTATCGCCCGGATCGACACCTCCGAGGCCGAGAAGATGGAAGGCGTGGAATTCATCCTCACCCATGAAAACGCTCCTGAGACTTTATACAGCGGGGCCGGGCAGGGGTACCCGGAGCCTTCTCCGTACGACCGCCGTCTTATGAACAAAACCGTGCGCTACGTGGGTGACCGGGTGGCCGCGGTGGCCGCGATATCGGAAGAGGCTGCACTTGCGGCTATTGAAAAAATCAAGGTGGAATACCGGGAGCTTCCGGCCATTTTATCCCTGGAGCAGGCGGTGGAGGACCACTCCGTCCAGATACACGGAGAGGATGAAACCCATTACTGTTTCTCCATCGGGCAGGATCTGAAAAGAAACATCGCCGCTTCAAATTCCGGCGGGATCGGCGACATGGAAAAAGGATTTGCCGAGGCCGACATTGTTGTGGAAAGGACTTACCGGACGGGCCACGTTCAGTGTACTCCGCTCGAACCGCACGTCGTCTACACCTGCATGGAAGGAGACCGCCTGGTAATTCATGCCTCGACGCAGGTTCCCTTCCATTTGCGGCGGATAGCGGCCGCGGTAGTCGGCCTTCCGGAAAACAAGGTTCACGTCATAAAGGAAAGGGTGGGCGGCGGCTTCGGCGCCAAACAGGACATTGTCATAGAGGAGGTCGCGGCCTTCATCACGGTCAAAACCGGAAAGCCGGTGTTTTTCCGCCTGGACCGGGCTGAGGAGTTCATCGCCGGCCGCACGCGCCACCCCATGACGATAACGATGAAAGTGGGAGCCAAAAAGGACGGGACGCTTACGGCGGTGGACATGCGCCTTCTGGCTGATACGGGTGCCTACGGCTCGCATTGTCTCACGGTGCCCATGAACGCCTGCTCCAAGTCCCTGCCTCTTCTTAAATGCCCCAACATGCGCTACCAAGTGGAGGTTTACTATACCAATAACGTGGTCGCCGGCGCCTACCAGGGCTACGGGGCCCCGGCCGGTTCCTTTGCCGTGCAGATGGCTCTGGCTGAGACGGCGGAGGCTCTGGGGATGAGCCACCTGGAGTTCATAAGAAAAAATCATGTGGAGAAGGGCTTCCTTCTCGAGATTCTGAAATGCCTCGGAGAGGGGCGGGAGGGTATTCCGCAGGAAGTATCGAGCTGCGGTCTTCCGGAGTGCCTGAGCAGGGGGGAGGCGTCCATGCGCCTCGGAGAACGGGAGGAGGGGAAAGCTCCCTTCCTCAGAGTCGGCAAGGGTTTCGCCATAATACAGCAGGGTTCAGGCCTGCCGGGGCTGGATGAGGCCAATGCCACTATTCAGATGCTGGGAGACGGCTCTTTCTTCCTCCTCATAGGCGGGGCCGATCTT
>Ga0209749_1002673_pt1 | contig 11082 bp, 16 predicted proteins | sample EPASupsiteSAE347_FD_187267 | JGI IMG/M metagenome (GOLD analysis project Ga0209749, IMG submission 187267) | Bioremediated contaminated groundwater from EPA Superfund site, New Mexico - Sample SAE3-47 (SPAdes) (version 2) | ecosystem: Environmental > Aquatic > Deep subsurface > Groundwater >... | reverse complement strand
CTCTGATTTGGGAAAGAGGCAACCGATGCCGATAATGGCCAGTGGTGCTCCGGCAGTGGTAAGGGTGCGATCCTGTTCTGATTGTTTCACGCGAGAAACTCCTTGATCTCCGGTTTCATCATCTGGGGACTGCTGCTGCCCCCGGTAAAGCGTTGCAGGTTGGCACGGCTGATGGCTGCCGCACCCTCCAGAATATTGCGGGCCACACAGGCTGCGCGGCGATTGTCAGGTGCTTCCAACTGACTGCCTTTGACCCATTCGTTAAAGGCCCCCATGGCAGGGCCGCACCAGACCTGATAATCAATGGTCCGTTTGGGGTCGCCATCCTTGGCCCAGTGGGCTGCCTGACCCAGGTACCAGCGAAACACCAGCGCCATACGGTGTTTCGGTTCGCGTTCAGCCCGTTCCACCTGACGCGGGTCGCGCTGCAGGAAGAAGCTGCGGGTCTGTTGCCAGATCTGCTCCAGCGGCGTCAGGAAGACGGTTTTTTCCAGTTTCTCCCGCTCTGTTGCCGGGATCGCCTCAATACTTTCATGGCTGCGGTATAACTCGTACAGCTTGGCTGCCCGCATGGCAAACATGGTGCCGCGCTTCAGCACCTGTACCGTAACCCCCATCTCAAACATATCGGCAGCCGGTGCCATGGTCACATCAGCCTGACGGGTCTCAGCCAGCATCTTGCGTACTGCGTCTGATGTGCCGGATTCAACGCAGGCCTGATGCACCGAGCCGACCATGATCCAGGCAGCGCCCATGCTGAAGGCTGCTGCTGCTGATTGGGGGGTGCCGATGCCGCCACCCAGACCGACCCGCAACGCCATCGGGTAGTTGTGGTGCTGCTGCATCCGGGCTGCCACCGACTGGATAGTGGGGAGCAGGGTCAGGGCTGGCCGGTTATCGGTATGGCCACCGGAATCAGCCTCGGCTGTAATATCCTGCGCCATCGGGATTTGACGGGCCAATTCAGCCTGTTCTGCGGTTATATGTCCCTGTTGCAGCAGGCTGTTGAGCAGCTTTTCCGGGGCAGGGGAGAAGAACTTCTCGGCCAGTTCTTCGCGGGAGACCTTGGCGATGATCCGGTTGGGGGTGACGATGCTGCCATCAGCAGCACGATGGATGCCATGCAGACGGTAGCGTACCAGCGGCAGGGTCAGGGCCAGAAAGGCCGATGCCTCCACCAGCTGTACCCCTTTGCGGATGTACAGCTCTGCCAGGGCTGCCTCAAGATCAGGTTCCTGGGGGGAGTGGATCAGGTTGCAGCCGAACGGGACGTTGCTGGCAAGCAGTTGGTCAACGGCTGCCTCAACCGCTGCCAGCGGCAGTCCGGCAGCGCCAAAGAATCCCAGCATGCCTGCCTTGCCAAGTGCAATTGCCAGGGGTACCGAACTGATCCCCTTGGCCATGGAGCCACCCAGGTACGGGTAGCGGATGCCGAGTTCCTGACAGAATCCGGTGTCTCCCAGCTGCTCCGGTACAATCCGGTCGAGCTGTTCCTCAAGCGCTGCGATGAATGGGTTCAAGGGCTGTTTCCTGCCTTAGGTAGGCTAATAAAATCAAATGCGTAAAAATATATGAAAAGGAATATTTTTTCAAGAAAATTGGCAGGTAATGGCAGGTTTCAATTTGAAATCTGGACTGATTCAAGGCTGTGGGGAGCCGAAGGCAGGTCCCATGAAGGATCGTCTTACGTTGGAGTCGGAATCAATAATATTCTTCTTCGTAGGCCGGCACCTGATCCAGAAAACCCGGCAGCTGTTCAGCCCGGACCATTGCTTGATCAAGATCAGCAATCAGCCGTTCCCGGTCTTTGGGGTAACTGCCGGCCAGGTTCAGGAAGTTGGAGACATGGTTGGAGCGCAGGATGGTGCGCTGGGGTGCCAGATGACAGAGCAGTTCCCGTGCCTCCAGCAACAGCTCGCGGTGGTTGCATTGCTCAAGCGAACGGACAAACGGTTCGTTGTGGCGGTGAAACAGGGTCAGCAGCGAAAAATACTCCGGGTTGACCCGGTTGGCCCAGGCAGCGGTGGCTCTGGCATGTTCCAGGCTGCGGCTCCGCCCGGCCAGGCCGAGGATCGCCGTGACTGACAGCTTCATATCGGCCTGACGTGCCATTAGCGCCAGTTCAGCCATCCGGTTGCTGTCAAAACCCTTGTTGATCTGTTGCAGGGTCTCGTCATCACCGGACTCAAGACCAAAGTACAGGATACGAAGCTTCTTTTCCCGCAGCAGCTGCAACTGCTCCACGGTCTTGGTGGTCAGGCTGTTGGGTGAGGCATAGGAGCCGATCCGGGTCAGGCCGGGGAAGGTGGCAGCCAGGGCATCCAGAATAGTGACCAGTCCGTCAAACGGGTAGACCAGGGCATCGCCATCAGCCAGAAAGACCCGTTCAACCCGTGTCCAATAGGAGGCCGGTAGCTCTGCGATCTCAGCCAAAATCTCTTCCACAGGCCGCAGGCGGAACTGTTTGCCCTTGTACATGCCGCAGAATCTGCACTGGTTCTGAGAGCAGCCCACCGTGATCTGGAAGATCAGGCTGCGGGCTTCACTGGGGGGACGGAATACCGGTTCTATGTAACGGGGCATGCTAGACTCCTGGCCGGTTTTTTTTCAGTGTAAAGCTGCAGGCAGATCTGATAGTAATCAACAGGATCTGTTTGGCAAACTATTTTACCAGTTGGGGGTAGTATGAAGGTATTGGTTGATCTCTGTGTTGTACCGTTGGGGGTAGGGGTTTCCGTCTCCAGCTATATTGCAGCCTGTGAAAAGGTACTGACCGAGGCTGGCCTGAAGACAGCATTGCATTCCTACGGTACCAATATTGAAGGGGAATGGGATGCGGTTTTTGCGGCCATCAAACGCTGCCATGAAGTGGTGCATCAGATGGGTGCCCCGCGTATCACCACCACCATAAAAATGGGTACCCGCACTGATCGTGATCAGACCATGGAAGACAAGATCAATAGTGTGCAGGCAAAGTTGGGATAACCGTCTATGTTTGAATGCCAGTATAATGATGAGATGGAGGCAGAGGTGAAGCGGCTGGAGGCCCGGGCACGGGCTGTTGCAGCCGGACATCCTGAGTGGCTGAATGCCTGCGCAGTGTGTGGAGTGGAACTGCAGACAGTTGATGTCAGCCAGTGTGCAAGCTGCAGTAGAAAATAGCTGTGCTGACTATTAATGCAGGTCTAAATAGCGGGTTCTGCAGAAGCACCGGATACACTCATGGCCCGCTTGACCCTTGAGACCAGGGTGACCGCCTTGATCGGCTTGCTCATGAAATCGAAAAATCCCAGCTCAAAAAGCCTGGCCTCATCATCATCGGTTGTCTTGTCACTGATCAGTATGACCGGTATTGACTTGAGATCATGGATGGCCTTGACCAGCTTGATTAACTGAAAACCATCAAAATTCGGCATCTCTTTGTCTGTCAGCACAACCCGAGGGCGGCTGGCAACGATCTCCTTGTAGGCCTCCATGCCATCAGCGGCCAGCAACACCCGAAAACCGTTGCTGACCAGAATCTCCTTTAACATCTCCCGTGTCAGCTTATCGTCGTCTGCAATCAGGACGGTTTCACCCTTGGGTTTCTGGATTTGCCTGCCAAGATAATGTTTGCAAAAGGCAGCAAAGAACGCCTCCCGCGAAACCACAGCCGGAACAAGCGTCATCCCCTGGTTTTTGGCTATGGTCTGCGCCATCCTCATGTCAGTGGGGTCGGTCACTGCCAGCAGAAGGTTGTTGCCTTCCTGGCGCAGCGGAAACAGGTTGAATTCAAGTGCCGTCTCAGGTGTAAGCAAGGCCAGCAGCTGTTTGGGGTAGCTGTACTGTTCAATATTGGTCAAATGCTTCATATTAAACTGTTCTGCCAGTGCCGCCGACAGCTCATTCCCCGTGATAAGGCCCTTGTCCTCCAGAAACCAGCCGAAACGCTTCTGCTCGCGATTGGCCAATGCGATCATCCGCTCAACCGTCACCGGTGAAAGGATGCCTTTATTAACCAGTATTTCTCCCAACAACTTTTTTGCCGTCATACATGCACCTGTGAGGTATGAGTCTCTGAAGACAGGTCAGGATCTGTTAGCGCTAGTGTCTAGCACAAGTTCCGGGATAGGTATAGATGCTATTAATGTGTGGGGACAGGCGACTGATGGGGGGCAGTGTGGAAATTCGGGGCACAGAAAGCCGCTCCGGGCTGATCGAGCCGTTAGCGCAGTCCGCCTGGAATCTTTGATGCCAGTTCTTCGACACACTCCAGCATAGACCGGCCTGAAGTATCAATCGTAATCCTCGGGCTTGTCCAATCATGATACTCCCTGCTTTGGACCTCCTGCCAGGTTGGCAGGCGCAGGCCAAGGACCGTTGGGGATCGTGTCTCAACCCTGGTCCGGTGTTCCTGGATATCGGAGCAGGTTATCTCAATATTGACATGGCGGGCACCGGCGTCCAAAGCAACCCGCTCCCATTCAAGGCGTGTTAACAGAATGGGGTTGCATGAATCAGCGACAACGCTGACCCCCGAATGAAGTATGTCTGATGCGACCCGGTACGCTAAACGATAGCCTTCCCCCTGGATCTCAATCGAGCATAATTCCCTTAACGCCTGCTCAATGGTATCCACCCTCAGGTAGGCGGCCTTCATGCGACCTGCCAGCAGTTTGGCAATCGAGGTCTTGCCGCATCCCGGCAGGCCGGAAAAAATATAGAGCGTGGTGCTGTTCAATACACTGCTCCTCTCCGGAATATAGCGCACAGTACGCCAGTCCGGGCTGATTGAGGCATCAGGCGTTTAATGTGCCGCTGACTTTGAAAAAAGATTCAGCACCAGTACACCGGAGACAATAAGTAGAATGCCGATAATCGCGGGCAGGTCCAGTTTTTGTCCCATGAAGAGCCAAGCCACAAGAGCAACCAATGCTGTCCCTGCACCTGACCAGATGGCATAGGCCATACCGACCGGAATTGTTTTTAAAGTGAGCGACAAGAAGTAGAACGCAGTGGCATAACCCACGACCACTATGCATGATGGCCAGAATCTTGTAAAACCCTCAGCTGGCTTTAGTGCAGACGTTCCTGCAACTTCGCTGACAATTGCTACGGCAAGATAGATCCATTTTTGCATCGGTTTGATCCTTTCCCCTTGGCGCCTGACGTGTACGAGATAACCGCTTGGCGATGCCGGAGTGGTGCTGCTTAACACCTCTTTTTCAAAGCGCTGGTAAGCCAGTCCGAGTTGATTGAGCCGTTAGGTATGCAACAGAAACGTAGCAATACAATATGGTTATGCTGAGCCTGATTTCTTATGAGCCAGGTTTTTCTTTTGCCTACTGCTTTTTGATGTATTCAGCCTTCCAGCGCAAACTGCCATCAGGATTCAGACAGATTGCCTGCAGTGTACCTGCACCGCCAACAACCATCCAGGCTCCAACCTCACCCTTGGCATTCTTGAAGCTGAAGGCAGCACCGTTGCCACTGCGATAACCGATGAGATCAACGGTTTTTTGCCCATTATGACGGAATTCACCCTTCATGGAGTTGCCTGTTGAAGATAATACAGCACACTCCCTCGCATCACCCTTTGTACACCATGTGCCAGTGATTTCCTCAGCAGAGGCTATTGATGCAGAAGTTGAAAGAAAGAGACAGACCAACGTAATAATAATGTTCTTTGTCATGTTAAACTCCTTTTTTACCTAACGTTTACGAGATAACCGGCTGGCGATGCCGGAGCGATGCTGCCTGACTAACCGACCAGCTGACGACTGAGGCAATGGTGAAATTCAGCGCACAGTAAGCCAGTCCGAGTTGATTGAGCCGTTAGGCGTTACCTTGCTGTGTGCCAATAACTTTTGATAATAGTTCACGAAATTCTAAAATCTTTGACTCTGAGTCCATAGCTCGCTTGGGAATGACAGAATACATGTGTTTGCCGTAGACGAGAATAAATGCCTTGTTCGTTTCAATAACCTTTGAAAACATTGACCATTTGAGTGTTGAGTCTATTGATTCAGTAATAAAATGCATGGATTCTGTTGTAAAAGTGACATGGAATTCTTCATTAAACTTAGGGTTAGAGCGAAATTCCCAGACTGCTCTAAGGACTGCAGCGGGCATAAGGTTAAATGCCTCAAGCACTCCCAAAAGCATAAAAACGGCCCCCCAACTATATGATAGGTTTAATAAATATGCGCCACAAAGAAATAGCCCTGCAGCAACAATATACCGCATTGCTTTCCAGTGTTGGGCTTCCCACGCCCGTGCAGCATGAATTAAATCAGATTGGGTTGGACGATAAGTAAGGGCTATAGACATCTATTGAACCTTTCAGCGCCTAACGTTTACGAGATAACCGGCTGGCGATAACCGGCCAACTGACGACTGAGAAACTGGTGAAATTCAGCGCACAGTAAGCCAGCCCGAGTTGATTGAGCCGTTAGAGTTTTTGGTGCTATGAAGTTGTTTTAGCTTGTGCTGGACGTTTGACTTCACAAAAAATCAGGCGATACGCTAAAAATTCATAGGTTGAGTATGTAAGCTTTCCAATGCCTGCTGGCATAGCATTGATTTTTACAACATACGTTTTTGCAAATTTGTCTCGTATTGCTTGTTTGTTTTCATCGCCTGAGAGCCATATCAAGTCGATTATGTTGTTGAGAGGCCCCATGGATGAAATAAGGAGCCTAAATGTAAGGGCAAATATGCTTGGTCGGTCTCCTTTAAGATTAACGACTTTGAGCTTACCAACTCTGTAGCCGATTGTTCTGAAATTTGAGCCTTTAAGTAAAACGAAATACATAAAGAATATTGTAAGCCAAAACAGAAAAATAGCGCTTACTATGGATTCTGTTGGCTCAAATATTTCAGTAATTACAAAGGTTAATGTTGAGCAGAATGCAATGACAATGCTTGCATCTATTGCATCAACCAAGATACGACGCCAAAAACCTGCATAATCATTTGCGTGATAATAAACACCTTCTGAATCACTGAGATTATTCACAATCACCCCATATCATATTGATGAACTCTCACGTTCACGAGATAACCGGCTGGCGACGCCGGAGTGGTGCTGCTTGGCTAACCTGCTAACTGATGACTGAGACATTGGTGAAATTCAGCGCACAGTAAGCCAGTCCGAGTTGATTGAGCCGTTAGGGGGGTGGCGCCTGCACAGAGGCTAACCAAAGAAACAACCGTACTCGTCTGCGTCAACTACTTGCAGAAATTTTTCGATGGATGGAAGCATTAGATCCGGTTGGTAGCCATGCCATTTAAGGTCTGCACGCTTCCAGAATACTTTCCATGCCTTTTGTGTTTTGACATAGGTTGCCTTTGCAAATGGATGTTCACGAATGATTGAAGGATTGTCCCATTGAGGGCGTATTTCAAGTAACTCAACACTTTGACCGGAAATTTTGTAGCCGAAGTCTAGCTCTGGCCGGATATGTGGGGCAGGGCGTCTTTTAGCAAGGAAAGCGGCCAATGCTTTTTCGATTTTCTTCAGCTCAAATTCTGAGAATGCCATACGCTTGGGACCACCTAACGTTTACGAGATAACCGGCTGGCGACGCCAGAGCGGTGCTGTCTGACTAACCGACATACTTCCGACTGAGGAACTGGTGAAATTCAGCGCACAGTAAGCCAGTCCGAGTTGATTGAGCCGTTAGGGATTCGTCGATGGCGAGTGGTTCTTGAGCCAGTCACGGAGAGCGTTATTCATGCGGGTCTGCCAGCCTTTGCCAGTAGCCTTGAATGCTTCCAGGATGTCGACGTCAAACCGGAGTGTAGTTGATGCTTTTGTGCTGCCTGCTGGCCGACCGCGTCTGACAAGTTTAGTGCCTTTATGAAGGTCTGCCTTTTCAAACCAGGCATCCGTCAACTCAGGTGCGTCGTCAGGGTCAACCCAGGTGTTTTTTGTAGCGGCTGATTTCGCGCTCATTTGCGTACCTCATTGAAATAATTCTGCGTGCATCTCCTCTGGTAGTCCAAACCACCACCACAACCCGCTCTTGCAACAGACCAACAGTGAAGAAACGCGGCTCGCCGTAGTCCATTCTGTCGTCTGGTGCGGTAAAGTGTATGCCTTTGAAGACTTTGGGAACATCGCAGAAGTCGATGCCGCGTTCATCAAGTGTTTTCTGGCGTTTGGTTGAGTCAAATTCGATGAGCATGAATTAAATGTACCAACAAAAAATGTGAGAGTCAATAATTGTTACTACGTTAAATCCCTAACGTTTACGAGATAACCGGCTGGCGATGCCGGAGCGATACTGTCTGACTAACCGACCAACTGACGATTGGGACATTGGTGAAATTCAGCGCACAGTAAGCCAGTCCGAGTTGATTGAGCCGTTAGGAGCAGGGAAGCACTGACCCAAGCTAGCGTTTACCTTGCGCTGCCGAAAACCACCCACCGGGGCTGGAAGAACCGACTTGCTGGAAATTGCCTTGCCGCCTGCAAGTGTACCAACCAACCACTGAATTTCAACCTGTTGCGAAAAGCCCGCTAGCCCAGATTTAATGCGGCCTAGCTTGCCGAAGCGTTTTTGACTTTAGGTGCCACGGAGGACGCTGCCACAAAAAGCTTCTAACGTTTACGAGATAACCGGCTGGCGATGCCGGAGCGATGCTGCCTGACTAACCGACCTACTGACGACTGAGAAACTGGTGAAATTCAGCGCACAGTAAGCCAGTCCGAGTTGATTGAGCCGTTAGGAGCGAGGACGAACTTGACCAAGCCTGCGTTTACCTTGCGCTGCCAGAAACCACCCGCAAAAGCCGGACGAACCAACTTGCTGGAACTTGCCGAACCGCTGCAACAGCTTACCAACCAAACCACGAATTTCAACCTGCTGCGAGAAAGCCCGCTAGCCCAGATTTAATGCGGCCTAGCTGGCCGAAGCGTCTTTGACTTTAGGTGCCACGAAGGACGCTGGTACAAAAGGCTTCTAACGTTTACGAGATAACCGGCTGGCGATGCCGGAGCGATGCTGTTTGACTAACCGACCAACTGACGACTGAGGAACTGGTGCAATTCAACACACAGTAAGCCAGTCCGAGTTGATTGAGCCGTTAGGTGTGGGCTATGTAAGGTTCGGTGGTGTGAGGTCACTGTGTATTTTGTAAACTATGTCTGCTCCCATAGATACGCGGCCAATAGACACCCCTATTTCCTTTTTAAATGCTTCAAAAACGTTTTGTTCCATTTCATTTTCGGCAATAGAGATGGCTAAAGACATATTCTGTATTGCGCCTTCTAGCAAGCCTGTCACCTTTTGGGCAGAATCATGTTTCATGATGATGGCACCTAACGTTTACGAGATAACCGGCTGGCGATGCCGGAGCGGTGCTGCCTGAACTAACGACCAACTGACGACTGCGGCATTGGTGAAATTCAGCGCACAGTAAGCCAGTCCGAGTTGATTGGGCCGTTAGAGTGCAGCAATGAGTTATTGCTTACTGACAAACAGCCCAAAAAACTGGTTTAACAATATAATGCTCAATAAACACGCGACACCAGCAAAGACAAGCATTCCCAATAGTGATGAGACCAGAGTTGTTATGCCTTGAACTATTGAGATACCCTTAATATGCGAAGGCAGCAATAGCAGTATGAATAACGGAATTGGGAAAAGCGAACCTGACCATACAGAATATTTGAGGCACTTTCGTAGTGTGTGATCATAGCCGAGGTGAGATAACGATTTAGCTTCTGAATATAGTAGGAACAGAAATGCAATAAGTGCAGGGATAAGCCAGATAAAATACTGGGAAGAATGATAACCGTAGTTTTCACCGACAACCGCCGCACCAAATGCGAAATAGTTGATTCCAGTAAAGATTACTGAGCGTTTGGGAATAATTAAATTCATAGTACTTTCTAGCAAACTCTAACGTTTACGAGATAACCGGCTGGCGACGCCGGAGCGGTGCTGGCTGACTAACCGACCAACTGACGACTGAGAAACTGGTGAAATTCAGCGCACAGTAAGCCAGTCCGAGTTGATTGAGCCGTTAGGAGCGGCTGTGCTTCCTGCTGGCCCTTAATGCCTGCTGAAGCATGATAACGCCGCCAAAAACAAAATAGGTTCCAAGCAAGATGCCTGTGGCCTTGAGAAAATAGTGTTGTATGGGAATAAGTATGCCCCAGGCAATAGCGCCTACTTGCGCTAATAAATAGATGCCAATTGCAAGTAATGCGTATTTGTTGCCTTTAATGACTAATATTGTGATGACGCAAATTAGTATGAGAGTAGCAAACAGTGGGATGATTGATGACGTTTTGCCGGACTGAATTGCAAAAACCAATTGAACGAGCTTGAACCCGATGAGTACGCTAAGGATAACGATTGTTTTTTTGAGAAACACCAACGCTGCCACCATGCTGTTCCTAACGTTTACGAGATAACCGGCTGGCGACGCCGGAGCGGTGCTGCTTGACTAACCGACCAACTGACGACTGAGAAACTGGTGAAATTCAGCGCACAGCAAGCCAGTCCGAGTTGATTGAGCCGTTAGGTGTTTGATTGAAGGTTTCAGTCTCGATGACCCATGAGTACAACTTCAAGGTGCTCTATATGTACACCTTGCTCGCTTCCTGAGTCAGTGCGCATAATTGCTACCATATTTGAAAATGTACGCCTTTGCTCTTGTGTTTTCATTGAAGCCCCGATTTTTTCAAATTCAGCAAAAGCTTCTACAGCTTTCTTGGAACCATATAGGCAAATTCTTGCCTTCGCATCAGCGGTTTTAGCCAATACTTCACGGTTCTCTTTTGAAATTGGCTGACCGACAAGCTGGGCTTGTTCGCAAACGCCTTTTAAGTAGTCTGTATATGCTTGAGTACGAAGGTCACGGTAATGTTTCTGGTTTTCAAGATGGCGTGTGAAAAAATATTGTAGAACTGCGCCTGTTAAGGCTCCAAGAAGGCCAATGATTGCAGTCATCATGTAAGGAACGGTAGATTCTAGTTCAAAGTGCACCAAGTTAATTTGGAGGTAAAAATTGAGAGGACACAGTGGGTTTCTGGTAGTGTTTGAAGCGCCAACACCAAACATTCCAGGAGGAACCCACCATGTCCTACGG
>Ga0209749_1002672_pt1 | contig 11088 bp, 20 predicted proteins | sample EPASupsiteSAE347_FD_187267 | JGI IMG/M metagenome (GOLD analysis project Ga0209749, IMG submission 187267) | Bioremediated contaminated groundwater from EPA Superfund site, New Mexico - Sample SAE3-47 (SPAdes) (version 2) | ecosystem: Environmental > Aquatic > Deep subsurface > Groundwater >... | reverse complement strand
ATATAAAATAACAGATGTGGTAAGGTTTTTAAGCATTGATTCTCTATTGTCTTTTTTTCTTCCAAATTTTCTCATTTTTTTACTTTCATTGATTATTTTTTAGCTTTTTTTGATACTGCGGCGCTTTTGGTCTTTTTAGGCTTGGCTGCAGGCTTTTTGTCGGCTGGTTTTTCTGCTACAGGCTCTTTTTTAGGAGCTGTTTTCTTTTCCTTTGCCGACAGTTTTCCAGAAATTAAACTAAAATGTTCCACTAGAATTTGGTTGGCTGTTTTCATTGCATCTTCCGGACTAATGGTTCCATCAGTTGTTATTTCAATTGTGACTTTGTCGTAGTTTGTCATACCGCCCACACGAGTATTTTCAACATCGTAGTGTATTTTCTTAACAGGTGTAAAAATGGAGTCAACTGCTATTGTACCAATGGGTAATTTTTCATCTTTTCTTCGTTCCACTGGTTCATAACCACGTCCTTTTTTTATAACCGCTTCCAGATTGAATTTGGCATTTTTATCCAGTGTTGCAATATGTTCTTCAGGATTAATGATTTCTATTTGAGAGTTTTTCGCAAAATCCTTAGCTTTAACTTCACCGGTTCCTTTTTTGGAAAGAGTAAGCGTGACTGGTTCGTCGCCGTGCATTTTAAATCTTATATTTTTAAGATTTAAAATTATCTCAATCACATCTTCTTTGACACCGATAATTGTGGAAAACTCATGATTTGCACCCTCGATTTTAACTGATGATATGGCCGCACCGGACAGTGAAGAAAGTAGTACTCTTCGAAGTGCATGACCGATAGTCAAACCATATCCGGGTGAAAACGGTTCTAGGGTAAATTTACCTTCGTTTACGTCTTTGCTTTTTGTGTAAGTTACATTAAGCAAATTTGTATCTTCTAATATTGGCATTATGCCTCCGTAAAATTATTATTATCTGCTATAAAATTCTACTATCAAGTCCTCGTTTATTTGAGCGGTTATTTCTTCACGAGCCGGAAGTTTGACAAGCTCCCCTGAAAGATTACCTTTGTCCAATTTCAGCCAAACTGGGACTTCGTTTTTTGACAATTTAATCCCTTCTTTATTTTTTGGCTCAATTTTTTCATTTATTTCTACATTATAAGAAGGAATATCAACAATTTTATTATTAACTTTAAACTTTTTGTGGCGTACCATTTGTCTTGCTTGACGCACAGATTGAGAAAAACCTAATTTATATACTACGTTATCCAATCTTGTTTCCAGTAATTGCAACAATTTACTGCCGCTGGCTTCTTTGGTCTTGGAAGCTTTTTCATAATAATTTTTAAATTGTTTTTCTCTAACTTTATAGATTGCTTTCGCTCCTTGTTTCGCTCTGAGCTGAACACCGTAATCAGAAAGCTTTCCTGGTCTGTGCTGACCTCTTGCGCCTGGTGCGTAGGAGCGTTTGGTAAACGAACATTTAGGAGATAAACATCTCTCGCCTTTTAAAAACAATTTATCGCCTTCGCGTCTACATTTTCTACATACTGCATTATTTGAACTCATTTATTTCTCCTAGTTGATTGAATCTTATCAAGATTATACTCGTCGAGTTTTTTTAGGTCTTGATCCGTTATGCGGAACAGGTGTGATGTCTTTAATATTGGTAACCGATAAGCCCGCGCTGTGCAATGCTCTAACGGCAGACTCTCTGCCGCTTCCAACTCCCGAGACAAATACTTCTACCGACTGAAGGCCTAAAGATTTCGCCTTGCCAACAGCGGTTTGTGCTGCGATTTGAGCAGCATAAGGAGTTGATTTTCTGGTTCCTTTAAACCCGCAGCTTCCTGCAGATGCCCAAGAAATTGCTCCGCCTTGATCATCACTAACCATAACAAGCGTATTATTAAAGGTTGATTGAATATAAATTTTACCTTTAACAACATTCTTGACAGTTTTTTTCTTTCTTCTTGATTTGATAGATTTATCAGCCATGTTTTTCCTTTATGTTTTTTCGGCAGCGGAACGTCTTCCTGATCCTACACAGACACGTTTGCCGCGTTTTGTTCGGGCATTTGTTTTGGTTCTTTGACCTCGCACAGGCAAATTTCGACTGTGGCGATATCCTCGGTATGAATTAATTTCTTTGAGTCTTTTAATATTTTGCGATGTTGCTAGCCTTAATTCACCTTCGATTTTATATTTATCTTCCAGAATATTTCTGATTCGTTCCATCGTGGCACTGTCTAGTTCTTTGGTTCGTGTATTAGGGTCAACTTGCGCCAAAGCTAAAATCTTTTTTGAAGCAGTGTCACCTATACCGTAAATATAGGTTAATGCTATTTCTATTCTTTTTTCATCTGGAATATTAATTCCTGCGATTCTTGCCATTATGTCTCCAATAGTTATTTTAGAATTTATCTTTTTGTAATTAATTAACCTTGTCTTTGTTTGTGTTTGGGATTAGAACAAATAACGCGCAAGGTCTTTTTACCTGTTTTTCCTGCACGTCTTATAATTTTACATTTCAAACACATTTTTTTTACTGATGGGCGAACCTTCATTTAATCTCCGTAATACTAGAATCTTCTTGTTATTCTTCCCTTGCTAAGATCGTATGGTGTCATTTCCACCAAAACTTTATCCCCAGGGAGAATTTTAATAAAATTCATTCTAATTTTTCCAGATATATGAGCTAATATCTCGTGATCGTTTTCGAGTTGAACTTTAAAAGTGGCGTTTGGCAATGCTTCTAAAACAACTCCATGCACTTCGATAACTTCTTTTGACATTAAATTCTTTTTCTCCTATATATAAAAAATTTCGAATCCGTTTCCGAATGTTTATACACTTCTTTAAAATCACATTAATATTATATATAAAAAATGTAATCTAGTCAATACTTGTTAATATTTCGTGGCCATTTTCTGTAACCGCTATTGTGTGCTCGAAATGAGCAGTTTTACTCATGTCGCAGGTTGCCACTGTCCATCCATCAGATAATGTGCAAACCTTATACTCGCCCATTGCAACCATAGGTTCAAGGCAAAATGTCATTCCCTTTTCAAGCCTGAATCCGGTGTTTTTTGTGCCATAATTGGGTATGCAAGGAGACTCTTGCAATCTTTTACCTATGCCATGCCCACATAAATCCCTTACTACTGAAAAACCCACCTGTTCGATAATTTCTTGGATTTTATTTTGTATTGAACCGATTTTAACTCCTGGGCGGATAAGTTTAATGCCTTCAAGCAATGATTTCTTGGTTACACTTATCAGTTTTTGTTCTATTTCTGATACACTGCCGATGGCAAACGAAATTGCGGCGTCTGTGTGATATCCTTTATATAATACTCCAATGTCTAATCCTATAATATCGCTATTTTTTATGATTCTCATGCTTGGTAGGCCGTGGACCAATTCCTCATTTATAGATATACAGCTGTGAAAAGGATATTTTCTATAGTTTAAAAATGAGGGAATGGCACCTGAAAGACGTATTTTTTTTTCAATAAAGCTATCTATCTCCAAAGTGGTCATACCTGCCTTGCATATTTTTTGAGTCTCGGCAAGAGTATGGGCCAGAATTTTTCCACCCTCTCTCATTAATTCAATTTCTTTTTGATTTTTTAATTCCATATTTTTATATAATTATTCTATCCAACCAATAATATAGTTTGCTTCAATTAGTTTTTTAGATTTGTTATCCTCGATATTTAAAAGTGTTATTTCTCCAGATTTAGTTATGTCTACGTTTTTATCATAGCTAGCCGACAGAAAAACAACTCCTTGGCCGGTAGGTGAAAATAAACAAAAATCATCATGTGTGTCGTCAGTAGTTAATCGTTTCAGATTTTTTCCAGAAGAACCCAGTTTATATATTTCGGCTTTATTCAACTCGTTTTCGCTGCCAGAGCCTTTGGAAAGCACAAAGTTATCATCATGCCAATTAAGAGAGTATATTTTCTCCTTAAAAGATATTATTTTTTGCTCGTGAGCATTTAAATCGGCCGAGTAAATAACCGACTCTTTGAAATTATCACCCTTTAAATAAGCAATTTTATTGCTGTCTGAATTCCATGAAAGTATTTTTACACTTACTTGATCGGTTGAAATTTTTTGTTTGTTGCTTCCGTCTATATTCATCACATACAACGAAAAACCATAATCAGCTTCGGTATTAGAAAAAATTGTATAAGCAATTTTTTTGCCATTTGGGCTTAAAATTGGTGCTTGGGTGCTGGCGAATTGATCGATAATTTTTTCTTTTTGCCCTGGATTGTTGGAGTCGATCAAAAATAAAGAACCGCCAAATTCTTGTCCGGCGGGTGCCAACACTGCCAAAATTTTACCACTGGTATTCATGGAATAAGCTGATTTAATTTTTAATGATTCATCACTGTCTGTGTAAACTTTTTTTGCATTTCCTTCCATATCGGATTTATAGATATCACTCCCGTTTGTGGACTTTACCAAATAAACAATACTACCTTTGAAAGCATTTTTTTCGCTATCTGACTGTGATTGGCTTTGCACCGAAGAATCTGAATTATTATTAGCCGTAGGAGTATTCTCTTCGCCTTTTCCAAAGTAAATGCCGATTACTACGATAATAATTGCCAAAATTATTACAAAAAAAATTGTTTTATTTGCTGATTTTTTCATATTATAAAATTGAGGAGCTTGCGTCTAATATTGATCGTACGTTCTCATAATAAGCTGAGCTTTGATTTGTCTTATAGTTTCAATTACAACTGATACCACAATGAGAAGTCCTGTGCCACCGAGTACCAGTGTTTGTACGTTTGTAATTGCCTGAACCACAAAAGGCAAAACTGCTATAAAGCCCAAAAATATCGCACCTACAAAAGTTATTCTATAAAGTACCGTTCCAAGATAGTCAGATGTTTCTCTGCCAGGCCTGAGTCCAGGAACAAATCCACCCTGTTTTTGTAAGTTTTCTGCAATCTGGTCCGGTTTAAATACAACAGAAGCATAGAAATATGTAAATATAATTACCAACAAAAAGTAAACTATCCCATAGAAAGTGTTGTTTTGGAATAAATCAGCGACATATTTAGCAAAATGCGCTAATTGCGGACTTCTTGCCTGCTCAAAGAATTTGGCAATAATCCCAGGGAATATCATCATGGAAAGCGCAAATATAATTGGTATTACTCCTCCAATATTAACTTTGATAGGCAAATGTGTGTCCACTCCGCCATAGGTTCGCTGTCCTCTTACCCTTCTGGCGTACGTTACCGGAATTTGTCTTTCGCCCTCGTTCATAAATACAATCAATCCTGTAACAAGTGCTGCAATAACTCCAAAAACTATAATTCCTATTATTTTAGTAGCATCCATCACAACCAATGTTTGTTGAAGCGCAGTAGGCACTCCTCCAATAATTCCCAGAGTGATTATAAGCGAGATGCCGTTACCGATTCCTTTTTCGGAAATAAGCTCCCCAAGCCACATCAAAAGTACAGTGCCGGCCGACATAGTAATAAGCATTGTGATCAATTCAAAAACAGACCACTGACCTATTACTCCCTGTCGGTTCAAAAGAGTAATCATTGCATAAGACTGCATAAGTGCGAGCGGCACAGTGGCAATACGGGTATATTGATTAATTTTTTGTCTTCCGTATTCACCCTCTTTTTGTAAGGATTCAAGTGACGGTACAATCATTGCCAAAAGCTGAAAAATAATAGACGAGGTTATATACGGACCCACCCCCATCATAACTATAGAAAAATTGCGCATAGCGCCACCCGAAAACAAGTTTAGCAAACCAAAAAGTTGGTTTCTCTCAAAAAAACTTCTGAGTTCAGTTAAATCAATGCCAGGCACTGGAATATGAGCGAGCAGCCTAAAAATCACTAGAATTCCCAGTACTATAAGAATTTTATTTCTTAAATCATGATGTGTATATATTTTTTTGAGGGTATCCCACATTTATTAGTCCAAAAATTTATAAATTAATTAGCTTTTATTTACTTTTTCAATAGCAGTTTGAACTTTCTTCGACATTAAGCAATCTTCTATTTTGATTTTTTTGCTTATTTTGCCGTTACCAAGAATTTTGCATTTCTTGGCTTTATCGTCGACTAAACCTTTTGATATAAGACTTTTTAGTGAAACTGTTTCTCCGTCTTTGAATTCTTTCTCTATTAATTCCAAGTTAATAATCGCCGGTTTTGTGTTAAAACTTGTAAAACCGGTTTTCTTAGGAAGTCTTTGAATAAGAGGAGATTGACCTCCCTCGAAACGTCTTGGTATATTAAAACCGCTTCTGGCTTTTTGACCCTTAGTTCCGCGACCTGCTGTTTTGCCTCTGCCTGAACCCGCTCCTCTTCCTAAACGTTTAGACGGTTTTTTATTTGGTCTTTTCATCGTGTTTAATTTCATTTTCTTCCTTTTTGCTCACGTCTTTGTGATTATTTTCACGTATTTTAAAACTTTGCAAAGCTAAAATTGTTGCTTTTGCATTATTGATTTTGTTCGAAGTACCAAGAATCTTACTAAGCACGTTTTTTACTCCTGCCAATTCCAGCACTGTTCTAACTGAACCGCCGGCAATTACAGATGTACCAATGCTAGCTGGAATTAAAATCAATCTTGCACTTCCATATTTAACCTTGATTTCGTGAGGTATAGTTTCTTTAACAATGGGGACTTCGATGATATTTTTCTTGGCTTTGCTCACAGCTTTTTGCACGGCGATTAAAACTTCTTGTGCTTTTCCGATTCCAAGAGCAACCTTGCCTTGCCGGTTTCCGATTATCACCAATGCGCGGAATCTCATGCGTTTTCCGCCTTTTACGGTTCTTGAAACTCTATCAACCTGAACCACTTTTTCTTCAAAGGTTTTATCACCTCTATCATCTCTGGAATTATTTGATCTATTTCTAGAGTTTTTGTTGAAAGGTTTTGAATTTTTCTTCTCATCGCGTGCGTTTGTCATTTTTTTACTCCAATAAAATTAGAATTTTAATCCGTTGGTCCTGCAAGTATCAACAAAAGTCTTGATTCTTCCATGAAACTTGTAACCGTTTCTATCGAAAACCACTGTGTTTATTTTTGATTTGACTGCTTTGTCGGCTATAATCTTACCCAATTCTTCGTGTATCTTGATAGATTTACCTTGGTGACGCGCTTCTTTGTCTGAAACAGACAAGAGTGTTTTGCCGGCAACATCATCTATAATTTGGGCATAAATATGTTTGTTGCTTCTAAAAACAACTAAACGCGGGCGAGATGAATCGCCATTTATTTTCGATCTAATTTTTCTTTTTCTTTTCATGCGCTTTATTTCTGTTTGTAACATATTATACTCCCTAAGCGTTTGCAGATTTTGCAGCTTTTCCTGCTTTGCGCTGGATTATTTCATCGGCATATTTTATACCCTTGCCTTTATAAGGTTCGGGCTTACGAACGCTTCTAATTTCTGCGGCAATTTGTCCCACCTTCTGCTTATCGATTCCTGAGACTGTAATGGTGTTTTTTTGAACTTGAAAGGTGATTCCCTCAGGAGCTGTAATTTCCACAGGATGCGAATAGCCGATAGTCAAGGTTAATTTTGCGCCTGACAAAGCTGCTCTGTATCCAACTCCTTTTATTTCCAGTTTTTTTTCGTAACCTTTGGTTACTCCTTCAAGCATATTTGCAACCAAGCAACGAGTCAATCCATGTAAAGAATTGGCAAGTTTACTTGAACCCGATTTTTCAATTAAAATCGTTTTGTCATTTTTCACGATTTTAACTTTAGGATGGTGTTGGAATTTTAATTCACCTTTAGGACCTTTTACTAAAATTATATTGCCGTTTATTTCGACATTTACTCCGTCTGTTATGATAATTGGTTTTTTTCCGATTCTAGACATTTTTACTCCTAGTAAGATCAATATACTTCACAGATTAATTCCCCGCCAAGCTTTTTCTTCTTTGCTTCCATGCCATTCATTACTCCCTTTGAGGTAGAAATAATCACTTCACCCAAACCATTTAATGGTCTGGGGATATTTTTATAATTACTATAAATTCTAAGCCCCGGCTTACTTATTTTTCTAATCTGTGTTATAGCCGGTTTTTTGCCATGATAGCTGATTTCTATTTGAAAAGATTTGGTGTTATTCAGTGCTTTTTCGCTAAAATCTTTGATGTATCCATCGCGTTTTAAAACATTTAGTATTTCACTTTTAAAATGCGAAAAAGTAACCGAAATTTCTTTCTCTTTGTTTAAATTGGCAGTCTTGATTTGTGCTATCATGTCAGCGATTGGATCCATATGCTTTTATCTCCTATTTGAAAATTTAATTTAACTATTTATCACCAGGACGATTTGGTTACTCCAGGGATTTCTCCTCGGCTGGCTAATTCTCTAAAACAAATTCTGCAAAGACCAAAATGTCTCATGTAACCTTTACCGCGTCCGCATTTAAAACATCTTCTGATGACTCTGGTTTTATATTTTGGTTTTCTTGCTGCTTTTATGATTAATGATTTTTTTGCCATAACTTTGTCTGCTCCCTGGAATTTATTAATATAATAATTGGTGTGTAAATTTTACTTATCTCCCTTTTCAAAAGGAAATCCTAATATCGTGAGTAATTCTTTTGTTTCTTCTTTACTTTTGGCAGTAGTATTGATTGTTACTTGCAAGCCAAAGTTTCTTTCAACCTTATCATATTTAATTTCCGGAAAAACTGTATGCTCTTTTATGCCAATGCTGTAATTGCCAGAGCCGTCAAAACCACTTGTTTTCAATCCTCGAAAGTCTCTAATTCTTGGCAACGCAATTCTTGTGAATCTTTCCAAAAAATCATACATTCTGTTTTTTCTCAGTGTTATTTTTAATCCTACTTTTTCCCCTTTTCTGATTTTGAATCCCGAAATAGCCTTTTTTGCTTTTGTAATTAGGGGTTTTTGGCCGGTTACAATTGCTAAATCAGCGCTTGCCATATCAAGTAGCTTAGGATTTTCTCTTGCTGCACCAATACCCATATTGACTAAAACTTTAGTAATTTTTGGAACATCAAACGTATTTTTGTATCCAAACTTATCTTTTAGTTTAGATATTGCTTCTTTTTGATATATTTCTTGAATCTTCAACATTTCAGTCCTTATGAATCGAGCGATTCTTTGCAGCGGCTGCAAATTCTTAATTTATTTTTGCCTGTTATTTTATATTTTACTCTGGAAGTTTTTGAACATCTTGGGCAAATTATTGAAACATTGCTCACTTCAAACGGAGCATGTACATCAACAATCCCACCTTGGGTATTTTTTCTTGACGGCTTGGCATGTTTTTTATGCACATTCAATCCGGCTATAATAATTTTACCATCTTTAGGCAACGATTTACTAACTTTGCCTGTTTTGCCTTTATCTTTGCCAGCCTGAACTAATACTGTATCGCCTTTTTTTATTTTCATTTTCTACTCCATTTAACGTTTTTATACCACTTCTGGTGCTAATGAAACAATTTTCATAAATCCCTTGCTTCTTATTTCTCGAGCAATAGGGCCCAAGACTCTTGTGCCTCTTGGTGTTTGATCGTCGTTAATAAGCACCACTGCATTATCATCAAATTTAATTGTTGTGCCATCTTCTCTCTGATGAGGCGCTTTTTGGCGCACTATTATAGCCTTGGCCACTTCTTTTTTCTTGGCATTACCTCTGGGAGCAGCGTTTTTTACAGAAACAACTATAGTGTCGCCCAAAACTGCGCTTTTTTGTTTCCTGCCACCAAGCACTCGGATGCACATTACTTCTTTTGCACCTGTGTTATCAGCGACGTTCAATCTTGAATATGGTTGAATCATGATATTTTCCTTACAACTTTCCAGCTTTTTGTTTTGCTAATCGGTACGCATTCTTCAATTTCGACTATATCTCCTACTTTACATATTTTATCACCGTCATGTGCCGCAATTGATTTGCTAACCTTGAATTTCTTGGTATACGCTGGATGATTTTTCATTCGTTCTATTTTAACGATTACGGTTTTGTCCATTTTATCGCTTACTACACGACCTGTTTTTTTTCTTTTAATCGCTTTATTAGTCATTTTTTGCTCCTTTATCATCTTTTGCGAGCTTTTCGTTCAATACTGTCCAAATTCTCGCTACATAGCGTCGTGTTTTCTTTTGCGAATTCAAATCTTTATTTTTTCGAAATTCAGATTGAAAATTCAATTCCTGCAATTTTTGATATTGCTTTTTTAAATCTTCATATAAATCTCGAACGTTTTTTGATCTTATGTTTTTTAATTCTTCTTTTGATTTCATTTTAATCTTTCTTAATGAATTTAGTTTTAACTGGCATTTTGGTAGCTGCAAGACGCATCGCTTCTTTAGCGACAACCTCACTGACCCCTGCCATTTCAAAAATAATTCTACCTGGTTTTACTGCGGCTACAAAATGATCCATTGCTCCTTTTCCACCACCCATTCCTGTTTCCGCAGGCTGTTGAGTAACAGGTTTATCTGGAAAAATTCTAATCCAAATTGCGCCTCCACGTTTTATATATCTTGTCATTGCACGGCGTGATGCTTCAAGCTGACGAGCAGTAATCCAACCGCGGCCGAGTGATTTTAATCCATAACTGCCGAAACTTAAATAAAATCCCCTTGTCGCTTTACCAGGATTCTTGCCTCTTGGCTGTTTTCTATGTTTTAATTTGCTTGGCATTAACATTGCAATCTCCGTGTTTTATTTTGGTTACTCATTTTGCAGATTCGTCTATTGTCTTGCGGCTATTATGCCGGTTTTGGTTATGTTCGGGCATTGTAACCCTAATCCTTACCTTATTTCTTATAAACCCAGACTTTTATTCCTATTGTTCCGTATGTGGTAAATGCGTTAGTGAAAGCATAATCCACATTGGATCGTAAATCTCCTAGCGGAATTGAACCGTCGAGGAATTTTTCTCCGCGAGCTATTTCCGCTCCACCCAGACGACCCGCCACATTTATTTTAATACCCTTTACTTCCCGATGCTGTTTGGCTTTTTCTATTGCCATCTTTACCGCTCTTCTATATGCTACTCGTTTTTCCAATTGACTGGCAACAGTTTGAGCAATCAAATTGGCATTAGCTTCGGGATTTCTTATTTCAATGA
>Ga0209749_1002670_pt1 | contig 11101 bp, 8 predicted proteins | sample EPASupsiteSAE347_FD_187267 | JGI IMG/M metagenome (GOLD analysis project Ga0209749, IMG submission 187267) | Bioremediated contaminated groundwater from EPA Superfund site, New Mexico - Sample SAE3-47 (SPAdes) (version 2) | ecosystem: Environmental > Aquatic > Deep subsurface > Groundwater >... | reverse complement strand
AATCCTCCAGAAACACTTCGCCTTTGGTTACCTGTCTCATGGTTTAGGATGATGATCTTTCCTGAATATAAACCTAAACCCACATTTTCATGCTCATGGGTGCCTAGCCAGGCATGACGGTTTCAATGTTCGGCCCACGCCAGCAGCTATGATGGTGACATAAGCTGATCCCTTGACATCACCCGCAATTGCATTTACAGAAAAAGCACCTTCGTTGGTCCCTGCCTTGAAGATGCCAAGAGCATCGATAGTTCCGCCAGCTGCAATCCAGTTTAATGCATCTATCTTTATTTCTAATCCCTGTTTGCTTAACCCTTTTGCCGTAAATGCAACTTCCTCTCCCGGCTTGATGGTTGTCTGATTGGGGGATATAATGATCTCATGAAGCTGTGGAGGTTTGGGCTCCTTCACAATGAACCATTCCTCTGATATTTCTACCTCTTCGGGCAGAAGGCCAGTTTTGTAGTAGACAGGATCATATTCGCCTGCTTTAGACTTGCTAACATATGCAAAGATTCCGTTAGAAACGCCTTTTGAGATGGCTTCTTTTACAGCATCTGGATTCAATATTCTTGGAAACTGAGGTGACGCAAAAAACGCATCACGAACCGATTTCGTCGACCATTCCTTAAAAGCCGGCGGCCAGTTCTTGAATAGAAAATTGGGGCTGATGCTGCTCGTGATGGTGTCCTTCTGCCTCAATTGCATAAGATAAAGGTCCGCAATGGTCTTGGCGGCACTGGAATGAATCAGACCGAGATCTATCAAGGAGATCTGGTTATCTTTTCCAAGTAGAGCAAGGTTCTTGTAGCTTCTCCAAACAGCCTCTCTGAGGTCTCGTTTAGCTTTGCCTATCTTCTCATTTAATTCTCTATTCTGCCTCTCGTTGAGATGCAATTGCTCTGCTTCATCGTGGATCTTCTCCCAGGCAAGAGCATTACGAGCTTCGCTTGTCAGATTCGCATCATTATCAACCATAGCCCAAATAAGAGCACTCTTGTACGTCCTGGAGGAAGTACCATGATCTTTGGTCATGGACTCAACAAGGTCTATAGTCGCATGATCCAGTCTACGGTGATCTGGAGACAGAACAATGAGGGCCAGGGCAGGATTATCCTGGATATCGCTGCTCTTCTCAGGGAAGAATACAGGCTTTATGATATTGCCTTCATTGAATACCTTAATTATCGCATTCTTCAAGCACTCGTCAATCTCCAGTTTAGGGACACTTGCCTTGCGGTCGGCATGGATCTTGGGTAGCTGTATCTGAAGACCGAACCTGTAGCTTGTCCCGTATGCCTCCAGATAATAACAGTTGCTGGAAAGCATATCCAAGACAGTTTCGATATTTCCGATATCAAGATCCGGTTCGGCCACTGCCAGGCGTATTTCCGGCAGAGTAGCTTCGGTACCATGGGTTTGGCCGCCATTGGACTCGAAGAGAATGACGGTAGCCACCTTGCGGTGCAGGCGAGCTTTCTTGATGGCTGAGCCGGCCTCATTGTCCAGCCTTATGGCATGGGCCTCTTTTCGTCCTGCAATATCTGTTGTAACTGATCCTTCCAGGCGATCCTCTCCGAGCTGCTCAAAGATGGCGGCACGGAAGATCGGATCTTCCAGGGGAGCGGTGCCCAGGCCGATCAGAGCATCTGAATGGGCGTCTGTATAGTTTTCTTGATAGACCCTGGATACCCAAAGAGCAAGAAGACGGAGAATGCCGCGTGTTCTCTGGAATCTGGGAAGGGCTTGCCATTTCGTCTCAAAGACGGAGAGGACCATGGGGTGGAAGGGATAAGCGGCCTCAAACATCTCTTCGGCATGATCGACAGGGAACCAGCCGGGAACTTGATGCCGGTGGGCCTTAACCCAGGCGGCATAAGCTTTGCAGGTCTTCTTGGCTTCAGTGCCGAGCCGAATCTTTCCGTCAGAGGATATTTCATCAGAACGCCACTCGAAGAGCCTTCTCCTAATGATCTCCGAGGTCTCAGCCTCGGCTGATATCATCACCGCTTTGCCGTGCTTATCCATGATCTTCTTGAAGCTGTTGTAGTCAGAGAAATCGGCCTCGTTCATCTCCATCTGGGAGCCGGGTATGGAGACCACCAGGACCACTCTCTCCTCGCCGCTGGCCACGTTTGTCAGGTTCTGGAGAAAATTGTAAAGCTGATCGGATAGACCGGAATTGCGGTTTCGGCTGACGTAGTTCATCAGTTCGTCCATGAGGATCAGGCAAGGTCGATCTTTAGGCAGAAAACTGCGGATCACATCGCCGCCGGGCGCGGTCTTGAGTTTATCATGTTCCTCGACTAGAGCAAAACCTTGCGTACCGCTCAATTGGAAGGCTATCTCGCCCCAGGGAGTCATTCTCAGAGGCTCGCCGTTTCCGTTGCCGCCCTTTCCAGTAATGGAGTCGAATTCGGTGCCCACAAAGACTGCTGTCGCCGCCTCCGGAATACTCTCAAGTCCTGCCTGGGCCAGGATCTTGGCAACACCTGGCCACTCATTGGAAGCCGGGCCGTTTCTGGCCAGATGGTAGAGCAATGTGAGGGCGTGGGTCTTTCCTCCGCCAAACTGGGTGGCCATGTTGAAGACAGCGGAAGTCTCCGTCCTGACGCCGGAAAAGCGGCGCTGCACCTCCGCAGCCAGTGCGGTAAGGTTCTTGGTGAGGTAAGTCCTCTCGAAAAACTGTTTTGGGTCCTTGTAATCATCAGGCGCTTTACCATCCCTGACTCGATCCAGGTTTACGGCGAATTCCGCCGCGTCCATTGGCTTGCCTTTGCGAAGATCCTCGCGCGGTGTGGCCGATTTATGCCAGGGTGTAAGTGCCATCCTTCCCAATCTCCTTTCTCCCAAAGAATAGCGATTGATTTGATTACATAACGTTAAAGTTTCCGGTGTTCTTATCAAGCTGCCACCACTTGAAGAAGCCGTAAGGAAATGCAGAGGAATCGTTCCTGCTGCCAACGACCAGGCAGGTCTCGCCCTTGAGGCTCATGCGATCTTCGATGGTTAATGCCGCTACTACCTCACGACCAAGGTAGCTGATCAGTTTTGGTGCATCATCGAAGCTATGGCGGTAGCAGAAGACGATTCGCAGGTCAGATCTTACGCAGAGGACTTTCCAGAGGGAATAAGCGATCCTTTTTTCGTCAGAGCTGTTCTCCAGCTCAGCGACTGCGACCGGAAAGCACCAGCCGCCGGAGGACGCGGGAGCGAATGCCATAACGTCAAGGGTGAGATATTCACAGTGAGGGATGGGAAGGATATGCAGCATATTTCCTTTGGCTGCAGACTTCCAGCCCAAGCTCTCGCAGGTCTGGACAGCGGCCCGTGTAAGGTATGCCGTCCAGTCTGCCGGCCGTTCATCCTGCGCTGCCGCCCGGAGCAGGTCGGCATTCTCGTAATGCTGGACCGTCCGCAGAAACGCTTCTTTCCACTGATTCTTGATCATGCAAAATTAATCCTGATGAGGATATTCTTTACTCGATATGGCGGTTTATGGCTACACATTCTGGAACTAAGGAATATTTCAGGTAACAGAAGGATTGAGGTGGAGTGAAGCCTGGAATTTTTTCCATTGGATCGATTGGAGAGTCTAGGACCACCAAATGCTTGATCTCTATTGCAAAGCCGATTTGGATATCCTGGAAATAATTGAAGAATTCGGTTTCATTCATCCCAGAAAGATGGCCGAATTGATTCCATAAGCCTTTAGGACTATCTTTAATTATACTGCCGATATTAAATATACCGATTATCTTTTTTATCGGAGAAGTTTCATAAATATAAGCTTTTTCGATATGTCTGTTTTTAAATATGCATTTTCGAAATTCATATCTCTTTGCTCCGCTCAATATCATCCGAGCAAATTTCGGCCTAATGGACATAATTACGTTCATCGTGAGCTTTCTTTGATATCGGCTTTGATCATAGTTATACCATCGTGCTCATTGATTCTTTCTTTTCAAATCCCCAGGCTCTTCTTGCGGGTCAGCACGCCTTCCACCCACCGCCGCTCTTCGCTGCCTGCCGGATAGAGAGCGGAGAGCGACTGGGCCAGGCTCCACAGCCCCTGATCCTGGCCGATATCCTCCAGGATGAATCTCTTCAGGGCATCGCTGCGGCCACTGGAGAAGAGCAGCATGGCCTGGTGCAGCCGGTCCAGCACTGTTGCGCCGGGAGCAGGCAGGGAGAGTTCGCCAGCCTGGCCGTCCGTCTCAGCCTGAGCAGGAGCCGCAAGTCCCCCGGCGAGCGTGGTCTGCTCCTCCTTTTTCTTTTTTCGTCCTTTTGCGGCAGCCGGCGCGCCTTTGCCGAAAAGGTAGGAGGCGCGCTCGGATACGGGAAGAAGCCGGGCCTTGTCGCCCTTCACCTCCACCAGAGTGGTCAGCGTCTCCATGCGTGCGCCCAGGCCCTGAGCGATCTTTCTTGCAGCATCGTACTCCAGGACGAAGCCCTTCAGTGTGCTTTTGGGCGATTTGTCCTCATCAGCCTCGCTCTCGATTTCGTTACTACTATTATTATCTCCATTATCGGCACTAGCAGAGAGGGTCCACAGCCACATGGCCGTGAGCCGTGCGTCTTCCTCCAATCCCGAGCCGTCCCCGCCCTCGAAGATCATGCCCAGCGCCTCACGGGAGACTGCCGCCCAGACCTCTTCCAGATATTCCTTGAGGGCCACCACCTCGCCGCTGGCCTTCTCCACACGAGAGTAGCGGCTGTAGATCTCCAGGGCCGGTCCCAGGCAGGAGAAGATGGCATCGGCACCCACCACGCCATCGGCAGCCAGGCCGGGAAGCCAGGCGTGAATGCGCTGCGGAAGCTCGGCCAGCACGTCGGACCAGTTGCCAACGTCGTCTGTGCGGACCTCTCCGCTGGGATCTTCACGGGGGCGGCAGACGAGATGGATTGAAGAAGCGAGAGATGCTGTGCCAATTGCATTCATGCGATTTCCCATTTCAGTATCTAATGACCACGAAGCAGTAATTATCCATCCTGCATTAATCATAGACTGAAGCATAGCCTCCCAACCGTTTGTTGACTTGTGAGCAAAAACCACAATACAGATTCCGCTAGGTTCTAATACACGACGACATTGAGCCATAGCTTGTTCCATTCTAAGCTCAAAATATTCATTTGTCTTATGAGAATATGGACCAGGAAATCGCTTTGATAACTGAACTATTTCTTCTGTCTTATCAACTAAGGTTCCTGGAAAAAGAGATGGATGAATATCGCCTATCGTTCTACGCAACCAAACGTAGAAAAAATCTGAAAGATCGCCATACGCAATTGCATCATAATATGGGGGATCGGTAAAAACCGCCTGGGCAGAATCATCCGGAAGTGGAAGCATTCTAACAGTAACGCATCCTGATTGACCATAGACAGCTAATTGCAGATTATCAAAAACTAATGTTATCCAATTGATTGCTCCATTCCAGTAGCCCTTATCTCCACCTAAGGGATTTATTTCTCCAAAATCCCAAAGCATAGGTAGAGTTTGTCTTGCAAAAACTCCATCAACAAGTTCTCGCCCAGCATTCCATTTTGATAAAGATGCAAATTGATTAGCACATCTATCGACAGCTAACGCCAAACATGTTTGAGCTGCCAAAGCTATTTCGTTTTCGCTTTTTTCTAGATTAATTCTTGATTTTCGAACAAGCATCACAAATGTAGTAAGTGCAAGTGATTGACGTGGTGTGAATATATCTCCCCAGACTTTTGGACCGTATAAAACAGAAGAGCTTAGGGCACCGGCCCCCGTTTCTCCAGGATATGGTTCATCCGGAACCAAGCTCAGCTCCCCGGTGTGCGACGCTTTCCTCCGCTCCAGCTCCTCAGCCGCCTTTCGAACCGCCTCCAAATCCCTCTCATTCGGCAGCCGGTAGAACCGCCCCTGCTGCCCTGGCCTCGTCGTCACCACGCAAAAGAGTCTGGCGTCGGCTGCTCCGCCCCGCCGGGCCTTGAGCTGCTTTCGCACTGATGCCACGGGCGTGGTGTAGCCGCAAACCGGGCAGGTGGCCGAGCCCCGGCGCACAGTGCCCTCGCCTACCTTCTTGGCATCCGGGATTATCTCAAAATCTACACGCTTCTTTTCCTGATCAGGGATAAATTTCAGTGCTACAGAGCGATTGCTCTTCTTGGCCAGCCAGAGCGAGCGCATGAGCGGCACCTCTGCCCCGCAGCCCGGCCCCTCGCACTTAACCGTCCTCGCCCAGAGGTAGGCAATGGGCACAGCTCCATCCGGGTCTTTCGGGTAGAATTGGCCCAGCTCCTTCTCAGCCTCGATTTTGATCCACTCGCCCCATTTTCGCACCTCATCGGCCAGCTTCTGGCCGTACTTGGGAATGTACTCAAGAACAACTTTGTTGAGCAGCACTGCCACGGGATTCAGGTCGCTGGCAAAGGCGTCAGCGCCCACGCGCAAGGCCTCCAGAGGTATCGAGCCGCCGCCTGCGAACGGGTCCACCACCAGCGGACGGGTGCCTGGCGCGCCGCCCAGGGCCAGATGCGCTGAGTTGGTCAGAGCGCGGGCGGTCTCCAGGTACCTCTGCTCTGTGGAGTTGTCCCAGTTGGCGAAATCTGCGATGAAATCCAGCAGAGCTTTTCTCAGCGCCATTGGATCGCTAAAGTCCAGATCGGTCCTGCCGATGGGGTTCCAGAATCGGGCCATGATTGCGCAGGCGTCCTCCCGGAACCGGAGCGGGCAGTCTTCCTGGGCCGGGTCCGGCCAGAGGGCGGCGCAGATCACCGCCCGGCAGGCAGCTAAAGGACGCCGGGCCCACCAGATGTGCAGGGTGGAGATGTGGCCGTGCCGGATGGACTTCTCCCGGCGGGCGTGGGCGCTGATGCGTTTGATGGGCAGATCGACTTCGATGAGGCGCTTGGGGTAATTCATTTCTTTCTCACGCCGCCTTTGCGCTTGAGGCCGAGGCCGGCGAGGAAAAGATCGGGAACGTCAATCTTCCCGCCGGTTCTTGCCCTAAAGACCCCAGCATCGGTGAGGTAGTCGATAAAATCGCGTGTGTTCCCTGTCGGTATAGTATCTCGATATGATTCCCAGCTATCATGATACTCTGCATCAAGCAGTTTCTCCAAATGGTCTCTCTCCAGAGGGACCTGTTGATCCTTCAGACGGTCTGAAAGCCCGCATAGCCATGGCCATTCCCCCATACAATAGCGCACATGCTCTATTGAAACTACTTCAAAGGCACGCCGAAGAGAGATGCTGTCGATAAGCTTCGGCCAAATAGGAAGACGATTCGATTTGCTTTGCAGCTCAGATGCTACCTCAATCATACGAACCAGGTTCCTGGGCAGTGATCTGCCAAGACCATCCTGGGTGCGACTGATAAGCCACTGGTAAGTCTGACCTTTATTGATCTTTCCGCCCATGGATTGACCCGCCAGGAGATTGATTGCCACGCCCACATCTTCATTCTTGAAAATTTTAGGAATATGGCCAAGCACGGGATCGTCAAGGAACTTAATTCCGGTTGTCCTCATTAGGTATTGCCGGAGATCCTCGCTTGTGTTGGCGATTCGTTTTATGAGCATGGCATACAGGTTGCGTTCGCTCCAGAAGAGTTCCACCCTGTTGGCAGCCAATCTTTCCAGATCCGGACCCGCGCCTGCGACAAACTCATTAAAGAGTTCAGTTGGCAAAAACATCTTTGCTCGAATCCTTCGCCATCTGCGGCTGTAAGTTGCCCAAAAACCAAGGAGACCTTCAATGGCAACAGCCCTGATGTGCCATCCCCATTCAAGTGTGACGATCTTGTCCAGGTCGTCGTAGCCAATGATGATATAATGATCCTCCTGCTCCAGCCTGGAATTCAAGTGATCTAGAGCGACAAGCGGCTTATCGCCAAGAGAGCGGAAGACGGAATAAACCTTCTCCACATCTCCTCCGTCCACCTCTTGCAGTTTTGTTATGGCATCTTGATCCTCAGGAGAAAGGTCATTCCAGAGAACCCTCACAAGATACGCAAACCATAATTCTGTTCTCGTATCAAGTATATCGACTCGTTCACGATGCGCATCATCAAAGAAGAATCTGGCCAGTCCAAGATGATCTGCAAAATCTGTGCCTAGGGGATAGCCGGCAATCCACTTAATGGCATCCGCATTTTTTAAGGGGGGCTTCAACTCCGGCAAGCATCTTTGAATGGATGAAAAAAGGCCAAGCTGCATTACCGCTCGGAACAATTCCGTTTTTCCACATCCGCGTGGCCCGGTTACGAAAAGTACATTGGGGTCCATTGAGCGAATGTGCTCTGCCACCGGCAGGAAGGTCTTGGAGAGACTCTTGGCAGGCTCGTTCTCTGCCTGACCGAAGCTGCCCATTTGAGCAAGATCCGCCAGAAGTTTGATGGAATCTTGATCTTCATCCATTCCCATTCTTGCCACCCGCATTAAATCGTTTAAGGATCCGATCAGTCAATGCTACGTGTTCCTCAGATTTTGCCAGCTTATCTGCAATATCATCGATGATGTCGAAATGGGCCAACCATGATTGATACGAGATTGAATAGGGAATATGTGGTGCCAGAGGGTCATCAAGATCCCGAAGATACCATTTGCGGTCTTCATCCGGGTCTTCTGGATCGACAGAATAATAATTCAAAGAAAACTCCTCTCTTGCTCGATCAGCAAATGCCGCGGTTACCATTTTCGCCACCTTCAAGTCCTCCGGAATCATCGCCTGGACCAACTGACAATCAAGCTGCGGCTCATCTCGTAAGACTCGCTCTGCTCCCAGCCTTCCCAGAACAAGCCGCAGTCCCTGCCAGCTCTGCTCGGAAGAGGTTCCGAAGACAACATACAAGTGTGCTATACCGCCCAGCAGGAGCCCCGCGGGATCGGAGAGGCCGGCTCTAGCGTCAATCAGAATCCAGTCTGGGAATAGGTCTTCACGTATCTGTCTCAAGAGCAGCACCAGAGGATGCGGCTCATCGCCATCATCCGGCTGCTCAAAATCGATACGGGCGAGTTTTCCCAGGTATCCGGAGTTTGCCTTTCCGGCAGGAAAAACATGAATCTCTCCAGATCTCGTCACACTCTCTCGGCGGCAGATGTGGTAATAATCATGCAGTTCCACTTCTCCGTGAGGACGCTCCAGCAGATAATCCAGGACGCCCCAAGGAGATGTAGTTCCTTGCTCATCCGCGGACAAGAGAACGCCAATGCCGGGTGCATCAAGGTCGAAGTCCACAACGCAAACACGTTCACCTGCACGAGCGCGCTGGATCGCAAAAGCTGCCAGGGCTGTGCTCCTACCTACACCTCCTTTAAAGGAATAGAACACAACGATTGGAGGTCTAACTTCTGTATCACCAAAGATCTTCCAGGGGGGATTTCCATAAGCATGCAGCCAGGATCCTCGGTTACGATAACGGCCGGCAACTCTAAGAATATCCTCTTGATCCACGGGTCGACCCTCTTCCCATGCGCTATCGTAGAAAAGCCGGTCTACATCCGTCCCCTCTGAGGCAAGAAAAATCTCTCCGGTCCAAAAAGGAGATGATACTTGAGTGATTTGTTCATTGATGAGCTTTTGGATCTGATCGGATGCAGCGTCTTTTTTTGTCCATACCACCACACGGAGTGATCCGAACAGGTCATCTATCAGCACTGCTCGTTCAATCTCGCCCTCTTTTTTTAGAAGATTGCAAAGTGATTCGATGGCGTTTTTTCTTGCCTCATCCATGTGTCTTCTCAGCATCATAAAACCCCATCCAATTTCATCTGAGCGACGGTAGATTGATAGACCGCCATGGCTTCATTCACCCAGACTTCCGCCTCGGCAGGAGAAAGACTGCCAGAAGCTCGGTATCTCAAAGTTTCCTTCCACCCATTGACCGGATCGCTTATCGAAAGTTTGCTGCTAATGACCTTATTGTATCTGGCCGTCTTGGAAGTTGGAAGCTTCGCCAATTCAAGCACCATATTTGAGAAGTCATTAAGTTTATGGCCTTTTATAGCCTTCTTTGTTTGAAGAATTATAAGCGTTTTCAGGCTGCATTCCACCACGTAACCTGATAGATAGGCTGCCCCATCAAAACGTCCATTTTTCTTCAAAGTCATTGCATCGAGAAGATGTTTTCCCGCTGCATCCGGATGATCATCGCCGCCAGGACATCTGAATTTAGACAAAAGTGGTATACCTCTCTAAATCATTTATCATCTGAATTTCGCGCCACCTAATATTTTTATTCTTCAGCAAAATATCGAATTCCATAGGGTTTAATCCCGCAATTTCTGCTGCCTTGCCAAAGCTAACCTTGTTTTTCCTGAATAGCGAAATTGCAAAATCTTTCCTTCTGGGTTTAAGTTCGTCCCATTTAACAGACTCGCTTATATATTTTGGATAAGATGCATAAACGAATGCCATTACTTCTTCATCGTTGAGATCATTTAAAAATCGTTTAAAATCATCTATCACCCTGGCAAGCTCAGGTTTGGGCTTGAGCGACGAGTTTGCTTTCAGCCCTGCGCTAGTGAGCCGAAAATTGCTACCGATAGATTCCACGAAGCCCAGCCGGATCAGCGACTCCAAGACATTATCTAGGGTCTCGCTATAAGGACCGAAGAGATGTGGTTCAAAGTGCAGTAAACCCTGAAAATCTTTGAATATATTTGATATAAGAAACATTAATTTTTGAATATTTATTCTGCTTTTTAAGGGAGAATTATCCGCCGCTCCGATCGCATACAAGACCAATTTCTCATCGTCATTCAGGCAGATCTGCGAATTCTTCCTCATCATAATCAACATCTTTATTTATAATATTTAGCCTCTGCCAAACCAATATAAATCACTATCTTGGCAATTGTACTTCAACTTTTGGGAAGAACGAACCCTCTGATCAGCGAAAGAAATACCGCATCGCTCTGAGATTTATTCGTCATTCATCTTCATCTCCGGTTGACTCGTCGTGGGTTATCCTGCAGGACCGCAACAGTTCCATCACTCCAATATCCAAGTGCGTGAACTACCGCGTCCTGAAGGGCGCGGCTTCCCACTTCATCGCCAATACTTGCATCACTGAGATGTGATGTAGAGGTTTTAGCTCTATGGGCGCAACGGGCTGTTCCA
>Ga0209749_1002669_pt1 | contig 11103 bp, 9 predicted proteins | sample EPASupsiteSAE347_FD_187267 | JGI IMG/M metagenome (GOLD analysis project Ga0209749, IMG submission 187267) | Bioremediated contaminated groundwater from EPA Superfund site, New Mexico - Sample SAE3-47 (SPAdes) (version 2) | ecosystem: Environmental > Aquatic > Deep subsurface > Groundwater >... | reverse complement strand
GCATCGTCCCCCCGTTTTACCCTTGGTCCCGTCTATTCCGTCCAGTTGGTCAGCCTTTCCGACGCCCTGCTCGGTCAGAGACAGGCGAGCGACCCTTTGCGCGATCTCGCCGGACCTTCCCTGCGTGATCAGTCCCTCACTATGAAAAAGCGGGTAACCGCTCAGACGGCGCCGCCGATCCGAAGGATGGAGACGAAGAAAAGCTCGAGCAATTCCGCCGTGGAAAATCTGAGAAAAAAAATGGGGGAAAGAACCTCGGCAGACAACGCCAAAGCGGGATCGTCGCCTGCCGCCAATTCCGCCGCCGGCGCCGAAGCCAATGATCGGTTGGCTGATTATTATACGATTATCTGGTCCAGGATTAAAAGCCAGTGGAACCTTCCCGGAGGCATCAATCCCAAGGACAATATCGAGGCCGTTGTACAGATGCGGATAATGAGAAACGGGGCCATTACGGGGATCAGCTTTGAAAAAAAATCGGGCTTGGCCTACTTCGATAACTCCGTTCTCAGGGCTCTGAAAAAGGCCGACCCCCTGCCGCCGCTGCCGCCATGGTACCGGGAAAATGGGCTGGATCTAGGCATTCGCTTTCTTTCCTCGGACCTGCGGAGATGATGTAATCCCATGATGATGTTTTCGAGAGTAACTATGAAAAAAAATATCTTATCTTTCATCGCTATTGTTTTGCTGATCACTTTTCTTATCCCCTGCCGGGGGACGGCGAAGGATTATATCGACATCGACGCCCCTAATTTTCAAAAATTCCCCATTGCCATTGCGAGTTTTACAAAAGGGGGAACGGATAGCGATAAAGAAGGACTTGCCGTATGGTTTCCCGATAACTTGTCAAAATATCTCGAGATGACAGGTTATTTCAATATCGTTCCCCGCAAGGCCTTTCTCGAGGACCCGGCCCGGAGCCAGGGAAATATCAACTTCGGCGACTGGACGACAATCGGGGCCGATTATCTGGTCAAGGGCCATTTCAGTGGCCAGGGCAGGGACCTGTCCGTCGAAATGCGTCTTTACGATACGGTCCGGGGCGTATTGATGCGGGAGAAAAAATACACGGGAAAGACCAATGACAGAAAGGAGATGGTGATCCAGTTTGTCAATGAGATTCTACTGGTCCTTACGGGGGAGCGGGGGGTTTTCAATACCCAGATCGCCTATGTGAAGAAGCAGGGTAGGAATTCGGAGATTAGGACCGTCGCCTTTGACGGGTCGACTCAGAAGCAGGTCACCAACTACCGCTCCCTGACCCTGGCGCCGCGTTGGTCGCCGGACGGGAAATGGATCTCCTTTACCTCTTACCGGGACGGGAACCCGGACTTCTATATCGCCGCCCTGAAGGGGGGGGCGGGGAAAAAGGTCTCCAGTTATCCGGGGTTGAATTTATCCGGCGCTTGGTCTCCCGACGGCCGCAAGATCCTGCTCACTCTCAGTAAGGACGGCAATCAGGAGATCTATACCATAGACAGCACGAGCGGTTATATTCAGAGATTGACATATGGATATGCCATCGACGTGTCTCCGGTCTGGTCTCCCGACGGAAAAAAAATTGCCTTCGTATCCAACCGGGCCGGCTCTCCTCAGATCTACATCATGGACAGCGACGGAAAGAATGTGAAAAGGTTGACCCATGAAGGTTCTTATAACACTTCCCCCTCCTGGTCGCCCAAAGGAAACCGGATTGCCTATGAAAGCACCGTGGGTGGGGTCTTCCAGATCTTTACCATCAGCACCGATGGCGGCGCTCCGCAACAGATGACCAGTCAGGGAAGAGAACATAAACATCCTTCCTGGTCTCCCGACGGCAGGTACCTGGCCATAACCGTCAAGAGCGGGGGAATCGACAGGATTGCCGTTATTAATGCCAACGGAACAAACATCCGCGTTTTGTGCGAAGGATCAAACCCGGCATGGTCGCAGTATTTTCAGTAATTACAATTAGATAAAAGTATACGTCAAATTGTGGTTGACCTTTGGCGTTCTTTTTGATTAAACAGTGCCGCCCGTAGCGGCCTTGCGTGCAGCAAGGGATGTAGATTATCATGGAGGTGACATTATTGAAACGGTCAGTTAGGCTGTTTATTGTTCTCTTGATTGCTTTCCTCACCGGATGTGCCACGGCAGGAGATCTCAAACGCGTTCAGGGAGATCTCGGCACGAAGATCAGCGATCATGACGGCAAGGTTGCCACCATGCAGACAGATTTAGCCGCTTTACAGAAAGAATCGGTGCAGAATACGGAAGCCATTGCCGACATCCGCAAGAAACAGGCAGATATGGGGGCGGATCTTACCGATATCCGTGAACAAATCCAGAAGCTGCGGGGGGGTGTTGAAAAGCTTCAGAAGGACGTGGATGAGGTTCATGGCCCCGCGGGCAAGGACTTCAGGGAAAGACTCGACCAGGCAACCTTCAAAATAAACTTTATTGAAAACTTTCTTGGCATCGGCAAAAAGGAAGAGCGAGGGGAGACCGGGGAAAAGAATAATAAAAGCCACGCAAAAAATGGATCAAAAGGAAAGTCGGACAAAGAATCCATCTATGCCTCCGCCTATGAACTCTACAAGGAAGGAAAATACGAAAGGGCAAGGACGGAGTTTCAAAACTTTATCAAGGCCTATCCTAAAACTGAATACTCGGGCAACGCTCAATTCTGGATTGGAGAATGCTACTATTACGAAAAAAGCTACGAGAAGGCCATCCTGGAGTATGAAAAGGTAATCAAGACCTATCCGGAAGGGAACAAAGTTCCCCAGGCCCTCCTGAAGCAGGGCCTTTCCTTCCTGCAACTGAAAGATAAAGCCAGCGCCAAACTGATCCTGCAGAATATTATCAAGGATTATCCGAATACGAGCCAGGCGAGGGTGGCGCGAGCTAAGCTTCTGGAGATTAAGTAGCAGGTCATTCGAGGATGATTGTTTTCACTCCCTCGGGAACGGGCAGGTCAAATATCTGCTCTGTTTCATTGGTTAACGGCGCAAATGTCGCCCCGTCATATCTTAAGGAAATCTTGCGCTCGTCCCTGCCGGGCATTTGAAAACGAACACGGCTGGGCATGGAGACGTCATTATCCTGGAAGTACTCATCAAAATAAACCGTCAGTAGCAGTTCGCCGTTTTTACCAAACCTGTCCAAACGGGTCAGGTTGAGGTTTGCGGGATCGAGCGAGAGTGATTGCCAAACCCGGTTTTCCCTGGACAGGATGTCCACGCGATACGATTCTCCCTCTAAAGAACCCTTGAGAATGGTCTCCTCCGAAGACATGGTCGGACGGCAACCCATTAAAAGGGCAACCAGATCGGGAACGGCCAACTGGATAGGAAAAAAGGACTTGATATTGTCGACAGTCGCCGGACCGACATAGTATTCACCCTTCTGGGGGAGATAAACCTTCATTAGCCCGTTGTGGATTGACAAAAAGAAGTTGGGTAGACCGATGATCGGAATGGCTTCCAAACGTAGAGACGCCGGTTTAGCCGCGATGATGGCAAGCTTTAGGGGGTACCGTCCTTCTTCTGTATTCACGACGACTTGAGCCACGGCTTTCATGAAATATTTTCTGCTGTCTCTCAGGTCGATGGTTTCCAATGCCTCCTCGGGAGAAAGCCGGTCCCCCGTCCCTTTTACCGGATGCAGGGGAGCGTGGGCGCACCCGGCCAGGAATGAGATAAGGAAGATGAGCAAGAGAAAAAGGCTGGAGGCACCGGGAAGACAAAAACGTATGTATAGGCCCTTAAGAAATCCCATTTCAGCCTCCCTATCGTCATTCCGGCGAAAGCCGGAATCCAGTATATCCAAGTCATTACTGGATTCCGGGTCAAGCCCGGAATGACAGCAGGGGGTGTTTTTCAAATGTATCATAGAATGAGTGTCGTCCCCTGCCCTGGGATTGGAGCATCGTAAGGCGATCATTTCTTGGGGAGGTCGGCGATCTTTTTGGGCAGGGTGCGACTGGCAGGGTTGAATTTCAGCGCCCGCTGAAAGGATTCGAGGGCCTCTTGCCTGCGACCTGCCTTGAGGTAGGCATCCCCCAGATGTTCGGCGACGGTGCCGTCATTGGGCAATAGACTCACGGCTTCTTTTAGATACTGTAGGGCCAGCTCGATGCGGTTCTGCTTGAAGTATGTCCAGCCTAAAGAGTCGATGATATAGCCGTTCCCCGGTTTGAGCTGGAGGGCCTTTTGAATCATTATCTCGGCCTCCCCAAGATTTATTCCCCGGTCTGCGTAACTGTAGCCGATAAAATTCAGGGCATCGGCGTGATCGGGATCAATCTTTAAGAGGGCTCTCATCTGCCGGATGCTTTCTTCAAAACGGTCGGCCTTTTCGTAAAGAACCCCCAGGCTGTAATACAAATCCACGTTTTGCGGCAGGATAGCCAACCCCTCTTTGAGGATCCGTTCCGCTCCGGTCAGATCCTTTTCCTCTTCGTAAAGAGAGGACAGGATGACGTACAATCCCGGAACCTCCCGCTTTACCTTGATTGCCTTCTCCAGATTGGCAATGGCTTCTCTCGTCTTTCCTTCTTTTTTCAGGATTATGGCCAGACGAATCTGGGCGCTTCCGTATAAGTCGGAATTGGCGGGAACCTTCGTAAGGATGCCGACTGCCTGGGCATAGGCCTTTTTTTCCTCATAGGCGGTCGCCTGGAGGTAAGCATATCGGTAATCGGCAGGAAATTTTTTAATCAGTTTTTCAAAAGCCTCGATGGCCTGATCGTAGCGGCCGCTGTCTATATACAGCAGGCCCAGAGCCAAAAGAACTTCCCGATTTTCAGGGTCTAACCTGAGAACTTTATGAAATTCCTTTTCCGCCTCGTCATATCTCTTTTCCCGGAGATATATTTCCCCGAGTTTGATGCGAACGCTCAACTTTTCCGGATGAAGAGAAAGATAATCATTGAAGGTATCGATGGCCATTGCCGTCTTTTGCTGTTTTTCGTAAACCAGGGCAAGATCGATGAGAGCCGCTTCAAAGCCCGGCCTGATGCTCTGGGTCTTTTTGAGCATTCTTTCCGCCCCTTCATAATTCTTCATATCCATATAAATCTTGGCCTGATAGTAGGCGGCCATAAGGTGCTGGGGGTCCAGAAGGAGAACCTTTTCGAACATGCCTATGGCTTCCGGGTACTGTCTGGATTCTCCGTAGATTATTCCCAAGTAAAAACAAGCTGATACATTCTTGGCGTCCTGGCGGATGACTTTCTGGTAGTTGACGATGGCCCGGGGGTAATTCTTGGCATTCATATAAAGTCCGCCGAGCATGAGATTCAATCCCACATGTTCCGGATTGACTTTCAGCGCCCTTTCACAGACGGCGATGGCCTTGCCGCTTTCGCCCTTTTCCACATAAGCGGCTGCCAGTTCCGCAGCGATATCCGGATCGGTCGGGTCATAATGCAGGGCTTTTTCGAATTCCTTGACGGCTTCACCCGGGTTTTCGTCAAGCATCTGCAAAACGCCCAAAGAATAATGATAGGTGGCAAGATAGGAGGGAGCGCTTTTTCCATAAAGCTCCGGGGATCCGCACATAAGCGTTAGTATCCCGGCGATGCAGATGATGCGCATCCATAAAGGGTTCATGTTTTTAGTTCTTCACGGTCTTTTTGAAGATATCCCAGCTTTTCAACATATCGACGGCGGCTTTAAGCTGGTTATCCGTATTCACGTCACCAAGGACCCTTTTAACGGGCAGTTCCTTGCGGTTTCCGTTATCCTTCATTATCCGTTGCGGCAACTTCACGTCCTTGTTCTTATCGGGATCCTCGCCCTTCTTTTCCATTTCCTTGACGGATTTGATATGCCCCTTCAGATCCTTCTCCCTGATGGGCTCATAATTCTCATCATCAGCCTCGTCCCCGGGCCGGAGATATTTGACGACGATGTCGGGAGCGATTCCTTCCGCCTGGATGGAGCGTCCCTTGGGAGTGTAGTAACGAGCCGTCGTCAGTTTCAGCGCGGCTCCGTCTTCCAGGGGAATGACGGTTTGGACGGAGCCCTTGCCGAAGGTCTGGGTGCCGATAACCAAGGCGCGTCCGTTATCCTGGAGAGCGCCTGATACAATTTCTGCGGCGCTCGCCGTTCCTTCGTTCACAATAACGACAATGGGGGCGGTAAACTCATCGCCGCCGTCTCGGGCGCTGACCTTGCTTTCCATCCCCTTGGTTCGTCCCTTGGTCGAGACGATAACCCCGGTCTTGAGAAAGACATCGGAGACCTCGATGGATTGATTCAGGAGCCCTCCCGGGTTGTTTCGCAGGTCCAGGACAATGCCTTTGAGGGATTTGTTTTTGGTCGTCATCTCCTGAAGGGCCTTCTTCAAATCATTGGCGGTCTTATCCTGAAAAGAGGCGATACGGACATAACCGATCTGGTCGTCGAGAAGCTTGTGTTTGACGCTGACAATTTTGATGATCGCTCTCGTGATGACAAAATCCCGGAGCTTGTTCTCACTCCCTCTCAGGACGGAAATAGTTACTTTCGTATCTTTTGGTCCCCGGAGACGATTGACCGCCTCCATAATAGTGATGTCCTTGGTAGATTTCCCTTCAATCATGATGATCTTGTCGCCGGCCTTGACGCCGGCTTGAAAGGCGGGCGTGTCTTCAATAGGGGATACGACGGTGAGGATATCCTTGTGGATGGTGATCTCGATACCGATACCACCGAAGCTGCCCCGAGTTTCCAGCTCCAGTTCCTTGTAAGTTTCCGGTGTCATATAGCTGCTGTGGGGGTCGAGATTTTTGATCATGCCGTTGATGGCCCCCTGCAGCAGGGTCTTGGAATCTACCGGCTCTACATAATTTTTTTCGACAATATCGAGGATTTCATTGAAAGCCTTGAGATTTTTATATATAGACCGGTCCAGGGCCGCCGATACCATGCTGTAGCGATAGAGTCCCATAAAAACCAGCAGGGCGGCCATACCGAGAAACACAATCCATTTTGTTTTTGTTTGCTTTTTCATTTACACCTCCACATAATACCCTGCGACTATTTAATCATCGCTGCATGTTCAAAACTTTTGTACAGTAACACTTTTTATGGAAAAATTTCAAATCATTTTTATTTCTGGAGGTTATCGGTGTTATAGGGAGGCGGCTGTTTTTAGGAGAGATTCCCCGTCGCCGACATAAAGGAGGCGCATCTGTCGATCGATGTTCTTGATCAAACCGGAGAGGACCCTGCGCGGACCGATTTCCACAACCGTACTTACGCCCAGGGCGGTTATTCTTTCCACTGTTTCCTGCCAGCGCACGGGTGAAACCATTTGCCGCTGCAGGAGTTCCCGTGAACAGTCGGGGGAATGAAGCCGGGAAGGATCATAATTGGGAATGACGGGTATCAGACAGGGCTGAAAATCTATTTTTGCCAGATCCCCGCTGAAAAGTTCGGCGGCTTCACTAAGGAGACGTGAGTGGCAGGGGACGCTGATGGGCAGGGGCACAAATTTCTTGATTCCCGCTTCTCTGGCCATTTCCCCCACCCGTTCCACCGCCCGGGCATTTCCCGAGATGACGATCTGGTTCGGGGCATTGAGATTGGCCAGATCGAGGGATTCTCCCGGGAGGGAACATGTCGTGCAGACCTTCGCCACGGCCTCGTAATCCAGGCCCAGGATGGCGGCCATCGCCCCGACGCCGGGAGGCAAAGCATCCTGGTGCCTTCCGGCCCTTGCCTGAACAATGGTTATGGTTTCTTCAAGACCCAGCGCACCTGCCGCATACAGGGCGCTGTATTCACCGAGACTGTGCCCGGCGGCCACCGTCGGAGCGGCGCTGCCGATATGCATTTTGAATATCTCATAGGCGGCCAGCTCAAATGTCAGGACGGCAAGCTGGGTGTGGACGGTCTGATCCAGAACACTTTGAGGTCCCTCCAGGCAGATTTTGGCGATGTCCATGCCGGTGACTTCCTGCGTTCGTGAAAATATGTCCCGAAAGGTTCCGAACTCCCTGAACAAATCGGCGCCCATGCCCACATATTGCGAACCCTGACCTGGAAAGACCAGCGCCCATTTTTCCATTGATTTCTCCTATCAGTTAAGATTCCGTTACGTAGATCCCAGGGGATTTCTCTAAGGGTGGATATTTTCGACATCCCATGGTCGGTGGTTTTTGCATGGTCGAGCCGCGCTGCACCAGCCAGTCCGTCCAATCCCTCCACCAGGAACCGCGCCGTTCTTCTTGACGGCTCAGCCAGTCATCCGGGTTCTCTGTAATCTCGACTTCCCCGGCCCAGAACTTCCTTCTTGACCCCTCCGAATGGGGGTTGATAATACCCGTAATATGCCCTTCGCTGGAAAGGACATACCGCCGGGGGGCCTTGACCAGACTGCAAGTGAGGAAGGCTCCCCGCCAGGGGCAGATATGGTCCAGTTGCGTCCCTACGGCATATAAAGGCTGTTCGACCTTTCCCATATCAATGGGTCGATTCCCCAGTGACAGGACGTCCTTTTTTGCCAGATTGTTATGCAGGTAAAATTCCCGAAGATAAAAGGAACACATCGCTTCCGGCAGGCGGGTGCTGTCGCTGTTCCAGAAGAGCATGTCCGATTTCGGGGGCGTGCCGCCGTAGAGGTAGTTCTGGACAAAGTTTCTCCAGATCAGGCTGTCCGAGCCAAGAACCCGGAAGATCCAGCTCAGGTAGCGGGCGTCAAGGAAGCCGTCCATTTTCATTAGGGCTTCGGTGGCCTCAATGGATTTTTCGCTCATGAAAACCCCGAGATCACCGGGCTCGGAAAAATCCACCAGGGTTGAAAACAGTGTCCAGTCGGCCACGGGCAAATGGCCCTTTGTCCCCGGGCCCCGGTTCAACCAGGCCATGAGGGCGGCCAGGGCCGTGCCGCCGATGCAGTATCCCGCCGTATGGACATGGGGAACCTTGCAGATGTGCCGTGCCGCCTCCACGGCCTTCAGGGCTCCTGTGAACATGTAGTCGGCAAAAGTGACGTCACGCATGATTGTCGTCGGATTCTTCCAACTGATAACGAAAACGGTGAATCCCTGATCTCTTAAAAAACGGACAAAACTCGTTTGCGGTGTAAGGTCGAAGATATAGTACTTGTTGATCCAGGGGGGGACCAGCACGATCGGCAGGGCATGGGTTGTTTCCGTCGACGCCTCATACTGGATGAGTTCCATCAGGTCGTTGCGGAAGACCACAAATCCCGGTGTTATGGCAATATTGTCACCAACTTTGAAGGCTTTTTCATCCGTGATCCTGGACAGATAATCGCCCCGGGAAAAGTCGTCCCATGCCTGGCTCAAGCCTTGTGAGAGACTGCCGCCGCCGGTATCGATAAATTTTTTTATGGCCAGGGGGTTGGTCCAGAAAAAGTTGGCCGGGGCGAGAGCGTTGACCACCTGCTGGGTCCAGAAGAGAGCCCGTTGCCGGTCTTTATCGTTGAGATCCCTGCTCCTTTCTACCAGACCTTTGAGCCAGTCATTGAAAATGGAATGAAATCGTCTGCTTAATTTTGCATTTCTCCTGACATATTCGAGGAATACCTCGCTGGCGTCGGACTTGTCCTCCGCAGGCGGTTCAGAAGCAAGGAGGTGGGGAAACTCCTCCCGGGTGGCTTCCTCCAAACTCTGAAAGAGATCGATAGCCCGTTGATTCATTTCCTCCGAGCGGTCCATCCAGGAGCGATGAACCTTCCAGAAAGATGTCAGAATATCCAGAGGATCCATAATTATGGCCTTTGTTTTTCCGCGGCGGCGAGCCGGCCGGGGTTTTCGATTAAATCCACGATATCTTTCAGGGTTGTATCATCCCCAAGGAGATCCAGGGGAATGGCCACTTTAAAATTCTCTTCGATGAAGGTTTGCAGATTAACGGCCGCCATCGAGTCGAAATCCGGAATATCCCCCAAGCGTGTCTCTCCGGAGACCACAATTCTTTCCACCTCCGGAAACAGGTCTTCAATTCCCGTTTTGAGTTTTTTAAGAGTATCTGCCACGTCTTTCCTCCTTTCAGATGTTCATCGGCTCAGATCCGAATAAGATTGGCCCCCCAGGACAATCCCCCGCCGAAAGCGGCCGTAACGACAATATCCCCCGCGTCGATAACCCCTTCCTCCCGGGCCTCATCGAGGGCAATGAGGACGGAGGCGCTGGCCGTGTTGCCGTACCGGTCCAGATTTACATAGAACCGTTCGGAAGGGACGCCGAGGTCAGCGGCGATCCCATGGAGGATATTGATGTTCGCCTGATGGCAGATGAAACATTTCACATCGTCCAGATTTATCTCTGCAGCGGCAACGACCTGCCGGATTATCTCGGGCCCCTTGTCAAGGGTGAAAGATAAAACGTCCTCTCCTTTCATGCGGAAATAGGCCAGCCGGGGGTTCGTTATTTTTTCATAGGGCATCATGGTGCCGCCGCCGGGGACGCAGATCGTCTCGCTGCTGCTGCCGTCGGTGGCCAGGCAGGAATGAAGGATGCCCCGGGAAGAATCTTCTGTGCTTTGCAGCAGGACGGCCCCCGCCCCATCCCCGAAATAGGGAAAGGTGGAAAAATCCTTTTTGTTGAGAAATCTCGAATAGACCTCCGCGGCGACGAAAAGGATGTTGCCGTACTGCCCGGATTTCACGAGGGCGTCGGCCAGGTGGAGGCCATAGACGCTTCCCGAACAGACGGAATTGATGTCAAAGGCAAAGGACCTTTTGGCCCCGAGGAGATGCTGTACTCTGGTGGCCGTGGCCGGCTGGATACGGTCGGGAGAAGAGGTCGAAAGGATGATCCCTTCGATGTCTTCGGGGAGGAAATCGATCTTTCCCAGGCAGGTCCGGGCCGCCGCCAGGGCCAGATCGGAGGTACACTGGTTTTCCCCGGCATGGCGTCGCGCCAGGACCCCGGTCTTCTTGCCGATCAGGGACTGGGCTTCCCGGGAAAACTGCAAGAGATCTTCATTCGGTATGATATTTCCCGGCAAGTAAGATCCTGTGGAAACAATTAAGGCCCTTTTCATTTTGTTGTCCTCATCCGGTTTGATCGGGTAAACTGCCGATGGTGAAGAGGTTAACCACTATTCCACATCCCTTGTTTTAATTTTAACATGACCGGTAAATTCCTGTCAAAATAAAACCCCA
>Ga0209749_1002668_pt1 | contig 11105 bp, 4 predicted proteins | sample EPASupsiteSAE347_FD_187267 | JGI IMG/M metagenome (GOLD analysis project Ga0209749, IMG submission 187267) | Bioremediated contaminated groundwater from EPA Superfund site, New Mexico - Sample SAE3-47 (SPAdes) (version 2) | ecosystem: Environmental > Aquatic > Deep subsurface > Groundwater >... | reverse complement strand
GGTTGAAAATCATGGCCGCTCTTGACACCAACCGGTATTTGTCCGGAGTAAAAGTTTCCAAGGAACAGATGAGTGCCGTATGTCTTAAACCGAACTCTTTTCATGGCGAATGGAATTATTCAATTTTACCAAAAGTGTGACAGTTATTTTTTCTAGATTCCTTAAATCCCGATTGAATGCCACGATCAGTTTTGTCGTCGCCGGCGCCTTGTCCGTCCCGCCTGTCGCCTTGTGAATCGTAAATCCCTGTTCCACCCCGGCCGCTTGGTTCTCATACCATTCCGTCACAAGCCCCTTTTTATACTCAATCCTGCGGCCATCCTTCAGGGGCGCAACGGCAGGCAATGTCACATAGCCGCTGCCATCATCCAGTCCCACGGCGCTCAGATTAAGAGGAGATTGTTCATTGAAACTTACTTCAAACCCTTCCTCTCCCGCGCTCATTGTAAGTAATTTTTCCCCGTTGCGCGCGGAATATGCGCCTTCATCATCCGCCGCAAACGAAAGCGCCTCTGTCTTGATCTGATTCTGAATCTTTCCCCACGAGGCAGCGTCCATACCCGCGGGAACTTCCCCGGCCCTGACAAACTGCGACTTGACGGCGGATTCGGCCGCCAGAATTTGAACGCCCGCCAGACAGACACAAAACAGCGCTGACAATGATATTTTGCTCATTTTTTTCCTCTTCTTCAGGTGCAATGTATTTTGTTCATTTGCCCCAAGCCACAACATTTGATATAACATAGCAACTTTTTTTTAGAACTGTCAATTATGATTCCCAAAAAAATTATACGCTATTTGATCGCAGTCATTCTGGCGCTCGCGCCGGTTTTGGCATTCCACACAGTGATCTGGCATGCATTTCTGGAATGGGATGATGCCGCTCATATCCTGAACAATCCGCATCTGTTGGATTTCGGTTATATCTGGACCAGGCCGATGTCCGGCATGTACATGCCGCTTACCTTCTCGGCCTGGTCCATCCTCATGCGGCTGTTCGGACCGAATCCGGCAGCCTTCCATCTGGCCAATCTCTGCCTGCATGTTGCCAATACCCTGCTCGTGTACCGGATACTGTTTGCGCTCATGGCCGGCAGCGGTGCAGGAACAAAAAAATCAACGGTTCCGGATGCCGCCCTCCCCGCAATGGCCGGGGCATTGTTGTTCGCGCTCCACCCCTTGCAGGTGGAAACCTTAGCATGGATTACCTCGCTCAAGGGACTGGGATGCGCCTGCTTTTCTCTCCTGTCCATTGACCAATATATCCGGCACGTCTGCGCTTTTGAGGGCCGCGAGTGGAAACGATATGCATTATCCCTGGTCTCTTGCGCGGCCGGACTCCTTTTCCATCCCATGGCGGTTTTCGTGCCGCTTGCTTTGGGAATACTGAATATCTGCCTCTGGCGCCAACGAAGTATGCGCCGGCTTTTGGAGTTGTGTCCTTTTTTGCTTTTGGCCGCCGCGTCTTTGACGGTCAATTATTTCACGCAAAGCTCATTGAAAATCACGTATCATGTTCCGCTGTTACTGCGGCCGTTGATCGCCCTGGACACGCTGGGGTTTTACTGGCGCAAACTGGTCTGGCCTCTGGTTCTCCTTCCGGCTTATGACCGCAGTCCGCGCTGGCTGATTGAAAACGGCGCGCTGGCCCTGTCCTGGATTCCGGCCCTGGCGGCGCTTGCGGCCGGCTTCATGCTGCGCCGGCGCTGGAACGCGCTCTGGATAGGGGAACTGGTGTTCATCGCCGGCACGGCGCTTACGCTGGGACTGGTAAACTTCGGCGCCCAGGACAACAGCACGGTCTATGACAAGTATGTTTACCTTGCCATGCTGGGGCCGGCGTTCGCGCTGGCAGCGGCGCTCGTACGCTTTCCAAAAAAATATTTTCTTTTCGCAATAGTTGTCCTCCTCTGCCTGCTGGCAGTCAAGAGTTCCATGCAAACGCGAATCTGGCGTAACGACCGCACTCTCTGGACCTACGTTCTCTCGAAAAACGCGGACAGCCCCCTGGCGTTGATCAATCTGGGGTATATTGAAGGCCGTTCCGGACAGCCCGGCATGGCCGGACAATACTATCAAAGGGCGCTGAAAATCAAGCCGGACGATCCGGACATTTTAAACAACTACGGCGCCATCCTGGCCGGATACGGCAGGACCGAGGATGCCGGACAATTATTTTTACGGGCATTGCGGCTGGGCGCCTCGAACGCCACCACGCTCGACAACCTGGCGCGTTATTATTTTGAGAAAGGCGACCTGACCAACGCCGAATATTTTGCGCGCGGGGTGATCGCGCGCGAACCCGGACATGTGGATGGGACCATCCGGCTCGGTGAAATTCTGCTGAGCCAGGGCCGCATTGGCGAATGCGCTCAATTAATGAACCATGCTATGGCGGACAAAAGAAGCAAAATAGCCGCCGATGCCGATGCCTGGGCCCTGCTGGGAGTCGCCCTAGCGCGACAGGGCAAAACAGCGGAGGCGGCGGAGTCATTCCGGCACGCCTTGCAACTAAACCCACAGCACGCAAATGCCCGGAAAAATCTCGACACCGCTCTACAGCAGATTGGCACGGGAAAATGACTGACAACGGCGATTATAATTGCCTGAAAGTATATCCCAAAACGCTTCTTTGTTCTTACCCATCGGCATACTGCAAGAATGTTTTCTTGTAGCATGAAGGCGACCGGCCTGTTATTTATAGAATAACAGGTTCAGATTTCTTGATCCGCGCACGAGGAGGCGCGGATCAAGAAATCTGATAATCTGTTCAGCACAATATTTACCGTCAATGTTCGTAGAACGAGAAGATCGACAGGTTATAACCGTCCTTTGAGGACCGTATGTACAGTTTCTCGGAATCAGGATACAATACGGCCGGATCAGCCTTGCCGTCGCCATCATAGTCAGCCAGCGCCAGCTTCCCTTCCGGAGTCCCAAGAGATCCTTCCGGAGTCCCAAAGAACGCATACCACTGAGTTGACAAACGCGCTATGCATTGCCCGGTCTTCATGTTGCACACGTACGGATCGGCAAATTTGTCGCCATCAAGGTCGCCCCCCCCGGCCGTCCATCCGGTCCCGCCCAAATAATTAAGAAACGTTAACGTCTGATAATCTGCGGACGAGAACCTGATTTGCCAGTCGCCAGTGGCCGGATTATACACCGCCGGATCGGCCTTGAGATCACCGTCAAAGTCGGCTGCCAAGGCGGTGCAAAACTCATTCCCGAACGGTTCCGTCATATCAGTATATCCATAACCAGCAGTTGAAAGCAGGCCAAACCATTTGCCCATACCCGCGTTACAGAACACAAGGTCTGGTTTGGCATCGCCGTCAAAATCCGCCCCCACCGTCACAAAGTTGTAGAAGATGGGAGCGATTCCCAGGAAATAACTGCTGGACGCATAATTGTTTTTGGAATAACACGTATACAGCCCCAAAAATTCTATTCCATTTTCGTAATAAATTTCCTGCAAGAAAAGCGCCGGATCGGCCAGATGATCGCCGTCATAATCAGCGCTGACCGGCGTGACAACCACATGGTCTTCATCGCTCCCGATAGCCTGATAGGTACCCTGCGCAATCGCTAATCCGTTCGAAGTTATTGTTACTGCCTGTTCGGCAGGAGTTGAATAGCCGGCTTCATCGCTGTAACTCACCGTATGCGCCCCGGCAGTCAGGCCGGTAACAAGCGTCAAGCTGTTCCGCCAGTCGCCGCCGTCAACCCGCCATCGCGCGCCGGCGGCCACAGCGTCAGCCGGCAGAATGATAACCCCCAGCCAGCCATAATACGTCTGCGTGTTAAAAACATATGCAGCGCCGGCCTGGTTCGTGCCGCCGGGAGATGAATCAGGCGCACCCGCGGCGCAAATTACGCCATCCGCGGTCAGCGCCACGGAAGAACCAAAACTATCGAACGCCTGCCTGTCGGAGGCAACGAGTTTGGTTGCCTGATTGGACACGCCAGCCCAACTACCGGCCGCATTCGTGAATATATACACCGCGCCGGCCTGGTTCGTGCCAGATCCATGCGCCACTATGGCGTAAGCCCCACCATCCGCCCCTGCGGCGCAAACACCGCCATTAGCGCTCAGCGCCACGGAAGAACCAAACGAATTGAGCGCCTGCCTGTCGGAGGCAACGAGCTTGGTTGCCTGGTTGGACACCCCCGTCCAACTCCCAGATGCATTCGTGAATACATACACCGCACCGGCCTGGCTTATGCCGCCCGGAGATGAATTAGGCGCACCCGCGGCGCAAACACCGCCGTCCGCGCTCAGCGCCACGGAAGAACCCAAATAATCGCCCGCCTGCCTGTCAGCGGCAAAAAGCTTGGCCACCTGGTTGGACACCCCAGACCAACTGCCAACCGTATTCTTGAAGATATAGACCGCGCCGGCATAGTTCGTTCCGCCCGGCGAGGAGCCATACGCACCCGCGGCGCAAATCCCGCCATCCGCGCTTAAGGCCACGGAACAGCCCAAGCAATCGGTCAACTGCATATCGGAAGCTAAAAGCTTGGATGTCTCATTGGACACGCCCGCCCAACTCCCAGCAGCATTCGTGAATACATACACCGCACCGGCCTGGCTCATGCCGCCCGGCGAGGAGCCATACGCACCCGCGGCGCAAATCCCGCCATCCGCGCTTAAGGCCACGGCGCTGCCCAAACGATCGTTCTGCTGCCTGTCGGTGGCAATGAGCTTGGCGGTCTGGTTGGAAACCCCCGCCCAACTCCCGGCAGCATTCGTGAATATATACACAGCTCCGGCGCCGCCCGGTGCGGAACCATACGCACCCGCGGCGCAAATCCCGCCATCCGCGCTTAACGCCACTGACCACCCCAAATAATCGCCCGCCTGCCTGTCAGTAACAATGAGCTTGGCGGCCTGGTTGGACACGCCCGCCCAACTCCCAGCAGCATTCGTAAATATATACACCGCGCCGGCCTGGCTCATGCCGCCCGGCGAGGAACCATACGCACCCGCAGCGCAAATCCTGCCATTCGCGCTTAACGCCACGGAACAGCCCAAATGATCGTTCGCCTTCCTGTCGGAGGCAAAGAGCTTGGCGCTTTCCACCCACGGATCAATCGTGATCGGATAGCTTGCCTTGGCATCCGAAACGCGTATCCCAAGCGCGCCGTCGCCAGACCGCGTTTCAAAACGCGACGGCAATTCGCGCCCGGCCGAGTCAATGACATGCAACCCGGCATAGCGCAATATATACCGACCTTGCGCGTCACGCACACACATTGCGCTTCCTTCGGCTTCCGTTGCCACGCCCCGCAGATTGTCGCCCTGTTCCAGAGGAATCAGCAGCTCTTCCCCGTCCGCCGCCCATGACGGACGTTTCGGAATGTCCCACCCCTGCTCCAGGCCGGACGGTCCGTTGACCACCCATTCGATTGCCCAGCCACGGTCTAATTCCACCCGGTTCGGCGCAGTTTGCCGCGGCAATCCAGACGCCGGCATATTACCAGAGGGAGAGAATGCGCCCAGCGTCCAGGCGCCTGCGCCGGTATTCACTGTCAGGCCTTTCGGACTTACCAGCACATCTGCGCCAAGCGCGGCATAACGCGCCTCAAAACGACCTACTCCGGACTCCCTGAAATGATATGCGGCCTGGTCGCATCCTATCGTCTGGTTGATCGCCAGGCGCAATTCCGGCGGAACGTCTCCTGTCGAACCCGAGTCAGCCGAAAACGTTTGAGCCGGCAAGGCTGCAAGCCCCGTAATCAGCATCGCGACTTCCATAAACCGATATAAATACCTTTTGTCTGAATGCATGCGTTTACCTCCAATATAACTATTTGTCTATTTGCAGAAAAATTTTTAACAGGCCCTTACACCGCATCAAGGCTTCAGAAATTCAGTCCAGATCACCAACTGATAGTCGGCGCTTGAGAATCGCACGGCCAGGGTGCCGGTTGAAGGATCGTAGATGGCTGGATCGGCCAGCCCATCACCGTCATAATCGGCCAGGGCCAGCAGCCATTCAGGATATCCGAGAAATCCTTCCGTTGTCGCCACACGCGTATATTCCAGGCTCGACAACAATGCCATGCACTGGCCGGTCGCCATATCGCAAACAAAGGGATCGGCCAATCTATCTCCGTCAATATCTCCGGCTGACGCCGCAAACCCGGTGCGGCCAAGCAGACTGTCAGCCGTGAATTGCAGATACCCGCCTGATGAAAGCAGAACTTTCCAGTCTCCGGTGGCGGGATTATAGACCGTGGGATCGGCCTTGGCGTCCCCGTCAAAGTCAGCCGCCATGGCCGTGCAGCCCGCATCCCCAAGCAGATTCGCAACGAAATCCTCCACATAACCGATGTTCGAGAACATGGCCCGCCATTCGCCGTTGGTCGTGTTGTACAAGCCTGGATCGGCCTTGGCATCTCCGTCAAAATCAGCCGTCACAGGCGCATAGCCGCCCGGCCCGAACACGCGCGTCATCCGGCCCCATTGATAGTCAATGCCAGAAAAGCGCGCCGCCCAAAAACCGGTGGCAGGCTGACAGATCGCAGGATCGGCTACCTGGTCGCCGTCATAATCCGCGCTTATCGGATTATAAGCCGTATCTCCGGAGATGAGCCGGTACGTGCCTTGCACTGCCGTGAGTTGGTTCGGGCTGATCGTCACCGCCTGGTCAACGGGATTCGTGTAGCCAGCCACTTCACTGTAATTCACCGTATGCGATCCGGCAGTCAAGCCCGTCACTATCGCGCCGCTTGTGCGCCATGCGCCGCCATCAACCCGCCACTGCGCGCCCGCGGCGATAACCTCCGCCGGACGGATCACCGCTGTCAACGAGCCCTCTCCAGCAGGAGTTTCATTCGTCACCACCACGCTGTTGGTAACATTCGGCGCCGCATTCCACATTTCATTGCCTGTCTGTGAGGCCGCCACCAGCACGGTCCCCGTGCCGGTAAAACTCAAAAAATAATGATGATATGGCGTATTCACCGCCGGGGGGCCGTTCGTGATCGTGATTGTTCCAGGTCCGCTTATCACCGCAAATCTCACCTCATATTCTGACGAGGCGGTCGCCGTCAGTTCCACGACCGACGTCACATTCTGGTTCTGAATTGCCGGGAACGTGATGGTCTGATCAGCCTTGCTCACCGTGAACGTGTTGGTGACGTCCGGCGCGGCGGCATATTCCGTGTTACCGGTCTGGCCGGCCTTGATGCTGACCTGGCCCGCCCCGCTGAAGCTCAAATTTGTGCTACCGCTGATATACGCCGAGCCGGAGACCACATCGAATTCAACCGGCAGTCCGGAACCGGCCGTGGCAGCCAGCCCTACCGTGCTCGTGGCAATCTTATCGGCTATCGCGGGAAAGGTGATCGTCTGCGTATGTTTCGTCGCTTCACCGGCCAGATACACGACATACGGCGTGCTCGTGGAATTATTGGCTATCTCCACCGCCGCCGTATATGTCACGGCATTCGTCGGCGCAAACCTCACAGTGAAGTTGGAGACGCCTCCGGCCGCAATCGAAAATTGCAAATCGGAAATCGAAAATGCATTGGCCCCGGCGCCGTTCGTGGTTACTCCGCTGATGCTCAGCGTGACCTCGCCGGAGTTCGTTATGGCAAACGTGTTGGTCAGGACAACGCCATTGGAAACGCTGCCGAAGTCCGTGCCTTTGGCCGTTGAAGCCGCCGCGCCGCTGGCGATCGCCGCGCCATTCGTGCCCAGCATGGTCATTGAGTAGCGAAGGGAAGATAACACGACCGCCACAAGGTCGCGGTCTCCCGTATAGGCATGGAGCGGCGAGGCGCCATTGCCGCCCAGCCAGGTGGCAGAGCTGAAGCCGGTGAAATAAATATGTCCCTGTTGATCCAAAGCAATATCCTGTCCCCAGTCATCGGCGGATGCCGAACCGTAAAACGTATGCCAACGATATCCTCCGGCGGAATTGAGATTGATCACCGTAATATCCGCATTCCCCGCATAAGAATGCATTGGGCTCGCATCCCCGTCGCCATTCCATGCCGCGAAGCTTCTTCCCACCACGTGAACGTTGGCGTTCCTGTCCAGGGCAACGTTAAGCCCGTAGTCATTGGCTCCGGACGCCCCGTAGAACGTGTGCCACTGATACCCGCCGGCGCCGTCAAGTTTGACGATCATGATGTCGTCGCCTCCGGAATAAGAATGAAGCGGACTGACATCGCCATCGCCATTCCATGTGCCGGCGCTCCGTCCGGCAATATAGACGTTGGTTTGTCCATCAACGGCAAGCCCCTGACCTTCATCATTTGTCGAGGCTGATCCGTGAAATGTGTGCCACTGGTAAGCGCCCGCGCTGTCGAGTTTAACCGCAACCATGTCCCATCCGCCGGCGTAGGCATGACGGGGCGACTGGCCGGAAGGACCATCCCACGATGACTTGCTGTAGCCGGTGATATAAACATTGGTATTGGCATCAAGGGCAACGGACTGATCCTGATCCGTGTTGGTTGACCCATAGAAAGTGTGCCAGACATAATCGCCGGCGCCGTCGAGTTTCAGCACCACCAGGTCGGCGTCGCCAGAATAGGCGTGCAATGGCGATTCGGATGACGGCCCGTTCCAAGTCGCCGTGCTGTAGAATGCCACGTAAAGATTGGTGCTCGCGTCAAGGGTTATGCCGCGCCCCTCGTTGGAGGCATCCGCGGCCCCGTAAAAAGTATGCCACTGGTAGCTCCCCGCGCCGTCAAGCTTGAGAACAAAGCCGCCGTCCCCGCCGCCGGCAAATGCGTGTTTCGGACTTTCTCCCGAAGGCCCGCTCCACGTCGCACCGCTGAGTCCCGTTATATACAAGTTAGTGTCGTCGTCAATGGTAATGGAAAAGCCGTAGTCGTAATAGTCCCCATAAAAAGTATGCCATTGATAGGCGCCGTTGCGGTCGAGTTTCAGAACGACCACATTCTCATTTCCAGAACCGGAATGGTCATGAAGCGGCGACTGGCCGGAGGGGCCGTTCCACGTCGCCTTGCTGATGCCAGTGATGTAAACGTTGGATTGCGCGTCAAGCGCAATCGCATAAGCGCGATCGCGCACGCTCGCCCCGAAAAACGTGTGCCAGTTGAACATCGGGTCGGTATAAAAGAACGCGTCCGCCAGCGATGCTTCGCCCTGGCTCGCGGACTGGATGACTATATCCGCATAACCCGCCGCATGCGCCGGCATGATGATCCGCACCCAGTTCACCCCCTGATCCACGATCGTTGCCGCCACGCCGCCCACCAGCACGTTGGTGATATCCGTCCCGCTCCCCAGCACGCCGTTGGTGATGGTGACCTCGGTACCGCCGGATGAAGGTCCGCTGTTCGTCGAAAGCGTGTAACACGAACCGGCCAGATACACGATATACGGCGTGGTCGTGGAATTATTGGCTATCTCCACCGCCGTCGTGTATGTCCCGGCGGCAAGCGGCGCAAACCTGATGTTAAAGTTCGACACCGTTCCCGCTTCAATCGAAAATCCAAAATCGGAAATCGAAAATACACTGGCTCCGGAACCGTTCGTGGTTACTCCGCTGATGGTCAGGTTGGTATTTCCGTTATTGGTGATGGAGAAAGTGTTGGTCAGCACCGAGCCCCAAGAGCGACGTCCGAAATCCGTGCCCTTGGCCGTTGACGCCGCCTCACCGCTGGCGATCACCGCCATGTTTGTGCCTAAAACGGTAATACTCGAACCGACATACATGAAACCGTTGGCTCTGACGGATTCGCCCTCTGTCACGGAATATACGCGCACATCGCCTGATCCAGGCGTGCCAACGCCGGCCGTGACCACAATTTGCGTCGAACCGGAGACACTGTCTATGGAAGAAACGCTCACCCCGCATAAAGTCACGTTCGTTACATCTCCCAACAATCCGTTGCACAGGTTCGTGCCGGTAATGACCACCGGATAACCGCCGGTCCAGGATCCGCTGGAAGGCACGACGCCGTGCGTGGTTTGGTCGTTATATCGGAAAACGGCATTGGTAGCACTGCTGCCTGATCCGGCCACCGAATACAACGCTCCGTTCAACACTGCCATTCCCATTGCTCCAATGGCCTCCGGCAATGGAGTTCCGGCCGTCCAATTGGCGCCGTCAAACATAAACACGTTTGTGGTTATACCGCCGCTGGCTACGCCGCCAACGACATATAACACGCCATTCAGCACGCCGACACCATGACTGCGCGTGCCGACCGGCAATGCGGGTCCCACAGTCCAGTTCGTCCCGTCAAAGACATATACATTGGTCGTGCCGGCGCCACTGCCGTTATCTCCGCCAATGATGTACAAATTATCGTTCAAAACGCCGCAGCCCATTCGTTCCCGCGCCACCGGCAATTTCGCCGCCGATGTCCAGGTAGTTCCATTAAATTTACACACATTCGTTACATCGTTGAATTCGGTGCCGCCGCTAACGGCATATAATGCGCCGTTAAGCACACCAACCCCGGGAGTACTCGGATAGTATGGCAACCCCATAACTTCTGTCCAGTTGGTTCCATCATATTGGAACACATTTGTTCCGTAGTCTCCGGCTGCGTATATGACGTTGGAAAGCACGGCTGCAGCCAAGCCGGAATGCGCTGCCGGCAACCCGGCCGCCGAGGTCCAATTCGTCCCGTCGTAGCGATACACATTGGTTTTTTCGGAGCTACCATCGTTTCCGCCAATTGTATAGATGGCCCCATTCAGCGCTGGCGCCGGCAGCGAGGAGAGCTTGCCCGGCAAATTCGACACCCGCGACCAGCCCTGCGTAGTGTCGCCATCAATCGTGCCGGCGCGCGTCTGAAAAGAAAAGCCCGCCGCCAGAATCCAGACCGCCGCAAGCCGAAACATATATTTCCTGCGTGATTGCATGATGAAGACCTTTCTATTGTGATTTAAAAACAGGTAAATATAACAAAGAATATACCGACTGTAAAGAAACAGAAAGACAGAAAACAGAAGGTGGCAGAGACGGACGACGGAACGCGTCCCGGGCGCATATCACTTCCGTAGGGGTTGTGGCAAAAAGGCGGACATAGGGGATATTTATCCTGAATCATGTGGGAAAAGTTTATGCCAGTGTCCATTGCGGTGAAGAGTAGAGAGGGCGATAAAAGCC
>Ga0209749_1002667_pt1 | contig 11107 bp, 2 predicted proteins | sample EPASupsiteSAE347_FD_187267 | JGI IMG/M metagenome (GOLD analysis project Ga0209749, IMG submission 187267) | Bioremediated contaminated groundwater from EPA Superfund site, New Mexico - Sample SAE3-47 (SPAdes) (version 2) | ecosystem: Environmental > Aquatic > Deep subsurface > Groundwater >... | reverse complement strand
GCTGCTAGGGAGATCAGCCTTCTCATTTAACCTACAGGAATGGCCGAAATTGTAGGCCCGGTGCCCTCACCGGGCGTAGGGTGGCCGAGAATGACACAGCCGTGAGAATAAGGCGCGGACGCCAAATCTGGAAACATGATATTTACATTGTTTTTTTAAACGCAAAGCTTCAATATTAAAACTGAAATTTTCCAATGGAACTTGCCTGACAAGCGATGTGCCGGAAGAATACTTAAAGCTCCCGGAATGATCGATGGAAAATCCCAATCCAATTATCCGGTTTGAGGGCATCGGTAAACGATTCCCCGGTGTGCAGGCGCTGCAGGGCGTCAATCTTGAAATCAGGCCGGGGGCCTGCCATGCGCTGATGGGCGAAAATGGCGCGGGCAAAAGCACGCTCGGAAAAATCCTGGCCGGCTTGTATCGGCCGGATGAAGGCCGGATTATTTTTGACGGGCGCGCGGTCAGCTTTCGCAGTCCGCGCGACGCTTTCCTGGCCGGCATCGGCATTGTTCATCAGGAGCTGGCCTTCTGCGAAAATCTTACCGTGGCCGAAAATTTGTGCCTGGGTAATCTGCCGGCGCGTTCCGGGTTTATTTCCCGGCGGCTGATGAAAGCCCGGGCGGAACAGGCCTTGGCCGCAATCGGCGCCAACTTGAACGTTGAAACGCCGATGGCGGAACTCTCCATGGGCCAGCAGCAACTTGTGCAAATAGCGGGTGCACTGGCCGGCGGGGCCCGGATCATTATTTTTGACGAGCCGACCAGCAGTCTTTCGCAGGTCGAGGCCCAGCGGCTTTTCAAGCTTGTCAAAAGCCTGCCGGCGCGCGGGATAACCTCGATTTATGTTTCGCACCGGATCGAGGAAATCTTCGAACTCTGCGACACCATCACCGTCCTGCGCGACGGTCGTGTTGTGGCCACAAAACCGGCGTCGGCAATCAGCGAAAAACAGCTCGTGGAAATGATGATCGGCCGATCTTTGGCCGCTTATTTTCCCCAGCACACCACCGGCGCCGGCGGCAAAAAAAAGCTGTTACGCGTTGAAAATCTTTCCAGTCCGGGCAAATTTTCCTCGGTCTCGTTCTGCGTCAATGCCGGCGAAATTGTCGGCCTGGCGGGCCTGGTCGGCGCCGGGCGCACGGAAATAGCGCTGGCGCTGTTCGGTCTCGATCCGCAGGCGAGCGGCGACGTGTTTATCGGTGGAAACAAGGTGTCAATTACCTCGCCCGGCGAGGCCATGCAATACCACATCGGCCTCGTGCCGGAAGACCGTAAACGCTGCGGGTTGATTTTGGATATGAGCGCCCGCGAAAACATTTCGCTGGCTATATTGAAAAAATTGGCAACCTTCGGATGGATCCGGAGAAAAAAGGAGAACGAACTGGCCAAGACATATTTTGACCGGCTGCATGTGCGCGCCCCCCATATAAACACGGTGGCCGCTTCGCTCTCCGGCGGCAACCAGCAGAAATTGGTCATCGCCCGCTGGTTGGCGGCCGACTGCCGTCTTCTGATTGTGGATGAGCCGACCCGCGGCGTCGATGTCGGCGCCAAGGCCGAAATTCACGGGCTCATTGATCGAATGGCCCATGGCGGGAGCGGCATTCTGCTCATTTCCAGCGAACTGCCCGAGGTGATCAATCTCTCCGACCGCGTGCTGGTGATGCGCAACGGCCGCCTGGCCGGCGAATTGCCGCGCGCCCAGGCCAGCCAAAGCGCCGTCCTTAAGCTTATGGCTGGTGTCGCCGCTTAACCTGAATGATTCATGCTTCCGTTGTAGTGGCCGTTCGACAGAACGGCAATCCGCGGTTCCCCTGCCTGCAGGCCATCCACCGCCGCCATGACATCTGCCACCCGGCGCATGTCCTGCAGTGTCCGCCGCACCTCGGCGCTCTTCTTCAATCCCCTGATATAGCCCACCAGATGGGCCCTGAAATGGAGCACGGCGCTTTGCTCGGCGCTGTTTTGCGGCTGGCGTCTTGATTTACCGGCTCGTTCCTTGTGGGCAATGAGCAGGCGGAGATGTTCCTCAATGACCGACCGGCGTTCCTGCATGGAAGGCGGCTGGATGCAATGGCCCTGCATGACCGACCAGGCTTCCTGGAAAATCCACGGATTCCCAACCGCGGCTTTGCCGATCATCACGCCATCCACGCCCGTTTCCGCGAACATCCGGGCCGCGTCCTCCGCCGACAGCACTCCGCCATTCCCGATCACGGGGATCGAGCGTTCCGACTTGATCCGCGCTAACGCCGGCCAATCGGCCTGACCGGTATGGCGCCCGGTGACAAACCGGGCATGAATCGCTATTGCACTGCCCCCGCTTTCTTCCACAGCGTGGGCAATTTCAGAAATGTTCATGCAGTCGGGCGAGAGTCCCAGCCGGGTCTTTACGGTGACCGGCAATGATACGGCCTGCTTGATGGCCCTGATGATCTGCGCAATTTTCGCCGGATGTTTCATCAAGGCTGCGCCGGCACCCTTGGCCACGACCTTGGCCACAGGGCATCCGCAGTTCAGGTCAATCGTCTGAAATCGTCCCGTGCGTTCGATAAATACCGCCGCTTGGGCGAGGATATCAGGGTTCGCTCCGTAAATATGCGCTGCGATCGGCCGTTCCCCGGGCGCGGTTGCAAGCATATGCAATGTCTGTTTCGATCCGCGCACAATCCCTTCCGCGCTGGTGACCTCGGTGTAGGCCATGCCGCAATGATAGCGCATAGCCAGGGTTCGCATGACCGCATCGGTATAGCCGGCCATGGGGGCCAGCATGACCGGGAAATCCACGGTCACGTTGCCGATCTTGAGTGGTTTAATAATCATGGCAGACACGATGACAACCTTTAGTCGCGGACCTCCACATGAACGAAGTGCTCGATTCTATCGTCAACCAAAGAGATTGTCAGATCAGGTTGCTCGATATTGTCAACAACCACCTGACGAACGTGAGTTGCCTTTGGCTCCGTTCGGATGACCTGGATATGATAGAACGTGTTGCGGTAACGGTAGTGAATCTTGTATTCCGACCATCCGGCGGGAAAGAGCGGCGCCAGGGTCAGACGATCCGCCTGCAGTTTCAATCCGAGGAGCTTCTCCACGAGCAGTTGATACATCCACCCGGCTGACCCGGTATACCAGGTCCAGCCGCCCCGTCCCTCCAGGCCTTTGGCCGTATACACATCAGCGGCCACCACGTAAGGCTCCACTTTGTAGATTGCCGCGCGCTCGGGCGTATCGGTGTGCCGAATCGGATTGAGCAGGGTGAAGCAATCCCAGGCTTCGTCGGGGCGCTGGAGGGTAGCCCATGCCATGGCCGCCCAGATGGCGGCATGGGTGTACTGGCCGCCGTTTTCTCGAACGCCGGGGATATAACCTTTGATATATCCCGGATCCCAGGGCGCCGAATCAAAGGACGGTGCGATCAGCTTGATCACGGCGAGATTCCGGTCTACGAGGTGTTCGGAAACCGATTGCATCGCCTGTACGCCTCTCTCGGGAATGACGGCGCCGCTGAGGACGGCCCAACTCTGCGGGAGCGAATCAATCCGGCATTCGGAATTTTCCGCAGCCCCGAGAGGCGTCCCATCGTCAAAGAAGGCGCGTTTATACCAGCGGCCATCCCACGCTTCGGCTTCGATGTGGTGTTTGAGCCGCTCCGCCTGATCGGTGCACAACTTGACCAGGGGATCGTCCCCGCGCCGGGCGGCCAGCGCGGCAAAGTTCGTAAGCACGTCGTACAGGAAGAAAGCCAGCCAGACACTCTCGCCTTTTCCGCCGCGCCCGACCCGGTTCATCCCGTCGTTCCAATCCCCACCCTGCATGAGCGGCAGACCGTGGGTCCCGAAGGTCAGCCCGCGTTTGATCGCCCGAACGCAGTGTTCGTACAATGAAGCCCGCTGGTCGCTGACATGGGGCCGGTCGAACGAGGATTCGTCCGCTGCGCCAAGGGGACTCGCCTCCAGGAAAGGAATTTCCTCATTCAGGATTCCGGTATCACCGGTGGCCGCAACATAATGGCCGGTCACATAGGGCAGCCACAGGTAGTCGTCCGAAATGTGTGTCCGGATGCCGCGTCCGGAAGGCGGATGCCACCAGTGTTGCACGTCGCCTTCGCTAAACTGGCGGCTGGCAGCGGTCAACAGATGCTGGCGGGTCAGCCCCGGACTCCCGTACAGTAACGCCAGGGCATCCTGCAACTGGTCGCGGAATCCATAGGCCCCGCTGGATTGGTAATACCCGCTCCGGCCCCAAAACCGCGCTGTCAACACCTGATACAGCAGCCAGTGGTTAACCAGGAAGTTCACCGACGAATCCGGAGTCTCGACGTAAACACCGCCAAGCTGGTGCTTCCAGAACTGCCAGACCTTCTCCAACTCCTGCCGGGCCCCATCGTTCCCGCTGAAAGACCGCAGGAGCGATCGGGCCTCCGACTCACTCTTGGCCGCGCCCAGAACAAAGACAACTTCGCGCTGTTGTCCCGGGGGAATTTCAAGATAGGCCTTGATGGCCGCACAGGGATCCAAGCCGGCGCCAATCCGGTTCGAAAGTTGCTTGCGCCTCAGGCCCTCGGGCGAGGCCGGGGATCCGTTCCTGCCAATGAATTCCATGCGGTTCCCGGTCAGACTGCGATCCGCCTCGCTGCAATGGAAGAAGGCCACATGGCCGGGAAAGTCGACATTGAAAGCATTCCGGGCGAAGATGGCGCCCGTCTGCGGATCGAGCCGGGTAACCACGTGCATGGCGCACCGATCCCGGCTTTCGCCCAAAACCCATTCGCAGAAACCAGCGACGCTGACCCGGCGAGTCCGGTCAGAGAGATTGCGCACTTTGATGGAAACAAATTTTACCGGCGCTTCCACGCCCACGTAAGTATACAGCTCCGTGAAGAGACGTTCCTGCGTATATTCGAATACCGAGTAACCGAGTCCGTGCCGGCACACGTAAGGATTGATGCCCCGGGCAGGGCCGGGGGTCGGCGACCAGAACCGGCCCGTCTCCTCATCGCAAATGTAGAAGGCCTCCCCGCTCGCATCACAGATCGGATCATTGTACCAGGGCGTTAAGCGGAACTCATGCGCATTGGTGAACCAGGTGTAGGCGCCGCCCGATTCGCTGATCACCGAACCGAACAGGGGATTAGCCAATACGTTGACCCAGGGCGCCGGGGTTACCTGGCCTGGATATAGAAGGACCACGTATTCCCGGCCATCCCCGGTGAATCCGCCCAACCCATTGAAAAAAGTCAAGTCGCGCTTCGGAATCTCCCGCTCGCTGTAAAGCGGCTTAGCCGGTTCCACGACAGGCAACAGGTCTTCGACGCCGGCCTCCTGGCTGATTCTGCGTTCGAGCTGCTCGGCCAGGTTTCCGAAGCGGTCGCTGAGAATGACCCGGGCGACCGATTGGATCAGGAGCTGATCCTCATCCGGCACTTGGTCAATGTTACGCACGAAAATCCCGCCGGATTGATCGAGAATCAAACCTTCGGGCCCGCCATGGACCAGTCCGATAATGGCGTCCAAAAGGCTCTGACGATAGCCGGAGAAAGCTTCGGCCCAGATGACCAAGTCCACGCGCAGGCCTTTGTGCCGCCAGTAAGCATAGGCATGAATCAGTTGGCGGGCCAAATCCAAGTTCACCAAATCGCTCATACGCAGCAGCACAATGGGCAAATCGCCGGAAATACCGTAGCTCCACAGACCGGACTGCCCCTTGCGATTCCGGGCAATCAGGCTTGGACTGGCCCGGCAGCGGGAATCGGCGTAGAGAATCGAACTGGCAAATCGTCCGAAAAGCTGGGCCTGGGATTCGCTGAGCCGCAACTGATGCAACAGAACCTGGTTATGGGTCCACGCCACATCGAACAACCGATCCGCCAGGCGATGGTCATGGTATTTGTCCACCAGTGCAACGGCTCCATCGCGGCTTTTGCCAATCCCCAGAATGGCATCCATAACAATGCTATCTCCGGGGCGGAGCATGATCCGGCGCCGAACGGCGACCACCGGATCGAGAACGTTCCCGGCACTATTGGACAAAGGGCCGGGTTTGGTTAAAGCGGCCGGTGAGGCCGGTGTCCGTCCCCGTCCAATGAACTTGGAGCGGTCTGTTTCAAACGAAGGCGCCGGCCCGGCGGACGGGTCGCGGGCAATCACGGCATGGAAGAGCCAAGGCCAATGCTCTTCGGTAGAACGGGGCCGCCGGGTGCACAAAATCGCGGCCTTGTTAGGAAGCAATTCGGTTTGAACAAAAAGGCCCTGGTAGGCCGGATGCCCGGCTTCCGCGCGGGGTTCCAAAAGCACCACCTCGGCGTAGCTGGTCAGTTCCAAGGTCCGACTCTTGCGGGAAAGATTGGTCACAATCATCCGCCTCAATTCGATGTCGTCTTCGGGCGAGACCGCAATTCGTGTGTGGACTTCGATCTGGTTTTTGACGGCATGGAATTCCGCCATACCCTGGGAGTAGATCCCTTCATAGCGATCCAAGTCCTGACATAAGGGCTGCCAGGTTGTTGACCAGCTTTGACCCGAACCCACATCCTTGATATAAAAGAAGGTGCCCCAGTTATCGCGGGTCACATCTTCGCGCCAGCGCGTCAAGGCCAGGTCCTGCCACCGGCTGTAACCACCTCCAGCGTTGGTCATCATGACGTGGTATCGTCCGTTGGAAAGCAGGTGGATGTCGGGAATGGGCGTGTCCGCTGTTTTAAAAGAACGGGTGATTGACTCGACCGCTTTATCCGCCAGGTTGCGCTCCGGCGTTTCGGCCACATTTCTACCGGTCTGCGGTCTGATGCCGGCCACCGGAATGCGTTCTTGCAACAACAGGATTGCGGATCGGAACGGAGGGTTTGAAAGGAAGCGGCGTTGCATCGGCTGTCCGTTCAAGACAGAGTCCAGAGCCAGAAAGCTCATCCCGCTGTGGTGCGCCATGTAAGTCTTGACAACGGCGAATCGCTCGTTGCTTTGCAGTCTGCTTGGGGTGTAATCAACTGCCTCGTACAATCCGAATCGGCCCACTAAGCCCTGGCTGGGCAGTGTCTGAAGGTTCCGACAGGCCTCCCGGGGGGCCACGATCAGTGCCATGACGCTGGCATAGGGGGCCACTACCAGATCGTCCGCCAACCCGCGTTTCAAGCCCAGACTGGGCACACCAAACGCCCGGTACTGATAGGTCATCTGGGCATCCACCTGGTTGTAGCAGGACTCGGAAAATCCCCAGGGGATATGATGTCGCCGGCCGTATCGAATCTGCCGCCTGACCGCCCGCCGGCAGGCCTGATCCAGTAACGTATTGGCGAAACTCGGCATCACCAGCAAAGGCATGAGATACTCGAACAGCGACCCGCTCCACGACACGAGCACCGGCGACCCCCCGCCGGGGGCAAGCTGCCGTCCCAGATGGAACCAGTGATCGAGCGGCAATTGACCGCGTGCTACAGCCAGGAAACTGCACAATCGCGCTTCCGATGCCAGAAGATCGTAGTAACCTATATCGCATCGGCGTGTTTCCAAACTGTATCCCAGGGACAGCAGGTGCCGCAAGGGGTCATACAGGAATTCCATATCCATCTCGCCTGATTCCTCGCATCGGACGATGATATCCTGGATGGCCTCGATGCGCTCGGTCGCATGTTCGCTGCTTATTGCCAGGAGCTGGCTTAACCTTTCCACGCGGGGCGAATCCAGGCATTCCCGGCGGATTTTGTCCACTCGCGATGCCAGGCGCTGGGCCAAGGTGGCTAAATCCTTCAGCTTGACCCCAGGGGTGATCTCCGCCAACAATATCTCCCATAAGGAATCGTCTTGCTTTCCGATGCCCGAATATGCCGCGGGAGGCGCTTCGTCAAGCCATGGAGCCAAATACCGGAGCTCGCCCAGCAAATCATCGCACTCCGCGCGCAAAGCTGTCAGCCAGAACGTCACCCCTCCCGCCTGAGCGGCTTTTCCGCCATAGCCTTGGCAAAGGAGGAAGCGCTCCCCCCTTCGCGAGGCCGCTTCGGCGGGACACGCCGACGGAGCCTGGTCGTCGGAGGAAATCCTTGGCGCCAGTCCGGACAGCAGGGAACAAAAATCCGTCAGTGCCCGGTGCAAAGCCGGAAGGGATGGAGACGCTTGCCGTAGAGACGCCAGCTGGCGGCGAATGTTTTCCTTGACAGAGTCCGAAATGAAACCTGTTTCCGATTCAGCATGGCCGTCCGGCCGGCGGTCTATTTCCTCCAGTAGTAGACGGGTGGTGTCTTCGAGTCCTGTCCGCCAGTGCGGGGGCAAAATCGGTGCATCCGGCAATTCGCGGAGCCCCTCGCAGAGAGTTGTCAAGTGGCCGGCCAGATTGCCGCTGTCCACCGTGGAAACGTAAAGCGGGTGAAGCGGATTGAGCGTGTGGGTATCGTACCAGTTGTAGAAGTGCCCACGGTAGCGCTCCAGTTTCTCCATAGTGGCCAATGTCTGCTCTGTCCGCCTGATGAGGCGGCCGGTAGATAAGTAACCGAAATCATAGGCCGCCAGATTGCCGATCAGCCCCATGCCCATATTGGTCGGGGAGGTGCGTGCCGCGACGCGGGGTTGCGGCACTTCCTGAAAATTGTCCGGCGGCAACCAATGATGTTCCGGTCCGACAAAATGTTCGAAATATGCCCACGTTCGCCGCGCCAAGTTTCGGAGAAAAAAAACCTGCTCGATCGTCAACTGCGATGGGCGCCGGCCAAATGGCCGGCCCGTAATCCAGGCTACGAACGGAGCGATCAACCACAGCGCCAGAATCGGTCCGGCCAGGATCCAACCCGCCGTACCGGCGGCTGCCAGAACACTCCCCGTTGCTATCGCCACCACCGGTGCAATCCACATGGCTCGTGCGGTTGCCAGGAGTCCGCCGGAAACAGTCCGCGCCGCTTCGGCCGCCGTCTGCCACTCCAGAAGCCGGCGCCCGCTGATGCAAAGGCGCCAGAATACCCGCAAAATCGCGTCGAGGTACACGCTGGTTTGAAACGGGAGGAACATGAATTCCATGCCCTCAATCGTCCACGCCCTCGATTCATTGACCAAAACACGTCCGAGATGCGCCGACCAAACCGCCTGTTTGGCCTTGGCCAGAAGGGCGCGCGCCGATCGCGCCAAGCTTGGCAGAAAATAGATGATGAGCAGGGTTGCCGTCCAGCGCAATGCTTTGTCCGGCGTCCCCGCCCAGCCGAGGATGAAGACCGCCAGCAGTGCGGCCGGGACGAGGCTGCGCCGCAAGTTATCGAAGATCATCCATTTTGCCAGTGCCCCGAGCGGATTGACCGCACGCTTTCCATCCGGACCGGGCACTGAGGGCAGCAGCCATCGGGCTATCTGCCAGTCTCCTCGGGTCCACCGATGATGGCGGCGGGAATCTGCCAGATAAGAAGGCGGGGAGTCCTCGATCAATTCCACATCGTTGACGAATCCACACCGGGCATAACAGCCCTCGATCAAGTCATGGCTGAGAATTCGATTGAGCGGGAAGCGCTTGCCCGTCGCCGCGTAAAAGGCCTGCACATCGTAAATACCTTTGCCGACAAAAGGTCCCTCTCCGCAGAGATCATGGTAGACATTGGATACCGCGCGGGTATAGGGATCCAGGCCGGTTTCTCCGGCGAACAGCCGGGCAAACCAGGAGCGCTGGGACCCGATCAGGCTGGCCCCCAGCCGCGGCTGCAACACTCCGTAACCCTGTTTCACACAGCCCGTGGCCGGGTTGATGTGCGGTTGATTGAGCGGATGGGCGATCGTGCCGGCCAGTTTGGCCGCAGCCTGCGGCGGAAGCTGTGTATCCGCGTCCAGTGTGATAACATATTTGATCGAGCGCAATACGGCCTGGTCCCCTTCGATGACGGTGAATGGACCGCGGGACCCTTCGCACACCAGCCGGTTAAACGCCTCCAGTTTACCGCGCTTGCGTTCATGGCCCATCCATACCTGCTCGGCCGGATTCCATTCCCGGGGACGATATAACAGGAAGAATAACGATCCGCCGGCCATGGCGTATTTCCTGTTCAACAGCCGAATGCCCTCGACAGCCGCATCGAGTAAGGATGCCTCCTTGGGCAGCTCCGCCTGCGCCGCATCCGGGAAATCCAGCAGAACCCCAAAGAACAGGTTGGCCTCGCGGTTGGCCAAGTAACAGATTTCAAGATGCTCGATGAGCTTTCGCGTGCCCGGCTCCGAATAGAGCAACGTGGGAATGACCACGGCGGTGCGGTGATCCTCGACAACGCCTTTGGAAAAGTCCATTCGGGGCAGAGGCCGCGGCGAAACCAGGAGAGTGACGATCCAGTTGGCGAGCATGAGCGCCGAACGTGAAACGGCCAGCAGGATAACGCCCGCCGCCAATACACTCCAGCCCCAGTGCGTCGTCAACCGCAGGTAGATCTGCGAAAAGAGCGGTATGGCCAGCAGAGCCGTGAGCCCGCCGAAGATCAGGAGATACACTCCCAGCGGCCAGCGGGAGAAAATCCGGCCGATTCGCCGGATAAGCCCCGGCCGGTACCCTGCCGCACGCTGGAGTTCGGGCAACCCGTGATCGATCAGGAAATACCCGACGTGCAACTCCTGTGGCTCTATGGCGGTAGAATTCCGGCGTGCCATAACCAGCTTGATCGCCATTTCCGCCACAACCTCTTCCGGCCGTTTGCTCTTCTTGGCCAGGTCTTCCACGACATGCCGGTAACGGTCTCGGGTCTGGAAATCCATCCGGGGATAAATCCCGGCCGGGTCGCGGCGCAGCGCGGCTTCCGTCACACTGAGGGCTTCAACGAACTTCCGCCAGTCGATGGCATTTAAGGTCTTAAGACTGGTGATTGTGTTGCCGATGGATACCTGGTCGGCCGCCTGGTCCTGGCTCTCCGCCTGTTGAATCAACTCGATCGTCTGCCCTTGCAGAGACAATTCCTGTTCGATCCAATTGACGGCCAGCCCGATGACCGAGTGAACCCCCTCGATGTTGGCATAAAGTTCGGCGATAAAAGGCGGCGACATGGGCGGGTTGGCTCGCACAAAGTCCGCCAACTCGGTCACGAACAATCGCGGGTCTTTCTGGACGACGGTGACGAATCGCCGGGCCCATTCAAGCGCCATGGCGCGATGCT
>Ga0209749_1002661_pt1 | contig 11143 bp, 8 predicted proteins | sample EPASupsiteSAE347_FD_187267 | JGI IMG/M metagenome (GOLD analysis project Ga0209749, IMG submission 187267) | Bioremediated contaminated groundwater from EPA Superfund site, New Mexico - Sample SAE3-47 (SPAdes) (version 2) | ecosystem: Environmental > Aquatic > Deep subsurface > Groundwater >... | reverse complement strand
GAAATTGCAACCGCTGATTCTAAATGATCTCGATGAATTTTTTTCCTGGTCGCGAGACAAAAATGTTTATTGTCTTTCCGCTCACGGAAAAAAAAATTATGCGCAAATTTCATATCGCCAAAGTGATGCTTTTTGCTTCGGCAGCGAATCATCCGGACTTCCACGAATCATTACCGACCAATCGGAAACGTTAGGAAAACTGCTTACTCTTCCGATGATAAAGGACGTGAGATGCCTTAATGTATCATCGGCGGTTTCTATAGTTGTCTACGAAGCTTTACGTCAAATCAACGGATGGAATCCTTATTTGTAATTTTTATGATGCGGATAACGATTTGAGCAGCAAAAATCCCGATCATATCTCTTCAGGCAGTGAAGGTGTCGAGGTTTCCGGTGAGGAATCAAGACCTCCCTTCGCCAATTCCTCTTCAGCCATTGCTTCAATGTCGTCGCCCATATCTTCACCCATTTCCTTAGCCCATTTTTTCGCCCATTTCGCGATCGAACGCGGATCTTTTTCATCCAAACCGGAAAGCACGGATGGATCAGCCATTGATTCCATTATCGCTTCTTCCGATCGAATCGTTCGAAATCGTGATACCAATCTTTGCGTCCGAGGAGAACCGCAATGGTCACAAGACTGATGGTCTTCAAGCTGTGAGATTTTCATTAGGCGTGAGAAGCGACGTTTACATGCATTACATTGGTACTCATAAATAGGCATTTCAATTCCTCCGAGTTTAAATTTATTGGATTATATGGTAAAACATCTTATAAGATCAATATCCCCGATTGATAAGGCTGTATCCGATGTCATTGGATAAATCACCTTACGAACTGATAGAAAGCTTTGATGAGACCTTGTGGCGGCAAGGTTTGGAAGCCTTATCGGTCGAGCACACGACGTCGGCAATTGAAGCGTTGGTCGGCCTTTTATCAGATAAAACGTGGCGAAAACGCGAATCCGCGGCAAAAGCCCTTATCGAATGGGGCCCGGAAGTCGTGCCTGTAATTATCCAAAGATTGAACCCGCAAAACACCGATGAATTTTATTGGCTTTTACATATACTGGGCCATTTTAACGATCCGGCCGGACGTCAAAAAGTTAAAGCATTCTTAGTTCACCCGGAATCCGAAATTCGAAGTTTTGCGGTTCGCTCGCTTTCGATTTGTTCTTCAACATCAAATGCAAACCTTTTGTTTCCGATGTTGAATGATCCGAATTGGTCGGTAAGAAAATTGGTCTTCGAACGCTTACTTTCATTCGGAAAATTAATTCTGGATGATTTGCGGGCAATCATAAAAGACAGCAAGGAAGAACCTAACCATCCCGTTGTTGCTTTATTAATAAAAATCGGCGGGGAATCGGCCATGCCGGAAATCATAGAGCTGTTTCGCAACGGTTCGTTTACCATGAGATATTCGATCATTTCCGCTCTGGGAGAGGAAGAATTCTCCGATGCCATCGACTTCCTCATCAGCGGTCTTTCCGATGAATCCTGGGTAATCCGAAAGCGGGCAGCGGAATTGTTGACAAAAATGGGCTCTAAGATCTTCGATAGACTTTCCGGTTGGTTCCCCCGCGGGGACTCCCTAATGAAACATCAAATCGTCGCAATTATCGTCGATTTATTGGGAGAACGAGCTCTTCCGCTGATAAGAAGACTGCTCAGCAGCCCGGACAACGAATATAGAATTTTAGCTATTGAAAGTCTAAGCAGACTTCCCGGCGATGAACCCGCAAGATTGATGATCAAATGTCTGAGCGACCACCATCGAATAGTATCGGATTACGCTTCCGATTGTCTTGCGAAAAAGAACAATCTGAATCTTGAACTTTTACTGGAGCATCTTTCCACCGATGATGAAAACCTTCGTTTTCTAGTCATCAAAACCATCGGCAATATAGGCGGATTAGCTCTCAATCCCATAATCCGCATTCTTGAAGAAGGAAATAAACTCGAACGTCTTTTTCTGTTAAGCGTTCTTCAAAGAATTGATGCGACTCCAAAACTTATTGATGCGCTCATAAACCTGCTCAGCGACAACAGTTGGCCGGTAAGAAATTCCGCAGCCAACTGTCTGAAAGCTTACGGGGAACACGCTGTTTCAGCCATAGTCAGGGTTTTAAATGCCCCATCCGAAGATGTTCAATATTGGTCGAAAAGAATTCTCTTATCCATGGGACCATCCGCCGTTACCGCTCTCACCAAGATTCTCGATGAAGGAACCGACGGATCGCTGATCCCGCATATCATCTCAGCTCTTCTCGCCATGAATGATGCCAACGCGGTTCCCGCCGTGTTGAGATTCTTGGAAAAGAATGACGATAACCGAATACGCTCCGTTCTGAACGGGATTACGGAAATAATATCGCGGGAAATAATCGACACGATTTTGAATCTTATCAATCACCCTGATGATCGCATTGTCAAGTGGCTTTCATTTCTGCTCCAAAAAGTTAAAAAGTCTCAATTACGTCGTGTGGTGCTGTTGGGTCTGAACCACCCCGAGGAGCGAAGTCGATTTTATGTGCTTGACGCCGTTTGCTGTTGGGAAAATCTGGCCGAGAACGAATTAAGAATGATTCTCCGACAACTGGATGTCGAAAAAAATCCTAAGAACATAATGTCCGTCTTCAGAATCCTCACCGGATATCCGGTTCAAATGGTATTAACCACCATCAAAGACTATTTAAAAACATCCGACCCCGATTTCATGCTTGATGCAATGCTCTTAATCGCGCAAGCCGAGAGACCGCATTTCGGCGTATTGCTGGCTGAACTTTTAAAAAGTCGGTCCGGCGTAATTCAAATAAGAGATGTCGAAAAAGTGGGAAGAATTCTCGGTTTGATATACAAGTCAAAACCCGAAGGAATAATGCAGGATTTATCTTCACACGACATGGCTTACCGTCTCTGTTGCGTCGTCGCGCTTGAAGAAATTCATGACCGACGAGTTGCATTTGCCCTGATGGATAGGCTCAACCCCAAGGATGATCCGACGATCATCAAAAGAGCCGTAAAGATTTTGGCAAAGTATTTTTTCTCGGAAGATTTCCGTTTGAAAGGAGCAGTCACCGATTACCTGTTGGAATTGGGCACGGTAATCGCTGAACCTTTATGTGAGGTTATATCCGACATCGAAAATGAAATCGATCGCAAAGCCGTTATCGATTTGATAGAAAGCGTCGGAGGAACCATTGACCAGACGGCGCTTAAGCGTAAGGGCGAGCCGCGAGTCATCATTTCGGATAGTCTTCTCGACGACGTTCTCGATAAACGTAAAAAAGCCATGGAAGATCTGCAGAAGTATGACAAGATGATTCAAACCTCACACACGCAAGAGCTGACGATAATGTTCACGGACGTTAAAGGATACACCGCATTCAGTTCCAAAGCCTCTCTTTCCGAAGTCATGTCCATGTTGAAACAACATGACGATATTCTCATACCGATCTTCGAAAAACACCTGGGAAAAGTACTCAAGAAAATCGGCGATGCGTTTCTCGTGGTTTTCGAACAACCCGCCAAAGCCGTACTTGCGGGCATCGAAATTCAAAGAAAATTAAAAGAGTACAATCTCGAAGCGCCCGATGACAGCAAATTGGCAGTCAGAATCGCCGTCAATACCGGATCCGTCGTCAGACGTGAAAACGACGTTTTCGGTGACGCCGTAAACGTGGCTTCTCGTCTGGAAGGCATAGGCGATGCCGGTGAGATAATCATTTCAGAATCGACATATCTTAAGGTCGATCAATCCGTTTTCGATTTCGTCTCATTCGGCGAGCATCAATTAAAAGGCTTGGAAAAACGCATTAAAACCTACAAATGCCGTTGGTAGAGATCTTCCTCGCACTTAGAGCCTGTTAGAAAATAACCAGATCGTCTGGTTGTTTTCTTACAGGCTCTTATGGCCGGAAATCCCAGAAATTCGTTACACTTATTTGCTGACAAGGCCTTATCGAAGTGCATAAAACAGCACGTTGATTTAATCCGAGGCGTTTGGAACTCTCGGCTTGCCTCCGGGTCTTGATGCGATGGGAATTGGAGCAGGCGATATCGATTCCGTACTCGAAGCCAAGGCTGAAGCCAATTTCCTGTCTCCGCCCGATTTTTCCTGGATACGTTTTTCGAAAGCTTTTTTGTCTTCCGCGTTTTTCAAGCCGTCATCATAAGTGATTTTCTTTCGCACAACAAGATCCTCGAGGCATTGATCCATGGTGATCATGCCCTCAGAACGGCCCGTTTGCATGGACGAAAGAATCTGATCGATTTTGTCTTCCTTGATACAACGCCTTACCGGATACGTTCCGACCAGGACTTCATAAGCCAACACGCGACCGGAAGAGAGATAAGCGGAAATGAGCTTTTGGGAAATTATCGCCCGCAATGTTCCGGCAAGCTGCATGCGGACCGTATGCTGTTGGTCGCCGGGAAAGCTTCCGATAATGCGGTGGATGGATTCGTAAGCGTTGATCGTATGCAAGGTGGAGAAAACCAAGTGTCCGGTTTCGGCCGCGGCTATGGCCAAATGCATCGTATCAATATCACGCATTTCACCCACGAGAATAACATCGGGGTCTTCTCGCAAAGCGCTTTTCAGAGCATTGGAAAACGACAGGGTATTGGTACCAAGCTCTCTTTGCGTAACCGCACAACGCTTGTGCGGATGAACGAATTCTATAGGATCTTCAATGGTGATTATATGATCGTATCTGGTACGATTTATATGGTCGATCAAAGACGCCAACGTCGTCGATTTTCCCGAACCGGTCGCTCCTGTAACAAGAATAAGCCCGGATCGATGATTGCAGATTCTAAGCATGATGTCCCGATCGAGCGACAATTCCTCGAACGTAGGAACCACGTTGGGAATTATTCTGAAAACCGCCGCCATGCCGTTTTTTTGTTCGAAGATGTTTATACGAAATCTTGCGATGTCGGCAACTTCAAAGGAAAAATCCAATTCTTTCGTTTTGATGAAGGTATCTTTTTGATGATCGTTCAATATGGAAAATAAAAGATACCTGCTTTTTTCCGGCGTTATAGTCTCGAACGTAGTTCTCTGCAATTCCCCGTGGACACGAATACTGGGCGGTAAACCGATGTTTAGGTGAAGATCCGATCCGCGGACTTCGTGTAAATAATAGAGAAGTTCCTTTACATCGGTAATATTTTCTTTATTGTATTTGCGCGTAAGTACTTTTCCGACTTCAACATTCTCTTGTTTGAGATCGTCGATGCTTATTTTTTCTTTCTTGAGCACAAAATCAACCTGGTCGTTGGATAATTTTGAAGTCAGCGACAAAATTTTATCTTTTTCAAAATCCGTAGCTTGGTCGTACAACGTGATGAACGACGGTATGCCGGGATAGTCTCGACGCTTTATGATTTCCCTTCCAAGCCAGGCAACGTCGGTATTGCGATCCATGATGCTCAACAGCAGATCCTTGATGAAAGAACTGCGAGGATGTTTTGACAGATTTTCGATAATCGTGTGACGTATGGAATAATCTTTGTCGTCACCTTTTAATAGAAGAAGACCCGCAATCAATTCGAATTTCTGAAGTTTAGAAATGGCTTCAATCGCGCAAGTTCTGATTAATGTGTTCTTGCTGTTGTCGATCAGGTAAAGCAACGGCCTTAGACCGTCTTTGGAGCCGATTTCTCCAAGAACTTTCAGAACGGGAATCAATAATTTTTCGTCATCGCTGTCCAAACACGTTAATAACGGATCGAAAGCATGTACTCCAAGTCTGGCAAGAATCTTAATCGCATATTCTTGAATAAAAACGGAATCATCCTTCAAAAAAGCAAGAAGATCTTGAACAACAAAAGGGTCTCTGACTTCGGCAAGAGCCGTCAACAAATAAAATTTCGTTTCCTGCGTCGCGGGACCGAAGAAATCCCTGATTTCTCTGATGACGTCAAGTTGGAGGACTCTTCCCAATAAGACCATTATCGACTGACGCGTATCTTCGGTAGCCGTCGGAAAAATGGAAAGCAACGCATGAACGACTTCTCTTCCCCAGTTGGTTAGAGATTTGATCGCTTCTTCGCGAACCAACATTGACGGATCTTCAAGAAGACGAAGCAAAGTTTGTAGAGAAGCCTCGCTTCTGATTTCCCCTAGACCGGCGCAAATGTACGGTCGCACCATGCCGTTTTGATCTGCTTCAAGCATTCTTTGAAAAAGCGTGTACGCTTTTTCCTTTAATATCAGGGGGATGATCTTTATGCAGTCGTACTTTTGTCGGCTTGGACAAGCCATAAAAAATTCCTGAATGATGTTATAGATACAATCGCCCTGCTCGATCAGAATTTTTTTAGCCTGTTTCCTGATGATCCAACTGGGTTCGCTGATTTTATCAAGAAGACAGAGAATTATTTCCTTGTCAGGTTTTTTGCCGAGCGCTTCCAATACAATTTTTCGGATATCATCATTTTCTCTGCCGTTCGCTAGTTCGATCAGTTCTTCTCTTGTAAGGAAGTTGAGTTCGATCATCATCCAATATGCCCAAGTTCGCACTTGATGATCTAGGGAAAGACGAAGAGCAGGTAAAATATCCTTAAGAATGGAAGGATAGTTGCAAGAAATCTGCACGGACTTTTTTTGGATACCTTCGTGGCGACACGACAACGCCAACGGAAGTATTGTCGAAATTATTTTTCGCTGCTTCTCTGAGCTTTGCGACTGTAATAGCGAAGAAAACTTATCTACGGCCGTTTCATTATCAAGATAATCACAACTGCGAAGTTTATCTTGAAGACTGATTAGGATTTCTTCGATCATTATTCACTTCCGAAAAAAAATGCTCCGTATAAAATTATACCAGGCAATTGAGCAAAATTTCAAAATTATTGATGAACAACATGACAATTATATTCAGGGAGATATCAAAGAGAGCCCCGGAACTTTATATAAGTTTGCATTCCAAGTGGCAAACACTTCAGCTCCGCTTTCCATCGCCGCCGCAAATGATAATGCTTGCAAATCGGGAACCTCGGGCGGCAACAACGACGCTTTAATAGCCGCTTCTTCATTGATCGGCGCAAGTTCAAAGATTCCTGATGAGAAAAAATATATTTTAACTTTCTCATAAGATCTCGGAATTTTTCTAATCCTCTTTAATATCCATGAAGCCAAATTTAGAGGCAAAATAACGCCTTCAGATCTCTCCACTATTTTTGTAATTCTTGCGGAACCGGCCGACTCCGTCAACCAACCCAACAAAGGCCCGGAGTCGAGCCCGATCATTCCCCCCTTAAAATCCTTTGGCCCTTCTTTTATTTCCTCCGGTGGAAAGACGAAATCCTTAAGAAGTCCCTTTCCCGAAAGAAATTTTTCGAACCAATACGAGGATCTTTCTCCATTCTCTAAAATTCTTCGCCGAACAACGCCCCTTTGAGATACCCAAGAAAATATCTCTTCAGGAATAAATATTGTTTTCTTACCTGCGTGTTTTACAAGACGAGCGAATTCGGGCCTAAAATTCTGAGAGCTTGGTGAAATCCAGGACTGAATTGTATGACGGGAAATCCGAAGCGCGTCAGCCGCTTCCGGCAACGTCATGAACACATCGGGCGTCTTTTTTCTCGGAGACATAAAAACCTCAATATCAATATATAACTATATTATACAATATATTGTAATATATTATACAACATATATTGCTTATTGATAGGCATTATGTAACATCATATATTGCTCCATTATTTCAACGAACTCTTTGAAATATTCCGACATTGTTTATCCATCTCTAATCGGCATCAGATGGTCGTATTACGCCGACTCAGCTTTTCAAGTATCCCACACAAAGTTAGATCGGTTCTTGACTTATTGAATATGATTGTGTAGAATTACCGGATAATCTTCCGTTTGGAAGTGAATTTTCTCGGAGGTAAGTTTAAATGGCGTTGGTTTCAATGAAAAGCCTTTTGGAGGCCGGTGTTCATTTCGGCCACCAAACCCGGCGCTGGAATCCGAAGATGGCCAAATACATCTTCACCAGCCGGAATGGAATTTACATAATCGATTTGCAGAAAACCACCAAGTTGCTTGATGAAGCTTGTGAATTCGTCAAAAGCGTGGTGCGTGAAGGCAAACCTATCCTGATGGTCTCCACGAAAAGGCAAGCCCAGGATATCATCAAAGCCGAAGCCGAACGATGCGGTATGTTTTTTGTAAACTATCGCTGGCTTGGCGGAATGCTCACCAACCATGTGACCATTCAAAAACGCATATCGCGTTTGAAAGAGCTGGATGAGCTTATCGACAGCGGTAAAATCGAGTCGTATCCAAAAAAAGAAGCCTCGAAAATGCGCAAGGAACGGGAAAAGTTGAATCGCGGTCTCGGCGGCATAAAAAACATGAAGGGAATGCCGGGTGCGATTTTCATCATTGATCCTCATAAGGAAGCCATCGCCGTAGCTGAAGCCCGAAAAGTGGGAATTCCCATTGTCGCCGTCGTCGATACGAACTGCGATCCGGATGAAATCGATTACGTCATTCCCGGTAATGATGACGCCATCAGAGCAGTTAAATTGGTCACCAGTCTTATAGCCGACGCCGTTATGGAAGCCCTCGAGGGAAAACCCTTCGAAGAAATTCGAATGAAAGCCGCAGACACCGCGACAATGGTCGAAGCGGTCGGCGTTGCCGCAGTACCTGTTCCACCGGTAAAACCCGTGGAAGAAGAAGTGACCGAAAAGTTGGTCATAGAATAATTCTCTCGAATATAAAAAGGTGATTAATATGGAAATTTCCGCGGAAAAAGTAAGAGAACTACGTGAAAAGACGGGTGCCGGCATGATGAAATGCAAGGAAGCCCTGATATCCTGCAAAGGCAATATGGAAGAAGCGGTAGATTACCTTCGAAAGAAAGGTCTGGCTTCCGCTGACGGAAAAGCGGGGAGATCCACCTCTCAAGGTCTGATAACCACTCTCGCCTCTTCCGACAAGCGTATTGCAGCCCTAGTTGAAGTGAATTGCGAAACCGACTTCGTGGCGCGAAATGATCTGTTCAAAAATTTTACCCAAGCGTTGGCAAATCAGCTTTTGACTAATTCAAGCATTAAAACTGCCGCAGATCTCGATACATCCAAATTGCCCAACGGCCCGAAAGTCGAAGAAGCACGCAAAAGTTTAATCGCCAAAACCGGCGAAAACATTTCCATAAGTCGGTGTGAACGCCTGGAAATTTCTCCGTCGGTTCAAGGAATTTTTGATACGTATATTCACGGAGACGGCAACATCGGTGTTGTCGTTCAAATTGAATGTGCCGCGCAAGCTGCCGCGAACAGTGAAGAAGTAAAGATATTCGTACATGACGTGGCCTTGCAGGTTGCCGCCATGAAACCCCGCTACATTTCCCGAGTCGATGTTCCCTCCGATATCATCGCCAAGGAAAAGGACATTATTCTCGGTCAAATAAAGAATGATCCCAAAAATGCCAATAAACCGGAAAACATTCTTATTAAGATCGTTGATGGTCGCCTAGACAAATACTACAAGGAATATTGCCTTCTGGAACAACTTTTTGTCAAGGATGACACAAAAACCATCAGCGATTTGGCCGCTGATTTGACAAAAAAGCTGGGAAGCACCGTTGCGATAAAAATGATTCGCCGCTGGGTTGTTGGCGAAAAAGAGTCGGAAACTTCAACACCCAATTCGGAATGTTCAAGCTCTACCGGAGCATAAATATTCAAGGTGATAAGCATTTTATCGGTTAAATAGTTCGTTGCCCGGAGACGCCTTTTGGGCGTCTCCGTTTTTCAATCGGTGAGAAACCGGAAATTCATTAATGACGAGATCCCCAAAAAGCGTAAATTTGATCTTCAGGAAACCGCTGATAAAGTTGAGCGGAGAAATGTTGGGCGGCTCCGCTGGAATAGGCTTCGATCGTGAGTCGCTGGAAATATTCGCCGAGAATGTTGCTTTGCTGGTAAAGAACGGAATTTCGCCCGCACTGGTACTTGGCGGCGGCAATTTTTTCCGCGGCGCTCGCGGCCATTTGCCTGCCATGAAACGACACAGAGCGGATCATGTCGGCATGTTGGCGACGGTAATGAACGCGATTTGTTTTTCCGATCACCTCACGGCTATCGGTGTTAAAAACAGAGTGTTTTCAGCAATCGCCATGGAAACCGTATGCTCCACATACCAAATCGACAAGGCTCGGGAAACGCTCGAATCCGGAGAAGTCTGCCTATTCGCCGGAGGCACGGGTCATCCCTATTTCAGCACCGATTCGGCCGCGGCGCTAAGAGCCGTTGAAGTCGGATGCGATGTCCTGATAAAAGCCACGAAAGTCGACGGTGTTTATGACGCCGATCCGATGAAAAATCCGTCGGCAAAGAAATTCGAGAAAATAAGTTATTCCGATGTTCTCGCCAAAGGTCTTGGAATAATGGATCTCGTCGCCATCACCATCTGTCGGGAAAATCGCATGCCCTTGCTCGTGCTTTCCCTTTCTCAATCTAAAATTCTCCTCCGGGCTTGCCTTGGAGAAAATGTCGGTTCACAAGTTATTGAAGACTGAACCAAGGAGGATATCACAGTGTCCCTTGACTCAATCATCGCTGATTCCGGTGAAAAAATGGAACAATCGGTGGAATTTCTAAAAAAAGAATATTCCACCATGAGAACGTCTCGTGCCGCTCCGTCGCTTCTCGATAGGATTACGGTCGATTATTACGGAACGGAGACCCCTCAGCATCACGTAGCTTCCATATCCGCGCCCGATCCCAAAACGATACTTATCCAACCCTGGGAAAAGACGCTTCTGGGCGAAATAGAAAAAGCCATTCAAAAATCGGATCTGGGTTTAAATCCGATCAACGACGGGCATTTCATTCGACTTCCGATTCCGCCTCTTACTGAAGAAAGAAGAGCTGATCTTGCCAAAACCTGTCGAAAAAAAGCCGAGGAATTTCGTATCGCGGTTCGGAACGTCAGACGCGACGCCAACGATGCCTTGAAAACCCTCGAGAAAAAAAGCGAAATCACTCAAGATGAATGTAAAAAAGCCGTGGAGCGCATTCAGAAGCTAACCGACGAAAATGTCGAAAAAATCAATAAAATTCTGGATGCCAAAGAAAAAGAAATCATGGGGAAATAAAAAATGTACCGCATTACC
>Ga0209749_1002657_pt1 | contig 11168 bp, 5 predicted proteins | sample EPASupsiteSAE347_FD_187267 | JGI IMG/M metagenome (GOLD analysis project Ga0209749, IMG submission 187267) | Bioremediated contaminated groundwater from EPA Superfund site, New Mexico - Sample SAE3-47 (SPAdes) (version 2) | ecosystem: Environmental > Aquatic > Deep subsurface > Groundwater >... | reverse complement strand
ATTCCATTTTGCCTTCATTCCAAACCGGATACCGGGCCATATCAACATATCCCTGCATAACATGCCGGTTGGTTGAAATAAACTGCGGATTCGACTCCACCTCGTGTACCGATAACATACGGGCTTCTCCCGGGCGGAGCGTCTGTTCAAGGGTACTGCTTCCTTCATATGTTCCAACATAACAATCGTTCCAGAAATCATAGATATGATATTTCTTCCGGGGATTGAGTTCCATTCCACCTGTTATATTCTCCTTACTTAAGGCAACACTTACCTGTGATTCAATCAAAGAACCTTTAAACTCTTTATTTATCTCCCTGAAATCAGTTGGCCATTCAATACCGATTACTTTAGTATTATACAAGGTTAGCTGATGCCATTTTTCATCGACTTTAAAATCATAGACCTCAGGATATTTAATACCTGTAAATGCATCGAGGGGACGTGCCGAACGGGGTGTTGAATGAAAAGGGAAAATCCGGGATAAATCATACAATTGTTCCTTGGTCAATCTTGAAAATCCCACCCCCAGTAAAAACCGGCCTGATGCCACATAACACATGGTGTACATAGCCCGGCGACCGTCTTCATTATTCGGAACAATATGATTGGGATTTTTAGCATCGGTATCGTAGTTCACCACCACACGGTTCTTGTACCAGCGTAAGCCCGGACGGGAAATCAATGGAGGATACATCTTATCCACATCATTGATGGTGCGTTGTGACGCGATTAATCCTAATGTTACGTCAGATCCTCTGGCCAAACACCTTTCATGCACATAATTGGGTTTTGCTAACCCATCATGCGGGAGTTTAAAGATATTGCGATAAGCGTTTGCGGTGGTTGAATACTTATCTTCAAACCCTCCGTCGGGGAACCAGCCGTTGTGGGGATAATCAAACATCAATCCACGGACTCCTCCTGCATTTAAGTTGGCATAAACCTCCTGCATGTGTTTAATAAACCCGGGATCGGTAAAATCGTATCCAACCAGAGGCGGATTACCGCCGTCCCAAAAAAATCTCTCACCTCTTGTCTCTGTTTTTAACCTTCTGTTGGGGTCATTAAAAAGCATGTGTTCAGGATGCGCGTAACAGTAATCCTCTGAACGCCGTGCGGTTTGAAAATACATAAGAGGTATACCACCCAGTTGCGTAACAGCCTGCCCCCATTTCACCGTTGTCTCATAAGGTTCACGGTAAACTGGTCCCATGCCGCCTATACCACTTTGAACTGTTTGCCAATGAAGATCATCAAACCATCCCTGTTGGTTGTTAGTTTCATAGTTATCGGGAACGAGGCGGATGGCTACTTTCGAATATTTTAAAAATCCGCTTTGTTTAGCATATTCCATTTCCTTCACAGCCCCAACCGAGTTGTTATTCTGCTCCCCACCTCCATATTCAGGTACGCCTGAATACCAAAGGCAAAGTGTCGGAAAATAATAGATACCAAGGTCTACTTTTTGAGCAGCTCTCAAAGTCAACCCATACTGTTCTAAGGCTTCGAATGGATTAGGGGTCAAGACGTCAACATAATATTTTTCATCAGGCAGATACTGTGTTCCGGCATCTATCCATTTACCGACAGGGTCTTCGCTCCAAACATCTATTTCAAGCCCTTCAGCAGATTTTTTTACCTCCGCCCATTTTTCAAATTCGTGGTAAGTGAGCCCCCCGATGACTATCGAATGCCTGTCGTTGTCCCCTCCAAAGGTTGCAAGCAAATTGTTCCAGCATTTTAAATGATCGTCTGTCCTGACTTTGGTTTCCGGCTCACCGGTATTACCATCCAAGGTTGCCCAGTTGGTCGCCGTGTCGTATCCTCTAAAAGCAACAGATTGTACCGGGTGCATTTGCCGGAGGCGGATCGGATAACTGGTCTTGTTATCGACTCCGGCATTGAGAACGATAAATGTTTTGCCTTCATACAATGTGGCTTGCCAGATAAGGCCAGGGACAGTCTGATGGGTGCTTGTTATGATGACCTTTTTACCGGTGCCTATTTCATCCTCTACCACTTCGCTTTTCCAGGAGTGCAGGTAGCCTTCATCCGATGAACGGCTTTCCCCGTAAACATCAGCGATCTTGTATATTGCTTCTTTGATAATTAGTTGTCCGTTTACATTGTTAAAAACCTGATACGTGCCTGATGCCAGGTTATATTCCAGTTTTACAAATTGATTCGAAAGTGTCACCGTTTGTTTTGCTTCCGATATTTTCACCTCAGCCCTTACGGCTGTAAAGAGGAATATGAGCATCAAACTGATGAAAAACGATAACAGGGCATTGGATTTTGATTTCATATGATTGTCCGTAATTGATTTTTGTGTTCCGATCGTCCCCCAAAATTACAAGGTTAAGCCCTCATTGTATTATCTTTTAGAAACCTTTTTGCCAAATTTGTTATACTAATCGGAACTCTATTTCAATGATTCCCAAACAGGATGTCCCGATACTTTTGGGGTGTAAAGCCATACGCTTTTTTAAAAACACGGCAGAAATATTGAGGTGTTGAGTAACCTGCCGAGTATGCAATATCCTTAATTGTAATTCCGCGGGTAGATAAAAGTTCAACTGCTTTGGTAATTTTAAAGTTATTGCAATATTCCTTTGGTGTCGATCCCAGGTGTTTTTCAAATAACTTGCGGACATACCGCTCTGACACCCCGCATTCGTCGGCCACGTTTTTGACTTTTATTTCCGAGCAATACCCCTTGTGGATTAACTCCACCGCTTGTTTAAGGCATTTATTCTCAATCCCCCCAGGGAGTTTCAGCATTTTGTCGATATTTCTGGATAGCAAGATTGCCAGTTCCCAAAAATACAGCTTGTTCAAAGCTTCAAAATCGGTTAGTTTCATGCGGTTCTCCCGGATAATGCGCTCCATACAATCCCCTATCTCGGGATTTTGGGGGATTCTCACAAAACTCATGGAATTTTTCTGCAGGCTATTCAAAAACGGAAGGACTGATTTCGTAGCTATTCCTGATGCATGGGATACTTGTTTCTCTATCCTGAATTCGAGTTGTACAATTTTCACCCCGCCTCCTGAATTCACATAAAAATCATGTCTTGTATAAGGGGGAATCAGGATACTGTTCCCTTTTGTAAGCGATACAAGTTCATTCTCCAGTACCATCACACAGCTCCCCCTTAAAATGTAATTCAATTCAATGCGTTTGTGACTGTGCATCTTAAAATGGAAGCCTGGCTTAAATGAAATGATCCTGAATACATCCAACGGAAAATTAATTCTCGGGTCGGAAATACGGTTTAACAATACGCTTATATGTCTACTTTCCATGGTGAAATCATGATTTTGCAGTTGTCTTATCCACTGTGCGATTTAATAGTTTTACCTGATTTGGAAAAGGTACTACTAAACAGGACACGTAGTAAGTTTTGGGCTTTCCCTGAACGCCTTTAAACCAAATTGACAGAAATGTTATGATGTCATGGATTTAACTTATACTCCTTAACTGTCATGCTCTGGTTAACAAACTTCTACTTGTAACACAAAAAACCCGAACATCTGGCAACAAAAAAGGAGGTCGTTTCCAACCTCCTGATTTTGACGTTGTCCTGCCAAGGCTTCCCGATTTCGCTGCGCTCATCGGGATAAACTTCTCGCCCTTGAACAGAGTTTCATTGAACTCGTTGTCCTGCCAAGGCTTCCCGATTTCGCTGCGCTCATCGGGATAAACTTCTCGCCCTTGAACAGAGTTTCATTGAACTCGTTGTCCTGCCAAGGCTCGAACTTGGACTCTTCTGAACCAAAATCAGACGTGTTGCCAGTTACACCACAGGACAATGCGGGCACAAAGGTAAAAATAATTACGATTTACAAAAGAGCAGGCAGACGGTAAGGCAGAAGGCAGAGGGCAAAAGGCAAAAATTAGTATTAAGTTGTTAAAAAAGAAGGTATTATGACTAACCCCGGACTTCAGTCCGGGAGCATTCACATCATCACATCCTCACATCATCACATGGGCACATTCAAAACAGTATGAGTAAAGAGGCACAGGGGGTAAGGAGATTCACAACATCAAAACTTAAATCATTTCAAGTTACATTTGTTGGCCCTTATTCGGGAACGGAAAATCGACCATGCCGCCTATCACTTTTGTCAAAAGAAGATTTGGGGACTCTTATTTAATCTGGCTTCAGAAAAGCAATCTGTACCTTCAATTTGAGGAACCGGCCTGGTTCGTTTTCAGCAGGTTACAAAAACGATACGCAGCCGGAACCATCGCCGGGGAATGTGCCGTCCGGTACGGAATGACCCGTATCGAGAGCCTCCGTTTTGTGAATGATATCCTTTCGATGGTGGAATCGATCAATCAACCTGCTGATTTTCAGTGGCGCAATCAAAAATACCCTGTTGAAATCAATGATCATCCTTTTATACCCTATGCCGTTCATTACTACCTTTTAGGTGAAAATCCGATCTCTTTCTCTTTTGAGACGCGCCAGCTTGAAAACTATATTCACCCGTTACTGGAGCATCTTGAAATAGCCGCCAGAGATAGCAGTACGGCTTTCTTTGAGCTGTCGGGATACGACCGGAAAGTTATATTCCGGTTCAACGGCCAGGTGAAGGGTGTATGGGCCAATGACGAGTCGCATTTGGTAAAAGGATTGATTTTCATGCACCTGATCAATGTGCTTTACAACAGAACTGATGATTTCTGGCTCATGACCGTTCATGCCTCCGCTGTTACCAACGGACAAAAAACCATACTCTTCCCGGCCGGTCAGGGTTGTGGAAAAACCACAATTGCGGCCCTGCTCCAGGATAGGGGATTCAAACTGGTATCCGACGATTTTGTTCCGATCGACAAATATTCTTTTTCTGCCTATCATTTCCCGGTCGCCATGTCTGTAAAACCAGGATCGGCGCAAATCGTGTCTGATATTTTCCCCGGTATTAAGAATAAGCCCGATCATGTGATCTCACCGGATAAAACCGTACGATATATTTCCCCCGGAAACTCCTCTGGAATCTTTAAATCCGCTTACCCGGTGAAAGAGTTTGTTTTTATACAATACGATAAGTCCGTTGACCTTTATTGGGAAAAAATTGAAATGCTCCAAGGATTTAAAATGCTCCTGGACGAATCCTGGACTTCACCTGACGAAGGAATTGCCGGCACATTGTTCGACAGGCTCCCGCAATGGTCATTCTTCAAACTGACCTATTCGGATAACCGGAAAGCTTTGGATACCCTTGTGGACCTTTTTAATGAGGCAGGTTGAGCCTTGATGAATAACCTTACCCTCCCCAGTCCGGGGGAGGAGCAGGCGAAGATGCCTGTGCCTTATTTGGCACATTCAGCATAATGATAGAAGCCGCCGCTGTTACAGCTATGTATCCGGTTTTTTTAATTGCTTTTTTACGGCTTATCTTTTGATCCTTTAACTTTTCCGACTTACCTGTTGTGGTTTTTCGTCTGTTGTTTTTCATGGATGTCTATTGTATCAATAGTGACCTGTAACAAATCATTCCTGGACTGAGAGCTTAAACTGATGCTCCGCCCCTTTCTCTTTCACTTTCAGCAAATAAATCCCTTCATCGATAGCAGGCAAACTGATAATGTTCAGATTCCCTTCTGTTAGCTTTTGGAACAGGACTATGCGTCCTGACAAGTCGAACAGGTAGGCGACGGTTCCATCGCCGACTGCTCCGTTAAGATGGATTTCGATTTTTTTAACGGCATAAGCTTTCAAACTTCCTGCGGTTGATTCGCCGGAAATTCCGCTCGTCGACATGGTGTGAAGGTAGAAGCGGTTGGAACATGAATAATCGGTGCTGATGGTCGTTTGATAATCCCCGCCATTGGTAAGAGTGTTAAAAGTTCCCAGCAGCCTGTCTTCCAGAACGACCGAGTACTCGGAAGGCAAATCCGAGATTTCAGCTTTGAAAATGATCTCTCCCCCGGTTTTGCTATCGACACCTACCGGGATAACCATGTTGTCGTAATCAGCATCAGGCAAAGCCTGAATTGCGAACAGGATACCGTTGTCCTGAACCAGCCGGGTATAAACCGCCAGGTCAGCTCCACCTTTCAGTAAACCGGCATCATAAGTAGGATCCAGACCCATGGTCATGCCGGCATTGTAAGCAATGAGCGTGGTGCTGGTCAGATTGTTGACTGTTGAAGACAGCCTGATGGTCGCCCAGTCGGTATTGGCCGATTTCAAGGCCAGGCCCGTACTGTGCAATTGCATAGACTGTGAGAAACTGACGGCAGTGACTCCCGTTTTCATGTTAACCATGAAAGCCTGTCCTTGCTGAACTTCAGTGAATGAGGGAGCGGTATTGGAAATGACGGTGTATTGCCCGGATTTCCCGTTGTTGGCATCCGGTTGGTTCCAAATATAGACAGCTCCATAGGCTGGATCCAGATTATCCTCGTTTACAGTTAAAAAATTGACTGAACTTGTTGTTCCGTCAGCGATCCCGATAGCAGAAGTGTACGGATTGCCAACGCAATTCCATTTGGCTTCAGTCAGTCCCGATGCCGTTTGGGCTCCGGTCTGCAATGCCCCGGTAAAAGTTACCGCAGCATCGCCTCCCGTACGCATGAAGAATCCCTTACCCCCACCTAAACTTCCGGCTGATGCATCGGTAAAAAAAGCACTCCAGGTATTGGTGGTCGGATCATAGTTCATCATTCCCCTGTTCGCTCCGCTCGTGGCAATATTAGCGTTACCAGTCAGGAAACTGGCCACCGTTTGTCCGGATAACGGTGATGCAACCAGATGCCAGGCTCCCGTGGTCATGTAACGATTTGCCGAAACCGAACTGGCTACCCCCGTAGTTGAGCCGGTTATCAGCGATCCGGTTCCGCTGCCATCCGAACTGAGGATCAATCCTCCCGACGCCTGAACATCCGTTTCTCCCGTGACAGTCATCTGCCCGTTATAGGGTATTGTCAGGGATGCACCGCTATGAACGCGCAAAGCCGATGCCTTCGACTCAGAGCCGCCGGTAATGGATGCATCGCCGTCCCATACGGAGGTTTTGACGGAAGTGGTCCAGTCAGCGCCGGCAGCCACTCCGTATTGCGTCCAGGCTCCGTCTGCGCCATTTGTTGTAGCGAATATCCTGCCCAAATACGTATCCGTGAAGTTGGCCGCGTCGTACGAATTGGGATCAACATAAAGAGCCGTCCAGGGATCAGCAAGCAGTTTGTAGGATTGTTCTCCGTCCATGCCGGCTTCGTCGAAATCAATTCCGGCCACCGCTGTATTATCAGAAATTACAGCATAGACTTTTACCAAAGTCTGATAAGTCGTTGTAATCTCATTAAATCTTGTAAAATCGGTCTGTGACAAATTGCCTCCCGGGGCATACCATGCAATATTGGCCTTAAGCGGGGAGCCGGATAGGGTTATCGTAGGATCAGAATATTTATTGGTGGCAACCCCATAGGTCCCTGTCAATAGGGTACCCCTTATCAAGCTCCATTCCGACGTAGACAGAGCACTATTATTAAATGAAAGAATTGCCTGGCCTGACCATAAATAGGTACCGGCATCTGCAGCTTTGACCTGTATGTCGAATGAAAAATAATTAGTTGCACCGTCATAATATAAAAGCGGATTTGCCAATCGGAAGGTCAGGGTAGTCTGCCCCGCAGCCATGGCTGTCAGGAGCAATCCTGAAGCCATTAATAAACATTTGACTTTTTTCATTTAGGTTGATCAATTTAGGTTAATCAGGAACACAACTAAAATATTTTGACCGGTTCAATAAACCCGATTTTATAGTAGTATCGGCGGTTGAACCGAAATTGGCAGCCCACAGATTATAATCGGTCACATACACATCCCCGTCCATGTTCAAATCCGACTTGTAATATCCGTCGGTAGTTCCAAATGCGACCGCCCATGCATTGTAGTCGGTTACATAGATATTCCCATCATGGGTAATATCTCCTCCAACCATCACATATTTATCTCCGGCCTGTTTATAGCCGGAGGAACCTCCATATGCCTGATCCAAACCCGTTGTGAAATCATAACTATACACACCGGAAGACAATGACATGCCGGCTGATGACATGACAGCCAGATGGTTACGGTGGCGGACAACAACATACAGGCTATTCGTGATGGTTGGGTTTCCTATACCGGGTAAACTGGTTCCGTCGACATCTACGATCGATCCGTCAGCCTTCAGAAAAAAGGCTTTGGGCCAGCCCGCGAGGACGGTTGCCGAAACAGCCTCCGCTGCAGAGGCAGCATCACGCAATTCAACCAGTACCCAATCCACAACATCTGCCGGAATAGAGGCAACGGCTTCCGTGCCGGTGTAATTCCAGGGGGCAGTATTATACGGCTGGGTCAGGGGCATGAAGCCTTCTGTCTTTAATGTTGTTTCCATCAGGCTGGTACCGGTATCGAATGCTCCTTCGAGAAAAACCGTCAGGTCGAGGGTAATGTTGATATCAACAGCCAAATTGAATTCATAGGCGCCCATATCGATGGTACCGGCTGCCCCGCTTGTCTTGTTTAGTTTCCGGTCGTATCCGGGCCCCCGGATATCGGTTGTTTCGCTGTTATAGGAATCGTCTCCTGCATCTGCGCAGGGTGAATCAGCATAAATCCGGTAATCTCCGGCCGCAGGATCTGCGTATTCAGGGTCTGTCGTTATGCTTGATCCGTCAATACTGAGAACCGGGACACCTCCGTTTCCCGCTTCACGACCATTCGGATCGATATAGATGTCGCATGAATCGATAGAATAATCCTGATCATATGCGAAACAGGTACTGTTCAATGACAGCGTTCCTCCCCAAACATAAACCTGTCTTCCATGGCTTGTTGGACCATGAACGGCATTCCCCCAGAGAATGGAATTGTTCAGTGTGATCGACATCGGCCGGCTGTCGCCCGACATTTCAAAAGCACCGCCGTACCTGTAGCCATAATTTCCGGCAATCGTGCAGTTGGTCAATATCACCGCGGAGTTTTGATTTGAGATCGCCCCCGCGTCCCCGGTATCTGTTCCTGGGGCTGAGTTGCCCGAAATCAGGCAGTTTGTCAATGTTGGAGATGATGCCTCCTCGTTGGCCATTCCGCCTCCATTATACTCCACCACCAGGTTTTTTGAAATCGTGCAGTTGGTAAGCATCGGCGATGATCCGGAATTGTATATGCCACCAGCGATCCATTCTGAAGTGTTCCCCGTTATGATACAATTGGATAGGGCCGGGGATGAATTAATATTACAGACTCCGCCGCCAAAAACTAAAGCGTCATCGTCATTCGCATATCCTCCGGTGATGGTGAATCCGTCCAGGATGGCCGTTGAATTAACTCCCGAATTATAAATAACATGATTGCTGTTTTCCTCATATCCGGTTATTGACAATGCGGCACCGCTCCCGGATACCACGTCATCCCCGTCCAGATCCCCGCTCAGGATGGTTACGTTGGATACAAAGTCCCGCTCACTCAATAACGTCTCGGTTCCATCAAAACCGCCATAAACAGCCACATGGCTCTTCATCTGAAAACAGATGGACATGTCAGCCGTAGTGGTTGGCTTGTATGTCCCGGCTGCAACCCAGACGTCCGTTACACCTGTATAGTTGATGGCTGTTTGCAGGTGGGAACCTGCATAAGCGTTGGCCCAGGATGTTCCGTCTGCCGATCCTGCACCGGCCGGTGTCACATACAAGGTCATCGGAACAGGATCACTATCTGCCTTACACTCATAGGCACCCATATCAATGGTGCCGGCCGCTCCGGTTGTCTTGTTCAGTTTCCGGTCAAAACCGGGCCCCCGGATATCGGTTGTCTCGCTGTTATAGGAATCGTCCCCGGTATCTGCACAGGGTGAGTCCGCAAAAATCCGGTAATCACCGGCCGAGACATCCGCAAAACTTGGATCAGATGTCGTATTATGATTGGTAGCCGTAAAGGTTCCAAAATTGACCACATCATTGGCACCATTTGAATAACAGGAATAGTTCAGGGTTACGATGCCAGTAGTAAACACATAAACCTGATTGCCTTCTCCTGTATCTTGTACAATATTGCCCCAAATAATTGAATTATTGAGAGTTGATGATTCTTCAGCGTATATTCCTCCACCATAAAATGAAGAATTACCGTAGATAGTACAGTTTGACAAGATGGGTGAGGATAGCAAAACATAGATTCCTCCGCCATATGAATCATTGATATTGTTTATAACCAGGCAATTGATCATGGCGACAGAGGATCCGTTTTCAGCCGAAATACCACCACCGGCTGTTATGGAATGATTTCCGGTAACCGTACAGTTGATAATAGTGGGTGAAGAGTCAGAATTATAAATCCCACCGCCGGTGTCATTGGGATAACCACCGTCGTTGGCATTCCCACCGCGGATGGTAAAACCATCCAATACTGCAGTGGCGTCAACAGAACCTGTATTATAAACTACATGATAACAGTTTTCTGTGTTATTGGTGATGGATAGTGTGGCGCCGGTCCCCGTAATCACATCATCTCCATCGAGATCCCCGCTTAGTATGGTCTGATTATTATATATGTCGCGTTCGCTGAGCAAGGTCTCTGTGCCGGAAAAACCGCCGTAAATGGCAACACCGCTTTTCAATTGGAATGAATTGCTCCGAAGCGTGCCCGGGAGATAGGTCCCGGCAGCGACCCACACTTCGGTTACTCCCGCCTCATCGATCGCGGTTTGCAGGTTGGAGCCGGCATACGCGTTGTCCCAGGTTGTTCCGTCTCCCGATCCTGCACCGCCCACTGTCACATACCTGATCACCTGTCCGTTTACGGTAAAGCTCACCGTAATGATCAATGACAGGATTATCAAATTCATTTTTGAAGTGAAGCTCATGGTTTGACAATTTATAAATTGGGTCTATTGAAGTCAGGAAAACCTAAACCAAAACCGTTGAAAAACATGCTGTAAAACACTTCGATATCTTGGTTATTTAATAATCAATAGGATAGAAAATTCCTTTCTATATCAGGGAGCACCTCATACATAAGGTTTTTAACTGATCGAAAAATTACCTGAGAAATGATGAACGATAGAAAACACCTTAAGCAGGAACACTATCATTCTTCTAATCTCTTGTAATCATAACACTTACAAGAGAAAAGGATAATGTATCATAGAATTGGTTTGGTTTAAGCTAA
>Ga0209749_1002656_pt1 | contig 11177 bp, 10 predicted proteins | sample EPASupsiteSAE347_FD_187267 | JGI IMG/M metagenome (GOLD analysis project Ga0209749, IMG submission 187267) | Bioremediated contaminated groundwater from EPA Superfund site, New Mexico - Sample SAE3-47 (SPAdes) (version 2) | ecosystem: Environmental > Aquatic > Deep subsurface > Groundwater >... | reverse complement strand
ACTCCGTGACGGCATTGTCGAGGACGGAACCAGGGACAGCAATTTTGCCGCTTACATTGCCGTCGGGGTCTTTCACCATTATCTGATTACAGAAGATACAGGATTCCTGCGCCGTATGTGGCCAATGGTAAAGGCGGGACTTGATTATGCTTTAAGCTTACAGTCCCCGGCCGGTGAGATCTACTGGGCAAAAAACCGGGAAGGGCAGGTGGACCCCATGGCCCTGCTTACGGGTTCAAGCTCCATTTATATGAGTTTCAAATGCGGCCTGTCTATTGCCGCCCGGTTGGGAATGAAGATGAAGTCCTGGTCACAGGCCTTGAAGAAACTCGGAAACGCCATTAAAAATCGACCCACCCATTTCAATATGATCAAATCCCGGTTTTCCATGGACTGGTACTATCCGGTGCTCTGCGGCGCCTTGACCGGCGTGGAGGCGAGGAAACGAATCGATCACTACTGGGACAAGTTTGCCGTGCCGGGCTGGGGGGTCCGTTGCGTCTGCGACCGTCCCTGGGTGACCATGGCCGAGACATCGGAACTGGTCCTTACCCTGGCGGCCGTCAACGCTTATGAGGAGGCGGAGCGGGTTTTTTCCTGGCTTAGCGACAAGAAATATGACGACGGCAGTTACTGGATGGGCGTTACCTTCCCAGATCGGGTCGTCTGGCCGGACGAGAAAACAACCTGGACGGCGGCGGCGGTTCTGCTCGCATATGACGCCCTGCGGGGAATAACGCCGGCCGGCGGATTGTTCAACCATTCCGCCTGGGATGATCATCACTGGATCGGGCATAATCGTCAAAAAATCATTGTTATCTCATAAGAGGATAAAGGTTTCCTTGCGGCGAGACACAAGACCGTACATAATCAAGCGCCTGGATCTTCTTTTTCAGCGTTGGTACGCCGACCACTTCCTGCGCCCGCAGTTTGAACGGCTTGGAACGGGGTGTCTCTTTATGAAACCCTGGCATGTCGAGGTATTCGGAGGGCCGGTTATTCTGGGCGACTGTGCCCACGTAATAGCCGCGCCCGACAAAAGGGTCCGGCTGACGGTCTGGTCGAATTTGGAGGGCCGGGGGCGCATTGCCATCGGCGACTATGGTCTCCTCTGCCCCGGCGTCCGTATCAGCGCCGCTCAGGATATTACCGTTGGCGATAGTTGCATGATGGCCCAGGGGGCTTTTATAACCGATTCCGATTGGCATGGAATATATGATCGGACTCTTTCCGTGGGGCAAAGTGCACCGGTCAGGATCGGCGACAATGTCTGGATCGGTGACAGCGCCATGGTATGCAAGGGCGTGACAATTGGGGAAAACAGCATCATCGGCGCCGGATCCGTGGTTCTTAAGGATATCCCCGCTAATGTTGTCGTCGGCGGCAATCCCGCCTCGATAGTAAAAAACCTCGACCCCGAGCGGCAGAGAAAAACCCGGGCGGACTGGCTCGCCCATCCCGAAGTATTGGCTTCAGAATTCGATGAAATAGACCGGCATCTTATGGAAGGGAACACCTGGCTGGGCTGGTTTAGATCCCTTTTATTTCCTGGCAGGAAAGATTAAATAATGAAAGTTGCGATCATTGCTCCTCCCTATCCCTTGGCCGAGGCTCCGGCGCCGCCCCTGGGGGTGACCTATGTTGCCGCCGCCTTTGCTGCCGCAGGGGCAGAGGTAAGAATATTTGACTATATCGTTCGGTGTTATACAGAAAAGAAACTACGGGAGGAACTTGCCGCCTTCAAGCCCGATATCGTCGGCGCCACGTCCGTCACTCTCAATTTTCCTCCGGCGGCGGCAATCCTGGAGGAAGTAAAAAACTCCGATCCTTCGATCACAACCGTTATGGGAGGTCCCCATGTCTCCTTCACGGCGGCAAATACGTTGATGACCTATCCCGGCATCGATATAATCGTGATGGGGGAGGGTGAGGAAACAATTCGGGAACTCGTCGAAAGCGGTTTTAAAAAAAATCTCCTGCCCCGTATCAAAGGCATTGCCTTCAGAAAAAACGGCGCCATTGAGGTTAACGAAACCAGGGAATTCATACCGGACCTGGATTCATTACCCCTGCCGGCCCGTCATCTCCTCCCTTTGTCCCGTTATCAGGCCTTAGGCTACCCCATAAGCATAATTACCGGCCGGGGATGTCCGTATGAATGCATTTTTTGCCAGGGGAGGAGGATGGTCGGGAAACGGATTCGCCAGCGGTCGGCCGTCCGGGTCGTCGATGAGATTGCGGAGATCCTGTCCTATGGAATCAACCGGATAAATGTCGCCGATGACCTCTTTGTCACCAACAAAAAAAAGGTACGGGAGGTTTGCCAAGAGATCAATAAGCGGGGACTGAACTTTACCTGGAGTGCCTTTGCCCGGGTCAATACGGTGGATCAAGAGACCCTGGAGATCATGCGGGACACCGGCTGCGACAGTGTCAGTTTCGGAGTGGAATCGGGGAATCCGGAGATGCTGGCCAGGATCAGGAAGGGCATCACCCTGGAACAGGTCCGCCGGGCCGTAAATATTTGTAATGAAGTGGGCATCCTCGCCCACACTTCCTTTATTGCCGGTCTCCCCGGTGAGTCGCCGGAAACGCTGGAAGATACGAAGAAATTTGCCGCCAGTCTGGGGTCCCTATACGGTTATCATATCCTTGCCCCCTTTCCGGGGACTACGGTGAGGGAAAATATCGCCGAGTATGACTTGCAGATTCTCACCGATGACTGGGTCCGATATGACGCCAATCGGGCAATCACCCGGACGTCTCGCCTGTCGCCGGAGGACATCAATGACTTTGTCGACGAGTTTGAAGGTGAGATCATGGGGGGCTGGGAAAAGCAGGTCCGGAACTATCAAACGGGGGCCAATACACCGGCGGAGGATCTGCTGGTAGGCGGATACTTTCGGACTCAGCTTGTTTACCGGCTTCTTTCGGAGGATCTGATTGAAACGCAGGGGACGAGCAATGGCGCCATGACCAGTGATAAATCCCGGGATCTTCTGTGCGAGCGTATCAAGGAGAAGACCGGCAGCAACGGCGATCTTGTTGAAAAGACCATTAGCGATTTTATTGGCAAGGGATACATCAAGAATCGCCAGGGAAAGGAAAACCTGAGCTGGTACTGGACCCACAACAACAAGGTGGACGTCCTCACGTAAATCGCAAACCCCGTCACCAACTTGCCGATTGAATAAGGGGTTGACTTTAGCGCCGTCATATGGGTTTGTATTCTCAAGGCGGGACGCTGTGAAAAATTCTATTTCAGTCTCCCCGTCGTCATTCCGACAAAATAAGGAGGTAGCAAGGATGACCCAACTTCATCCGTTAGAAAAGATAAGAACAGCAATGGATTCGATTCTTCAATATGACAAATCACTTTTTATCGAGAAGCTGAGACTGGGGGACGTGTCATCGGACACCGTAAGATGTGATTTGGAACAACTATTTGGTATGACGGCCTATATCAGAGAGATGCCCATCGACGGCCTGGTTGAAAATGACCGGGCATCTCTGGATGAATCCCTGGAACATATAAATTCCCTCTTCCGTGAGATCCAAGAATACGATGCCGCCGCCATTGTCGACGCAGAAGAGAAACTGCGGGCAAGAATCCGAGAGCGGGCGGACCATCTCTATGATGTAACGCTGCCCTGGAGGGGTCTGATTAACTTCCTTTATGAATCAACCTGATCATCAGCAATCAAACTTTAGAGCCCGGTCAGGTCGAGCCATTTAGTCCGGGCGGTTTCCGGAATAACATCCCCGGACGCTTTTTGCAGGACTCCCAGTGTTTTCGTCATGGGCAGCTCACTGAAAAGTCCCGAAGCAAGGGCCAGGGCGTATATGCAGTGGGGGGCCTGACCGCCCTGAGCAGGTTCAAAAAAGATGTCATGAATGACTAGGAAGCCGCCGGGTTGGAGGTGAGAGACCCAGGCGAGATAATCTCCGAAAGCGGAGGCAAAGGTGTGGCTGCCGTCAATGAATACCAGACTAAGGGGGGTCTGCCAGGCCCTGGCGACCAGTCTGGAAGGGCAAACAAGGGGTACCACGGTGTCTGAAAGGGACAGTTCGGCAATGGTTTTTCGAAAAAGGGGAAAGGTGTCAATCAGTCCGCTTTTTTCGTCCCACAGTTCCGGGTCGAAATAGGCCTGCCCGGGCTGCTGCTCCTCCGATCCACGGTGATGATCGATGGAAAAAAGGACAGCTCCTTGTTGCTGACAGGCCAGACCGAGAAAAGCGGCAGACTTTCCGCAATAACTGCCGATCTCCAGGCAGGGGCCATGAATACATGCTTCCCGGGCAAGTTCATAGAGGCGCAGGGCCTCTTCATCATCGAGAAACCCCTTGATATTTCTTAATAAAAGATGATCAATCGTCAAAGGGACATTTTTCATTTTAAAATACGCCTCACTAATATTTAGAGTGTCAGAGGACGGGACTGAAAATAGTGCCGTCGGGCATGATTTCTACGAGGCGGCCGTTTCTTTTTGTGACCGTGGTCAGGATGGAGGGAATGTTTTTCGTCTCCACTGACTGAATGACGGCTTCGATACTATCAAAGCGTTTCAGTTCTCTGAGGGTCATGATCGTCGGGAGAACCATGTTGAAACGGTTCTTTTCGTATTCACCCAGGGCCCGCCGCGGGGTGATCCAGGTGTGATCGGTGAGTTCAATGCCGTCATGGACGGCTTCTTGATCTTCGGGGGCCACGGTTACGAAAAAGCGGACATCATACCGATAGGGGAGAAACTCCGGGGTAATCCAGTGGGCAAAATATTTAAGACGGTCCAATGAAAGGGTCCATTTTTCATTTTTTAGAATGTCCGCGAAGGTAGTTTCCCCCGCAAGGAGCTGACGTCGACGGCAGGCGAGAATCGGGAGATCATGGAGTTCGGAAGAAATAAATATGCCTGTTTCTTCAAATGTTTCCCTCGTTGCTGCCACCCAGGCACCGAGGGCCATCGCCTCGGTGGGCATATCAACGAGGATCTGAGATGCTTTTTGCCGATCAAGGCCATGGCAAAAAGATGCCAACTCCGGAGAACAGTCATCCTCGTCAATGCAACCTCCAGGAAATACGTAACAATCAGGAACGAAAAGACTGTCGGGATGGCGTTGCACCATCAGGACTTCGAAGGGGCCATGCTCACATTCAATCGCCGGTCTCAGTATGATGACCGTTGAGGCTTCTTTGGGTACGGGAATGTTTTTCAAAGGTCTCCTCCGCCTTTATGGGTGACGGCATAGCCCAAATCATAATCCCATGCAATCTAAAAGATGGAGGGGAAACAATTTTTTCTTGACAACCTTGGTCAGAAAGATTATGCAAAGCTACACTGTAGTATGTTCTGCATGGTAAAAGGCCGGTTTGATAGCCATTTCTAGAGATTTATTGATCAGCAATTGAAGCATTCGCCCAATGATCTTGAGAGGGTCAATTCATCTTGATAATCATCGTTTCATTCCAATATTAAACAGCGAAAGGAGGGATGTCAGGTTCCAGTTCGGCGAAGGTCTAACTAATAATCATTTTCAACGACTACACAAGGAGGGATTTATTACATGACAACACCGATACAGCAAAAGCTTCGTGACAAGAAGAGAACCCCCCAGCAGATCCTCGACATGGTAAAATCTGGTAACTGGATTCAGCCCGGTTCAGTCGGCGGCGACTCCACGGAGTGTATGAAGGAACTGGCCAAGAGAGTTGGTCCGAACCTGAAAGACATCGAAATCTGGAACTATGCGAACTTCTTCCCCCATCCCGAATTTCAGCAGGTAGATCCCAAACAGGAATACCATGCCTTTCATGAGTTCTTTTTCTTCCCCTGGAACCGCAAGGCCCGCGACGTCAACAACGCCACGAGCTGGGCTAATTGGGGATGGACACTGGGTATGTACTTCGCCCATTACCGTTTCGCAAATGCCGTAAAGGCCAACCGCGGTATCGACTGGTGGATCAACGCCGCGTCACCCCCCGATGAGTTCGGCTTCTTCAACTGGTCCTACGGGACGAATAATTGCAAGATTTTCAGTGAGTGTGCGAAGAATATCGTCGTCGAAGTCCGGGCCGACTATCCCTGGGCCGAAGGCGGCCGCTTCAATACCATCAACATCGATGAGATCGATTACTGGGTGGAAGTTGATGTGGAGAAGTACAAATGGCCCCAGATCAATGAAAAGGGCATCAAACCCAAAGCCGAAGAACTAGCAATTGCCGAACACTGCCTCACGATCATGAGGGACCGGGATAACATTCAATTGGGCATCGGCGGTCTGCCCTCCGCCGTGGCGACGGCCATGACCTCTGCCGGTCTGAAAGACCTGGGCATCCATACAGAGATGCTGAACTTCGGCCTCATCAACCTCATCGAGTCCGGGATGGTGACGAACAAGTTCAAGAGCCTGCCCGCCGACAAAGGCAAGAGCGTCTATACCTTCGGTTTCCCCGTGGATGTGGATTGGTACTACAAAACCATTCACCGGAACCAGAACCTGGCGGTTTACGATATCGGCTATACGAACAACATCGCAAACCTGACCCGCTTGGACAACATGGTCGCCATCAATAACTTCGTGGCCATCGACCTTCTCGGCCAGATGTCCTGCGGCTTCTATGAGAAGCGCCCGATTTCCGGCACCGGCGGCTTCTTCCAGTTTACCATGGGCTGTGCCCAGTCCAAGGGCGGCCGCTCCGTCGTGTGCGCTACGACGAGAAGCAAGCACGGCACTTCCCGTATCGTTCCCTTCCTGCCCGAAGGCTGTTCCGTCGATATTCCGGCGCAGATGACAAACTATATCTGCACTGAGTACGGCATTGTCAACCTCCGCGGCCTGAACGGTTACGAAAGGGCGGCAGCCATAATCTCCGTTGCCCATCCCGACGATCGGGAATGGCTCACGAAAGAGGCGCAAGAAAACGGTCTCATGGCGCCGAAATTCCCCGTTTCCATGCTTCCCAAGGAAGGCGGAGCCCGTCGTTATCCTGCCGTTGCCGATAGAAAGAACTACAAGATCCCGGCGATGAGCGATAACATCGGCTTCGATTGGGATCCCTTCATGTCCGGCAAGTAAGCAACAATTCACAAAGAGCCCGGAGGTGCCTCCGGGCTCTTTTTTATCCAGAGAGAGAACTGAATGTCAAAGAAGATAAGACAGGATAAAAAGAAGCAGACCTTGGAAACAGGTAAGATAATCGATGACCTTGCAAAAAGAAATACCTTTAACAGGGGCAATCTGATGCTCTTGATTTCCATTGTGTGGCTGATCGGCCTTTTTCTCATTGTAGCCAAATATGGGAAGATCTGGTGACGATTTTTCCTCTTGACAATGGCGTTTGGAATCTGTTAGCATCACCTAGAAGGATCGTTCAGTGTCAAACTTTATAATGTGTATTTCCCGAATCATAGAGGGGTCGGGGAAAACACGAGCCATTCATAATTGCTAGATTCACCATTTTTCAAACATTTTATAAGGTCATACGAGAAAGATCGTAGACAAAAAAATAAACAGGGAAGGGAGGGATGAAAAAGGAGAAGTGCCAAAGGCGGCATCGCTCAGACGTTATTTGACATTTCAAGACAAGTTATAACATTTAAATCAAAAAGGAGGATTTATTTATGGCGCACGAACACAGTTTTGCAACTCCGGGTCCCGCTGGATTGGGAGCCCTTGCCGTTGCGTGTTTCGGATTTGGTGCAGTATTTCTTGGTAAGGTAGATTTGTCCGGTTTTCCTCTGCTCGCCGCTTGGCTCATTGGCGGCTGCCTTGTCCAGTATACCACGGCCGTTATGGAACTGAAAGACCATAACATCACCGGTGGAAACGTCTTCTTGTTCTTCTCAGCATTCTTCATGCTTGGTGCGGCGATCAGTGTCTTTGCCAAGTGGTATTCCATCAGTTTCATTTTCGTTCCCAAAGCCGCAAAAGAGGCTATGGATGCGGCCATGGCCGCGGCAGGGGTGGCAGATGTAAAAATGCTGACTCCTGAGCAGCTCGCCGCAGCGAAGGCCGGCATCGGCAAGGCCGTCGGCGCCATGGTAGCCAAAATGGTCTACATCGAAGGCTGGATGTGGATGGCCGGGGCCGGCTTCCTGACCGCCGTGACCCCCGCTTACGCCAAGAGCGGTCTCTTCACCCTCGTCGTGGCCATCGATGTCGTCCTCTGGTTGATCGTGGGTTGCGATACAGGGTGGTTCGGCGATCCCAAGGTTATGAAACCCATCATCGGCTGGCTCCTGGTCTTCTCGGGCTGGTATGGCGTTTACATGGCAGGGGCCGTGGTCTGCAATACGATCTACGGTAAAAAGATCTACTGGACACCCCCGCCGGTCATCAAATAAGATATTTTTACAGATGAGTTGTTCAAAGGGCAGGTTCGCAGGAACCTGCCCTTTTTTATTTTTATTTTTATTCAAAAAACTTCAACAATCTTCTTGACAACATGAATTTGCTCAGGCATGTTGAACGGCAATTCATTTATTGAACGGCTGTTCAATAAATGAATCAGGTATTCACTATGGAAAAAGCAAAAAGAAAAGAAAAAGAATTTCTCACCCGCCGCCAGGAGATCCTGGATGAGGCGGAAACAATTTTTGCCGCCAAGGGTTTTCATGCCGCCACGATGGCGGAGATCGCTCAGGGGGCTGGGTTTGCCATTGGGACGCTTTATCAGTTCTTTCAGGGCAAGGAAGATCTGTATGTCTCCATGGTCATCGAAAAATTGCAGCGCATGTATCAAGAAATCCGCGCTGCGGTGCAGGTCAGGGAAGACACTTTAGAAAAAATTGAAGCCCTGGTGAAGGCATATTTTCTTTTTGTTGAAAATAACGCCGGCTTTTGCACCTTTTTTGTCCGCTCTGACGGTGCGACCCTGCCGGATGTGAGCAACGCCCTCAAGGAACAGATGATCAATGCCTATTTGGGGCAGATTCAATTCATCGAGGGCGTGATCGGCAAGGGAATCGAGGAGGGGATATTTCAGGCGGATAAGGCAAGGGATTACGCGTATGCCCTTTCCGGCATCATCAGGGGCATTATCTATGACTGGCTGGTGGGAGCACACCAGGGTTCTCTGACCGATAAAACAGGACTGGTCACTGATATTTTTCTGAGAGGAATTTTGAAAGAAAGCTATCGATATTGAAGAGGTTGCCTAAGTGAAAAAGAAAAGTAATTGGTTGGTTGTGCTGGCAGGGGGTATTTTGATCGCATTGACCTGCAATGGCCAGGCCGGGGCGGTGGAATACACCTGGGAAGATCTCTGCCGGATTGCCCTGGAGAGGTCAGAAAAGATCAAGATCATGGAGGATAATGTCTCTATTGCCCAGTCAGGCAAAGACAAGAAAATGGCCGCCCTGATTCCCAAGCTGACTGCTTATGGCAGCTATACCGATTATACGGAAAACAAATACTCGCCGGCCAGTGCCTTGACTTCGAGCATCGTTGTTCCCGGTACGGTGATACAGCCGAATAATGCCGCGGCCTGGGGGGTGCGCCTGGACCAGTCCATTACTCTGAATGGAAAGGAAATTACCGACTTCTCCATCTCCAAAGATAACATCGAACGACAGCGGAGTGAAAGCAACGCCCAGAAAGAAGAGTATTTAATGACGGTCTCCGCCGCTTTTTATGAGATGTTGCGGGCTCAGAAGGCACTGGAGATCGCCAATGCCACCGTCGATCGTTTGACTGCCTATCGGAAGGCGGCGGAAAAGAGGCTCAAGGTCGGCGAGGTTACAAAAACCGTGCTCTTGAGGGCCGACGGTGAACTTTCCGGCGCCCTTTCGGATCAGATCAGGGCCCAAAACACTCTGGATCTGTCCCGGGCGGTTCTGGCAAGAATCGTCGGTATTCCAGAGGATTTTACCCTCAAAGAGAAGTTTATAGATGATGTTCCCCTGCCGCCTCTGGATAGCTATGTGACGGTAGGCATGGCTCAGCGGGCGGAATTGAAGGCCACTGAGATGGAAAAACAGATGGCAAAGGAGCAGATCCGGGTGGCGAAAGGAGGCTACTGGCCTATTCTTTCCATTTCCGGCGTCTATGGCCGGATGGACCAGGACCCTGTACCGAGTACTATCAACAGAGAGAGCGTGTATGGCCAGGTGGCCCTTAATTATCCCTTCTTTGAGGGCGGCTTGCGACGGGCGGAAGTAAACGAGGCGGTGATCAGGGACAGACAAGCGGGGTTGAAGGTGGAGGATGTGAAAAAGACCATCCGCATTGAAGTAGAAACAACCTATCTGGAGTTGAAGAATCAACGGGGAATCATCAAGTCACTGGAGGATCAACTGCTCTTTGCCCAGGACAACTACAAGGCTGTGACCCGGCAGTTCGAAATGGGGCTTGCCAACAGCATCGACGTCATGGACGCCAACACCCTTCTGGTCTCGACGGAGCGGCAGTTGACAAACGCGGTCTATTCTCATCAGGTGTTCCAGTTCCGGATGAAGCGGGCAACGGGGGTGCTTCTCAAGGAAATCGCCGGGAACGGGCAGACAGCAAAAGCACCCGCTGCAAAAACGCCTTAGCGATGATAAATAGGGAGAAAGGAAAGGAGATATCCATGGTTGGTCATAAAGGGTCGAGATATATAGGCCTGATGGTCATTATTTTATTCAGCTTCCTGCTCTTATATACGGGTTGCGGAAAGAAGGAAGAGAAGGGGGGGCAAGAAAGGATATTCAATGTCCGCGCTGTGACCGTGGAAAAGCGAGCCCTGCGGCCCTTCGTCGAGGCCGTCGGAACCCTGAAGGCCAATGAAGAAGTCGTTGTCAGCTCCGAGATCGACGGCATACTCAAGCGGATAACCGTGACCGAGGGATCGAAGGTGTCCCGGGGTGCACTGATCGCCGAGGTGAGTGAAACGGACTATCGCCTGGAAGTTAAAAGGGCGGAGGCATCCCTTCGCCAGACGGAAGCATCCCTGGCCAATGCCAAGCTCGAGTATGAGCGCAAGGACGCCCTTTATAAGGAACAACTTGTAACGCGGCAGCAATTTGACGATATTACGGCCCGCCTGGCCCTGGCTGACGGCGATCTGGAACGGGCTAAGGCGGCCCTGGCCCTGGCGAGAGAGAAACTCTCCAAGACAAATATATATGCGCCCATGGCGGGTTCGGTAAAAGAAAAGCGAAGTACGGCGGGTGATTACATAAGAAACGGAACGCCTCTTG
>Ga0209749_1002654_pt1 | contig 11181 bp, 9 predicted proteins | sample EPASupsiteSAE347_FD_187267 | JGI IMG/M metagenome (GOLD analysis project Ga0209749, IMG submission 187267) | Bioremediated contaminated groundwater from EPA Superfund site, New Mexico - Sample SAE3-47 (SPAdes) (version 2) | ecosystem: Environmental > Aquatic > Deep subsurface > Groundwater >... | reverse complement strand
CCCGCCCGTTGGGCACCCCTCCAAAGGAGGGGACCTTACGGATTGGTCAGCAACAGCTTACGATCCCCTCCACCGGAGGGGTGGCGCAAGCCGGGGTGGGTCTGAAGCGAGTTTTGAAACTGGCTCTTTAATAAATGCGTTTCCTCCCGGCACTTGCAATAATATTTTTACTTGCCGGCAAATTGCACGCCCAGTCCCTGCAGACCGGAGTTACTTTCACGCCGCAGGACCGGGTGCTTGTCCTGGCCCCGCACCCAGATGACGAAACGCTGGGCTGCGGCGGCGTCATTCAACAGGTCCTGGATGCCGGAGCAAAACTCAAAATCGTTTTTCTGACCAACGGCGACAGCAACGAATGGTCCTTTTTTCTCTACTTGAAACATCCGGTCTTGCAGGCAAATAGCGCGCGCCAGATGGGGGTTATGCGCCGAAAGGAAGCTCTCAAGGCCGCCTCGGCGAACTGCATCACAGCGTGTTCGACCAGAACCGCCGCATGGGAAGCGATGTCATCCGCGTTCAGCGCCTCAAGCGTGAAATTCAGGTAAGCATTCCTCTGGAACTGCTCGGCGATCCGGAACGCGTTCTGGCCAGCGCCAAGACCACCCTCGTCGAAATTCCGTTCGACTATGTCCCCTGGCTGGTGATCGAAATGGAAATTCCGGAAAAGTGAAGCCCCCCGCGGCAAGCCGCAGGGTATCTGCCGAATTTTCCGATAAAAACACGCGGCACGTATCTGATCGCCATCCCGAAAGGCCAATCTGCCATTATTTCCTTTCTGGCGCGTCTTGTTTCCTCGAAAAAGGATCCAGGCCCAGAAGGAGGCGCACCGCCGCGCCGGCGGCGGCCATGCCGAAGACGGACGTTACGAAAACCGCAGTGCCGTAAATCACATGCCGCTGCTTGCAGGTATGATGCGAATTGGACGCGGTCGGGCATACGCAATCGACTCCGCAAACAACGCCGCCATGCTCTTCGACCGGCAGAATGACCGGCTCGTCGGAAAAAACAGCGGCCACTTTCGAAAGTTGTTTTTCGGCCACATCATGCTTGCGGCGGATATATTTGCGCAGCGCCCGGCCCAGGGGATCCGTATGCGTGGCGGTGAGCGGCACGACCCTGACGCGGGTGGGATCGATTTTTGCGCCCGCGCCAAGCGTTGTGATGATCGGAATATCCAGTCCGAGGCTGGTTGCCACGAGATGCATCTTGGCCGTGACATTATCTATGCAGTCAATTACAAGATCCGGCCGGGGATCCAGAAGCCGGGATGAACTCTCCTTGTTATAAAACTCGCTGCACGCGCGAACCTCGGCCATGGGATTTATGGCGCGCACCCGTTCGGCCATGAGTCCGGCCTTCCATTGACCGACCGTGCCGGCAAGAGCATGCAACTGTCTGTTGATATTCGTGACGCAGACCCGGTCAAAATCAACAAGGGTCAGTCGGCCAACGCCGCTGCGGGCAAGCCCCTCGACCGCATAGCTCCCCACCCCGCCCAATCCAAAAACCGCGACGTGGCTTGTGGAAATCTTTTTAAGCGCCGCAGCGCCGAAAAGCCGAACACAGCGCTCGAATCGCCAGTCTCTTCCGGGGCCATGCGTTTTTTCGGCCTGCCCTTCCGACTCCGCCTTTGCCGTTGTTTTCATGGGGCCATGATAACAGCGGCCCGGGCAATTTCAAGACCGGGTTCTATGGGGTCAGATCTCGTTTTTCTGTATTTCCATCGAGCAAGGATAGAACTCTCAGTTCCAGATTTCCCCGAGTAACGGGAACTGCGTTTTATATCCGACCAGCGCCAGATAAAGTCCGGAGTCCGGATAGTTCTTGCGCAACTCGCGCAGGTTGGCAAGCGGATCATAGGGTGTATCTTCGGGAATCGTATAGCCCACGCATTCAGAGAGCAAATGCAGTTTTTTCGACATCCAGGCGTCGATGATCACCGGCAGACCAAACGGCTTGAGACTGTCCACATGAGGGCTATGTCCGATGATCGGCTGGGTGCAGATGAATTCCGCTCCCGCGTCGATCTTCCTGCGCATTTTTTCAAGCTCATGGTCCTGCGGCTCATACGGATTAAAGGCCACGCCGCAGGTGAAGACACCGGGATATTTCTGCTTGATGTAACGGAGCAGTTCAACCGAGGTAATTGTGTTTACCTGCATGCCGAGCGACTCCGGCGTAAGCTTGGGCAGGCGTTCGCTGCCGTCGCCTGAGATCGTCAACAGGTATTTGCAACCCATTTTTTGGGCGGTTTCCAGGATTTTATCGAGGTCGGCCTTGGTATGAAATGTGTTGAGATGGATCATAAGCTGCTCCGGGTTCACCTTCAGTCCCAATTCGGGTAGAATATCGGTGGTCTGGAAACTGAGGTGGCCCATGGGATTATCGGTGATGCAGGCCACGTAACCGGCCTTCATGACCTTTTCGTATTTTTCGGAAAATTTGGCCAGATCTTCCTCCAGAGTTTCAGAATTCTGTTTGGGCGTGAGAATCTCGATGTGATAAATTTTATTTTCAATATGATGGCGCATGTTTATTACTTCCCGTTTGTTTTAAAACACTATATGGATCTTTCCTGAAAAATGATTGGATAAAACGATAATGTTTTGGTATAAAACGATAAATGAAAAAAACGCGCCATGATGAGGCGATCGCGCTTCTGCTCGAAAATGTATCCGGTCATGCCGGGCACGGCGCGCTTTTTTATGACCGTGAACAAAGACGCTTTCGGACAAAGGGAACCTTGCCCCAATTTTGCCGCCGCTGCCTTGAAGACGCCGGGCTTGCGGAAAAATGCCTGGCCGTTTATGAGGAGGCCACCAGAAACGCTCTGCTCACCGCAGAACCGTTTCATTATTCCTGCTGGGCCGGCCTGCTGTTTGTCGCCGTTGCCGTTGCGCCCTTTACCCGCTGCCTGGGATGCGTGGCAATCGGCGGATTCCGGGCCGCTCCGGACAGCGGCACCCGCTCGAGCGATGCCGATGTATTTAAGGAATTGAATTTACCGGATCAATACCAAGCGGCAACATTGCTCGCCGCAACTCCCTCCGTTTCCGCAGCCCAACTGCGCGGGATCGGCGTCTACCTTCAGGACGCCTCCTTTGCATCCGGCCTGAATTCGTCCGAATATTTCCGGCGCAGGCATGAAGTGTATCTGCAACAGCGCGCCATCGCGGAACATTTGCAGCGACTAGGGCCGTCTGAGATCAGGACATCGGCGCTGATCCGCCGCGCCGACGCGCTGGTTGGAGGCATTGTTCGCGCAAGCGGCGAACAATTGCGCCGGCAATGTTCGGCTTACCTTGCCATGGTTCTGCGCGCATGCAACTGGGACATAACCCGTTTGAAGGCGCACCTGCGCGTTCCGCTGGCATTGCTGACCCGCAACGCGGTATTGAGAGGCGGCGACTGGCCAAGCGCCGTGCGGGCCGAACTGCGGTTTGTGTCGCGTCTTGATCAGGCCGGCAGTATCGAAGACGTATGTTATCTCTTTCACGAAATCCTGGCCGATTTCGCCCTGCGCGCCGCGCAAGCAAGCGGCGTGACTCCGGCCCTGTCGGAACGTGTTGTCCGCTGGCTGGAAGCCAATTATCAAAAACCGGCAACGATGAAAGAGGCCTCGCGTTCCGTGGGCGCCAGCGTGCCCGGCATCATCAAGCGCATCAAGCATGACACCGGAAAGACATTTCACAGCCTGCTCCTGGAAATAAGAATGACGGAAGCCAAACGATTGCTGGCTTCCACGGGGCTCGATCTCAGCGCCATTGCCCAGCAATGCGGGTTCTGCGATCAAAGCCATTTTACCCGCCATTTCAGGAAAGCCATAAACCTAACGCCGGGTCAATTCCGCCGGCTGATGACGGTCTCAGAGAAAGACGCCTCTGGTGTTTAACGAAGTCTTGCGGCGACGTTTTCTCAAGCATTCAACGAATAACCGACTCGCCGCTTTCGCCGGTGCGTATGTCAACGGCATTGCCGACATCCAAGACAAAAATTTTGCCGTCCCCGTGATGGCCCGTGCGAGCATTTTCCCTGATCAATTTGACAATGTCCGCAACTTGCGCGGGCAGGCAGATGATTTCAATTTTGCGTTTTTCCGCGAAGTCCATTTTGATTTCTTGATCAAGATAATGCGGATGCTCCCCGTTCGTTTGTTTTCCGAATCCTTCACAAGCCGTCACCGTAGTCCCGTGTATCCTGTTGATACGCAGGGCATCGGCGACTTTCTCAAGCATGAACGGTTGAATATAGGCTATGATCATTTTCATGTTGTTTTCCTCATTTGCGTTTTTATTGAACTGCCTTCCGTTGTTCCCGCCAATTTTCCACCAGACAATACAGGGCCGGCAGAATGATCAGCGTGAGTAATAGGGACGTAATCAGCCCCCCCAGCACGACCGCCGCCAGCGGGCGTTGAATCTCCGACCCGCTGCCAGCACTGAAAATCATGGGCAGCAACCCGAGGAAGGCGCACAACGACGTCATGAGCAACGGGCGCACCCGGAGTTCGCAGCCTTTTCTAACCGCTTCGGCAATGCCCAGCCCCTGTTCCCGCAACTGATTAAAGAAAGCCACCAGCACGGTCCCGTTCTGCACCGCGATGCCGAACAAGGCAATAAATCCAACCGCCGTGGATACGCTTAACGTAATCTTCAGCAGCACAATGGACAGTATTCCGCCGGCCAGCGCAAACGGCAGGTTCGCCAACACGAGCAGCGCATGCCGGATTGAGCCCAGCGCGGAGAACAGCATTAAGAAAATCAGGCCGATGGATATTGGGACAACCACGGCCAGCTTACGCATGGCGCGTTGTTGATTCTCAAACTGTCCGCCGAACTGCAGGTAGTATCCCGGCGGGAGGGACGCTTGCACGCCCTTGATTTTATTCCTGACCTCCTCGACAAATCCGCCCATGTCCCGTCCGCGGATGTTGCATTCCACCACCACGCGCCGCATGCCGTTTTCACGACTGATCTGCGCGGGCGCCTCTGCTTCGCGTATCTTTGCCAGCTGCCCAAGCGGGATGGAGAGTCCCTCCGGCGAATGAATAAGGAGGCGTTCCATCGCGGCAATGCTGTTGCGATATTCTTCAGGAAAACGCACCAGCGCCGCGAAGCGCATTTGTCCTTCTATAACGGTTGTGGCTACCGACCCGCCAACGGCCGTCTCGATGGCTTCATTGATGCCGGCCATGTTGATCCGGTAGCGCGCTATTGTCTGCCGGTCCGGCTCAATCTCAATCTGGACAAACCCGGATATCTGTTCAACCTTCACATCCTCAGCGCCGCGGACTTCTCCCATTAGAGCCGCTATCTTGTTGGCGTTTTCCCTCATCACTTCCAGGTCAGGACCGAACAGCTTGACCGCCACGTCGCTTTTAACGCCTGAAATAAGCTCATTAACGCGCAAAGCTATTGGTTGCGAGAAAGAGGGTCTTACGCCGGGCACCTTGGCAATATCCGTCTTAATGGCTTCAACGAGTTCCGCCTTGGTGCGTCCGCTCTTCCATTCCTTGCGGGGGCGGAGCATGATAAAAATATCATTCTGTTCCGGCCCCATGGGGTCCTCGGATATCTCGGCCCGGCCGGTCTTGGTGACCACGGCCGCGATCTCCTGGTATTTGGCCAACTGTTGCTCAATAAACGTTCCCACCGCCACCGACCCGTCAAGCGAGGCCGTTGGCAGGCGCACTAGGTTGACGGCAACGGAGCCTTCGTCCAGCGCCGGCAGGAATTCCGTGCCGATAAACGGCGCAAAACCCAGCGAAAGGATAAACAGCGCCAGGGCGATCCAAACCGTGGCGCGTTTGCGTTTTAACGCGAGCGCAAGCACGGGCAGATAGACCTGCTTGATCTTCAGCAGCGCAAAATGTTCGCGTTCTTCTTTCTTTTCGCGGATGAACAGCGAACAGAACACCGGCACAACGGTCAGAGCCACCAGCAAAGACCCAAGCATGGCAAAACAAATCGCGAGCGCCAGAGGCTTGAACATTTTTCCTTCCATTTGTTCCAGGGTGAACAAAGGGAAAAACACGATGACGATGATCAGAATGGCGAAGATCACCGGACGGGCCACTTCGCGCAAGGCTTCGCCCACGATGAGCGTTTTCTGAATTCCCGACCCAGCGCGCTCCGCCAGATGACGCGAGACGTTTTCCGCCACCACGATGGAAGCATCCACGACCATGCCGAGGGCGATTGCCAGCCCCCCCAGACTCATAAGGTTCGCACTGAGTCCCCGCCAGCCCATCAGGATAAACGCGACAAAGGCGGACAAGGAAAGCGACAGCGCCACTATCAGCGACACGCGGATATTTCCCAACAAAAGGAACAACACCGCAATGACAAGAATGCCGCCGACCAACAAGGCGTCGGCAACGGTCTTGATGCAGGCTTGTATCAAGGACGTGCGGTCATAAAAGGTTGAAATACGAACGTCTTTCGGCAAGCCGGCCTGGATTGCCGGAATTGCCTTTTTGACGGCATCCACCACGATCTTGGAGTTTGAACCGCGAAGCATGATGACCATGCCGGCGACGCGTTCGCCTTTTCCATCCCGCGTCACGGCCCCCTGCCGGGTCTGCGGGCCGATCTTGACTTCGGCAACTTCTTTCAGGAACACCGGCGCCCCGTCTTCAGCCTTCAGGACAATATTTTCAATGTCCGCAATCGAGCGAATGAGGCCCAGATTGCGGACATAGGCTTGCTCCCATCCGCGCATGATGTAATTTCCCCCGGCGTTGGCGTTGTTGGATTCAAGGGCCTCAAGCACCTTGTCGAGGGTTATGCCGTATTTGGTCAGTTTATTCGGGTTGATGAGGATATGGTATTGCTTTACGAACCCCCCGAAGCTGTTGACTTCATTGACGCCCGGAATTACCCGCAACTGGGGCGCAACGATCCAGTCTTGAATTGTCCGCAGTTCCATCGGAGACAGCGTGTCGCTTTCCAATGTGTATTGATAGATTTCGCCCAGGCCGGTGCTGATGGGACCCATTTCCGGCTCGGCCCATTCAGGCAGTCCTTCCCTGGCCGTTTGGAGCCGCTCGAAAATCAATTGACGCGCAAAGTAAATATCAACATTGTCTTCAAAAACAATGATCACCTGCGACAGGCCGGACTTGGACGTTGAACGGAACTGTTTCACGCTCGGCAAGCCCTGCATGGTCAGCTCAATCGGCACGGTTATTTGTTGTTCCACGTCTGCAGGCGACAGGCCGGAGGCTTCCGTCAGAACCATTACCTGGACGTTTGTGACATCAGGGAAAGCGTCGATCGGCAGATATTTCCAGGCTATTGTCCCCCCGACGCAAAGCATGGCAGTGGCAATGATCACCAGCAGCCTTTGTGACAAAATAAACTTAATTAAATGGTCAAGCATAATACTTTACCTCTTTATTTTTTGGCATCAAATTGCTAGTCCGCGCAGCCGGCGCCCATTTTTTCCCGCAGCACGTCGGATTTCAAAATGAACGCGCCTTCCATAACCACCAGATCGCCTTCCGAAAGCCCTTTAAGGATTTCAGCCGAGACGTCATTTTCACGTCCGAGGGTAACCATGGAGCGCAAATAAAAATCATCCTTCAAATGTTTGAAGATGAAAGACCTGCCTTCATCGGACAAGATCGCGGTTTTGGGCAGCGCCAACGCCTTATCCACGGCAGTGTCAATTGGAATCACCGCCTTGCAGAACATGCCTGGACGCAAAAGACCGTCTGTATTCGTCACTATTGTCCGGGCCCTGACGGTCCGCGAATTTTCATTCATCGTTGACGACAGATAATCAATTTCGCCTTTAAAAATCATGTCGGGAAACGACTGGGTTGTAATTTGCACCGGAATCTTTTCCCCTTTTGCCCGGCGTGTTGCCAAAGACGCCAAATCGCGTTCATAGATATTCAGCCAGACCCAAAACGTTTCCAAATTGGCCACCAGCATTACGTCCTTGCCGACTTCGGCCAATTCACCGACCGTTGCATGTTTCTCAATAACCGAGCCATTGATCGGCGAGCGCACGGACAAACGGCCGGTCTGTTTGTCATGCCCATTTTTCAGGAAAGAAGACAATTCCTGTTCGCTCACGCCCATAACATGAAGCTTGTGTTCCGCCGCCTTGAGATCGGCTTCGTTTTGTTCATAGGCGGTGCGGGCCGCGAACATATCCTGCTCGGATGATATTTCCTGCTCACACAGGTCCTTTTCCCGCTCAAATGTCCGCCCGGTTATATCCGCCAGGGAACGGAACTTGATATATTCACTCACGGCGTTCCCGAATTCGGCGCTGTCAATTTCAAACAAAATATCTCCGATGCCGACCCGCGCGCCCAAATCAACGCGGATGGCATAAATCACGCCGTCAATGCGCGGGCTGATATGCGCCGATTCATTTTCGTTGAGCCGTACTTCGCCGGTCACTTCAATCGAATGCCCGATAGTCTGCCTTGAAGCTTTTTCAATCCTGATCAGGCCGTTTGTGGATGCGGGACCGGTTTTAATCAATGCCGGATCAATCCGGACAACACCGATCTCATAGCGGCATTCCGGGCAGGTATAAGTCGGCTTGCCGTGTTCACAACGCGCGGACAGTATCTCTTCCCGATTCAATTCCGGCTTGGATTCCGGTTTTTTTCCGGACTGCTCAGACTCATGGCCTGTGGCTTCAAGACGTGTTTCCGCTTCCTTCTGCCCGGGATCATCTGATTTTCCGCCGCAGCCCGCAAGCGCGCCCAGGATGGAAAAGATAAGCGTGGCGCGCAGGACCAATATAATCGGATCAGCAATATGCAACATGGTTTGTTCCTTTCTATTTAAATTTTCTCCAAGTCTTTGCCGATCAGGCGCTCTATCTGTGACCGGATAAAATGATAATTAACCAATGTCTCAATATTACGGTTTTCAGCCTCAAACAGAGTGCGCTGTGCGTCAAGCACCTCCAAATAACTGAATTTGCCCTGTTGATAACCGGCCCGCACCGAATCAAAAACATCGCGGGCCACGGGCAAGACTTCCGTCTTTAACGCAGTGATTTCTTTATGCAGCGCATTGATTTCCTGAAAGGCCGCAAACAGCTCGCGCTCCACGCTCAGAAATGCCGCAGCGCGGTTGTTGTTTGATTTTTCGAGATTGGCGGCCGCCTCTCGAATTCCGCCTTGATTTCGATTGAACAACGGCAGGGGAACGGCGGCGCCGGCCCGATATGATTCCGTTCCGGTATCGCGGAAATGATCAATCCCGGCCTGGATTGTAACGTCCGGCCAGACTGCGGCTTTTGCCTGTTGCAGAGCGGCGCGGCGCAAGGCAAGTTCGTCTTCCCACCTGGCAATATCAGGGTTGTTAGCCAGAAATGAACGCAATCGTTTCCATTCTGGCAATTGCGTGACGACATAATTCAAATTTCCTTCAAGCCGGCCAAAGATCGGTTGAAATTGTCCCCACATCACCGCCAGATTCTTGCGGCTTTTATCCCATTCCCGCTGTGCGCGTTCCGCTGCGATCCGGGCATTGACGGTTTCCACGGAGGCTTTTTTTTCTTCCAATGGCGAATCACGGCCCGCCGCCACGCGCCTGGATACCGTTTGCAGCGTGTCTTCCGCCAATTCAAAAACCGATTGCGCAAGCGCCAATTTATTTTGAGCCGCCAATGTTTGCACAAAAAGGATTGTTGTTTCGCTCAGAATGTCCAGCCGTTTGCCTTCATAGTCCCAGCCGGTCAGCGTCTGCTCATTTTGCGCTACCAGCCGGCGCGCGGAGCGCTTCCCGCCAAGTTCAATGAGTTGGCCGATGGAAAATTTGGCCACCGGGCCTTCAAATCCCTCCTGGCTGGATGGTCCGCCAAGATTTTCCATTGAAACTTCAAATTCCGGATTCGGTAATAATCCGGCTTGAATGCGCCGCGCATCCGCCGCGCGTTGTTCCATGGAATAAACCGCCAGGTTGGGATTATTCATTAACGCCAGGGACAATGCCTCCGGCAAGGCGAGCACACTATTTGTGACAGCGGCGGCGATGTTCGTTGTCAGCCCAGCTTCCGCCGCCAACACCGGCTTGGTAATCCCGCCTGACGAGTTGGTTGGCGCGCCATACAATAACGTAACTTCGCCCGCCAATGCCGTCATGGTAAAAAAAGCGGCAAGATGCAATCTTCGCATAAACTATCCTCCTGATCTTTAATGACTTATGCCCGGGAAAACGGGCCGACAAGAATGGACGCAATACAGACGGGACAGAAAACGGGCCGATCAGTACCGCGTCAGAAGGCGGGAATGGATTAAATCAGGAGGACGGTCGTCCGTATAAGGAAAATCGAGTGGTCAATAGCGGAAAGAGCTGCGCAACAATTTGCCGCCTTGTATTCATCATGGCTCAAATCGTTTGAGAAAAGCGTTGGTGAATAATGCGCCGGCGGCAGCAAAGTTGGCGCAGATGACGCAAGGCGCGCGCCGTCAGCGATACCCGGAATAGGAATATCCACGCACTGGCCGCAACCAGAATTTCCGCCTTGATCCGGCAAAATATCAGAGCGTAATGCAAGAGAATTTGCGCAGCCTTGTTGAGGGAAAGCGAGCGTCCGGCAGGCCATTTCAATGGAAACCTGTCCTTCAATGCCAATGCACAGCACAGCTCCACAGCATGCAGACTGAAATCCAACGGCAAGACAACCTGCCAACAATCCGTTAAAAATCTTCCTCATTAAAAAAAAGATTATTATTTTTCCCGGTGTCAGTCAAAGTTTAATTCAGAAAATGTAATTTTTCACGCGTTCTTGGAAAAATAATTAAAAAAGATGTTGACAGAAAATTATTTTTCTGTAAATTGCATTATATCTATAGGAATAGTAGTGATTAAATAAAGGCATTGCCCAGGTGAAACTTTGAGTCATTCTGTAAAAAAGAACAGCACCCCGAAACGCATTCCCATAATCGGAATGTGCAGGACCATCATGTCCATGTGCCGGTGTATCTGTACGCGCCCGGCAAGGGGATTTGTTCTATGCGGATGATCTGAAAACTTAATAAAAAATCATTCCAAGACAACCCATTGCCGGGCGAAACGCGGCAGTGGGTTTTTTTGTTTTAATGTTAGTACCTGAAACCTGAGGAACAGCGAAGGAAAACAAGAAAAGGCTTTTCCGCCCCGGCGGATCCGCACAGGCGGAACCACGGAGTCAGCCGGAGACACGGAG
>Ga0209749_1002653_pt1 | contig 11183 bp, 15 predicted proteins | sample EPASupsiteSAE347_FD_187267 | JGI IMG/M metagenome (GOLD analysis project Ga0209749, IMG submission 187267) | Bioremediated contaminated groundwater from EPA Superfund site, New Mexico - Sample SAE3-47 (SPAdes) (version 2) | ecosystem: Environmental > Aquatic > Deep subsurface > Groundwater >... | reverse complement strand
GTCAAATTTATTTTTTATTTTTGGTAAATATCTCATTTATAAATCCAAACTTTAATTCATATAACTCAATATATAGTATTTGCTCTCTCTGTCGTATAATCTATATCTGCTCTAATTGTTTGAGTTGGTATATTTCATTCTTTGTATGTTTCAGTTCTAGCTATTTCAACTCCATTTAGTCTTCCAGAAGCTATAACTTTGATACCAAGTCAACCTTTTTCAATAGTTTTTGATATAGCATTTTTAACTACTCTTCTGTATGGAAGTTTCTTTTCAATTTGTCTTGCAATCATATCTGCAACAGTAGATGCACTAAGTTCTGGTTTTTTAATTTCTTTAACATCGATTTGGAATTTTTCACCAAATTCTTGAGTTAATTCTTTTTCAAGTTTTTCTATATTTTCTCAATTCTTACCTAAAACTAAAGCTGTTTTAGTAGTATATATAACTATGTTAGTGTGTTCGTTTGTATAATTTATAAATACATTTCAAACAGGGATTCAAGTCAAAAACTTAATAACATAATTTCTAAGTAAAACATCAGTTGAAACTTTGTCTGCATAAATTTTTTTATCGAAATATCAACTTGTTTTCCAAGTTTTGATATATCATATTCTGAATGCCATTGGACTAACTTTGTGTCCCATATTTTTTTAAATTAAACTATTAAAATAATTATTTAGCTTTTAGCTCAATTAGAACATTAGATGTTCTTTTTAGTATTGCGTGACTTCTTCATCTAGAAATCGGATTTCATCTTTTATAAACTATTCATTTAGACACGATAAGTGAATTTACAAGTAGTTTATCTTTTTCTTGTCAATCATTTGTTACTGCATTTGCAATTGCACTATGAAGAACTTTATAAAGTACTCCTGCTCCTTTTTTTGGCATAAATTTCAAAATATCTAATGCTTTTGGAGCTTCCATATTTCTAATAATTGTAGCAATTACGCTCAATTTTTTTGGAGATATTCTTATGTTTTTTCAGTATGCTTTCATATTGTAATTTTAAATTTTGTAAAGTAAAATAATAATTAACTATCTATTTCCAGAATGAGCTATAAATCTTCTAGTAACTGAGAATTCTCATAATTTATGTCATACCATATTTTCAGTAACGAAAACTGGAATATGAGCTTTACCATTATGAACTCAGAAAGTGTGTCCTACAAATTCTGGTATAACAGTACAATCTCTTGCCCATGTTTTAATTACCATTTTTTTTCATGTTTCATTTAATTTCATAACCTTATTCAAAAGTCTGTCATATATATAAGGTCATTTTTTTAAACTTCTAGTCATATTATCTATATTATTAAATTATTATTACTCCCTCTCCCTCTGGGAGAGGGTTGGGGTGAGGGTTTATTTTTTCATTAATCTTCAATCTCTTTTTCTTAGTACCCATTTGTTTGTATCTTTTCTTTTTCTAGTCTTAACACCAAGTGCTGGTTTACCCCATGGAGTCTTTGGATATGGCATACCAATTGGTGAATGTCATTCTCAACCTCCGTGTGGATGATCTACTGGGTTCATAGATTTACCTAGAACTGTTGGTCTAATTCATTTCCATCTTGAGCGTCCTGCTTTACCTATTACTACTTGGTTGTGGTCAATATTTGATACAACTCCAAGTGTAGCATAACAAAGTTTGTGAACTAATCTAATTTCTCCTGATGGCATTTTAACTTGTGTATATTCTCATTCTTGAGAAAGGATAGTTGCGCTAGATCCGGCAGATCTTACTGAACTTGCTCCTTTTCAAACTATAATTTCAACATTGTATATACTTAATCCAACTGGAATATTTCAGATTTCAAGTCTATTTCAAGATATTAATTTTGCGTTTTTAGAAGTAACCATTTCATCTCATACTTTCATATCTTTATGTGCAATTACATATCTTCTTTCTCAATCCCTATAACAAACTAGAGCAATATAAGAAGTTCTATATGGATCGTACTCGATTGTCTCGATTTTCGCTGGTATATCTAGTTTATCAACAAAATAGAAATCAATCATTCTGTAAGATTTTTTATGTCCACCTCATTGGTGTCTTGTAGTTATACGTCCTGTATTATTTCTTCAAGCATGATTTCTTCCAAGAGAATGAGTCAAAGCTTTGAAAGGTTTTGAAGTCGTTAATTCTTCAAATGTATAACCTGTCATTTGTCTTCTACCTGGTGTTGTTGGATTATATTTCTTTAGTGCCATAATATTGTTTAATTTAAATATTAGTCTTTAATTTTAGCGAAATCTGAAATTCTTTCTTTTCCCTTTAGACTCACAAGTGCTTTTGTTTCAGTTTTTCTTTTTAAAGAAACTCAAGTTTTTGTATTTCTAAATTTTTCTCTTGTTTTTATAATATTAACTTTTTCTACATTAACATCATAAAGTTTTTTAAAAGTATTTTTAATATCTACTTTTGTAGCAGAAGAATCTACCATAATAGTATAAACTCAACCTAGCTCAAGGCGTTGGCTTTTTTCAGTTACTACTGGTCTTTTAATTGTATTATAAATTTTCATTTGCTTAAAAGTAATTATGAATAAATTTGGCTTAAATGATCTAGGCTATCTTTCGTAAAAATTAAATCATTATATTTAAGTAAATCTTGTGGATTTAAGTATCCAACTCAAAGTGGTTTAATTGTAGCAACATTTCTAGTAGCTAAAAATAATTCTCTATCATTTGGTAACATAGCAAATACTCCAGAGTTTACATTCATATTTTTTGCGATGTCTACAATATTTTTTGTCTTAATTTCAGATGTCTTAATTCATTCAATTACTTTAATTTGATTAGATGAAGCTTTAGACGAAAGAAGTGAAAATAGTGCTTGTCTTCTTTCTTTTTTATTCATACTAATTGTAAAGTTTCTATCATTTCTAGGACCAAATGCAACTCAACCCTTTTTTCTAAGTGGAGAACGAGCACTTCCGGCTCTTGCATTACCTGTTCCTTTTTGTTTGTAAATTTTGCGAGTTGAACCTCTTCTTTCTCATCTATTTTTAGTATGAGCTATTGCAACTCTTGCATTAGCTTGTTGTAAAAGTAGAAGTCTGTGAATTAGAGAATTTTTAACTTCTTTACCAAAAAGGCTTTCTGATAATTTAATTTTTCATGTCTCAACTCAAGTTGAATTGTATAAAATTGCTTCCATTAATCTATTTTAAATTAAAAAGTTAAAACTAAAAGTGAATTTCTCGCTCCTGGAACTGGTCATTTAACAGCTATAACATTAAGTTCTTTATTAACTAGTTCTAAGCTGATTTTTTTAAGTGTTACTTTATCTGTACCCATATGTCAATGCATTTTTTTACCTGGTTTTGTTCTTCTTGGTTTTCTTGTACCAATAGATCATAGCGCTCTATGAAATTTTGATCCAACTCTTCCTGGACCTCAATGGAAATTCCATCTTTTCATCGCTCAGGCAAATCATTTTCATTTTGATATTCCCTCAACTGTAACTAATTCTACTCCATCAAGAATATCAAGTGATACTATATCTCATTTTTTCAAGTCTTTAAGTTTATCTGACATAGGAACTTCTTTTTTGTCAGAAGTATCTGTCATTTCTAAAACTAAAGCTTCATATCAATCAGTATCTGTAGTCTTAATTTGAGCAACTTTCAATTCTGGTATCTTAATAAGAGTAACAGGGATTAGTTTATCACTTTTGATAATCCTAGTCATTTCTAATTTTTTTCAAATTATTCCAGCCATTTTTATTAATTTTAATAATTACGAATTAAGAATTATAAATTTGTTAGTTAAATTTATAATTAATATATTTTATTTTCAGTCCGTGTTTTTTTAAATTAGAGGTTAGAATAGTGAGCCACTAAAGCGTGAAACATAAGCTAACATAACTTTTCATTTTTAAAAAAGCTCAAGCATTGTATAAAAAAAACCCATTATGTCAAAATTTTTTTTAATTTTCAACATTTTCCCAGGTTTTAGCGGAATATACAATATCCCACAAAATAAATATGTATAAAAAATTGATACAGGAATTAATCCCTAAGACGACAACGAACCGAGAAAATCTTATAATTATCATCTGTACAGCATTTAACTTTATCATTAAAATAACCTAAATTTCAGCTCCAAGAATAATTAGGACTAGTTGATGAATCAGACCAATAACAGGCCTCATCTTCATATTCAAATTCATTAGTTTCACTATTATAACAGCCCCTATAATCATCTTCTTTTTTTAAATTTAAAAAATCTTTTAATCAATTTATTCATAATTCTTTTTCTAGCAAATCCCAATCTTCAGTACTTAATAATTTTAATCATCTAAATCCAGATTCCTTCATAGCTCAATACCAGTCATATTGATAGTAAATTCCAGTTTCATCTTCTAATTCATAGCAACAACATTCTTGGTAATCTTCTCATTCTTTTAGGAGTTTTACTTGTGGGCATTGTGGTTTGTCGAGGTCTTGGTTTAGGACTTTTAATCAGGCCACTTCGGTGTAGTCTTGGAGTTGGTTTTGTTTTTGTAGTTCCAGTTCTTGTTGTTTTCTTTCTCTTTCTTCTAGAATAGCCATTGCTTTGGGGGATACTTTTTTTATATTATTATATGCCTCTTGTAATTCTTTAGTGATTACAGGGGGACGGATTTGAAATCCTGGAGTTGGGGTATGTGGGGCTTGGTTTGGCATAATTTATTTTTGGGGTTTTAGTTGTGTATTTGTTTTAGTTTATCATATTTTGGGAGATTTTGCAAGAAAATGAGCATGTCTGCCAAATTTTAACTTATTGCAATTTTTTTTAAAAAGTCTTGTATTTCAGATTTTGAAGCTCATTTTGAGATAAATTCTACTTCTTCGGTGTAGTCTATATCTTCAAAATAAACTAGTTGTTCTCTTAGAAGTTTTTCATTATAGGATCAATTAAAAATAGATAAAGCAAGTTTTGAAATCTCTGAAAAATTAGAGAATTTTTTTAAAATATAGTAAATATCTACATAATCTTTCCATTTTCATCTTCTTCAAAGTGTATAGAACTTCTGAGCACAAAGTGTGTTTAGGCTAGGTAATTTTATTCATTCAAACTCATTTTCTAGCTTTATTTCAAATGGGTAATATAAAAAGGTTAGTTTCACTCAATCTACAATTAGTGTTAATTCTTCTCATTTGTTATCTACAAGTATTCTTGAAATATTGTATCATTCCTTCTTTAAAATATTTATAATTTTATTTCCATCTATTTTTTTAAAAGAGAAAAAATCAAAATCAAGACTTTTTCTGTGTCACAATTGCAAAGCGATAGAAGTACCTCCGGCAAGATAAAAATTCTTTCAAAAAAGACTTAAAATTCTAATAATTTTTTCTTGATTTGGATATAATATTTCTCTAAACATTTAGATATAAATTAAAAAAATTAATAGTTTTATTTGATAAATTAGTTCTATTTTTATCCCTTAATTTAAGATAATTTTTTTTAAAATTCTCAAGTCAAAATATTTTTATCAAATCTCTGATATTCTCCCAATTTCAATATTTCAAAAATCTCTCCTCAAGCGCTTCATCATCTAATTTTGAAGCATCACTTATATCCCAAAATAACTCTTTATTTGAATTTATCAGATCTATTTTATTCATAGAAAATTCTTTTAACTTTAATGTCTTTATTATATCCTTTTTTCCAAATTATCAAATTAAAATTGAACAGGAACTAATCCTTAAGACGACAACGAACCGAGAAACATTTAGACTGAATATCTTTATTTAGAAATATTCGAGTGTTAAAAGTATCCAAGTTAACTTTATAAAAGTTATTTGGATTTGTGGAAAAAGAATCCCAAATAGAACTAGTCCAAAAATAAATATCCCTTCATAAATTATGAAAAATATCATCTTCATAATAACCTTTATAATCTTTTTGCTCTTTTAGTCAAAGTAATTGTTTTAATCAAACTATTCATAATTTCCTTCCAAGATTTGTCCAGTTATTACAAGACAATACTTCTATTCATCTAAATTCCGCCTCTTTTTGAGCTCAAGCAAAATCATATTGATAATAAATTTCTCATTCGTATTCCAACTCCCAGCAACAACATTTTCTGTATTTTTGTCATTTTTTTAAGAGTTTTACTTCAGGGCATTGTGGTTTGTCGAGGTTTTGGTTTAGGACTTTTAGTCAGGCTACTTCGGTGTAGTCTGGGAGTTGATTTTGTTTTTGTAGTTCTAGTTCTCTTTTTCTTCTCTCATTTGCTTCCATGGCTGGAAGTGCGGTTTTGATTAGTTTTTTGTTTTCTTCAACTAGCCTCTGTAATTCTTTAGTGATTACAGGGGGACGGATTTGAAATCCTGGAGTTGGGGTATGTGGAATTTGGTTTGTCATAATTTATTTTTGTGTTTTAGATGTATATTTGTTTTAGTTTATCATATTTTGGAGGGAAATGCAAGAAATTGGAGAGTAAAAAACTCACCTGCGGTGAGTTTTTTATCTAAGATTGAATTTTAGATAAAATCTTCAAATTTTTTATCAACATTTTTTGAATATTTAACTAAAAAATTATCTTTAAGCATAAGATAATTTTTTATTATTTGTATTTTGAAGGGTTTTTGATTTTACATTTCCAAGAGCTTTTTTATCTTCCTTTAATTGTTTTTTTAACAAAACTGCTCTTTTTATAATATATTTATCTGTATTTTCTAATAATTTATTTCCTGATATATATCAAGAAAAGTCTACTTTTTTACTCATATTTATATAAATTAAATTTATTTTAAGTATCCTTTAGAGATAAATATTAATCTTTCTAAGATTATATAAATTTTATTTAAAAATCAAATTAAAATTGATATAGAAATTAAAATTACCCCCAACCCCTAAAATAGGGGGAGTTTTCCCTCCCCTATTTTAGGGGAGGTTAGGTAGGGTAAGTTTGAACTAATCCTTAAGACAACAACGAACTGAATGACCACTGGTCTGGGGACTGTTATTGCGAGTAACTGAAGAGTTAGAATAAATCAAGTAACGATACCAAGAATAAGTAGGAGAATTACAAACTAAACTAGACCAGTAATATGCAAGGCTGCCACGATTGATACAAGTACCACCTGAACAGTAGCCTTTGCAATCTTTTTTTTCTTTTAATCATAGAAATTCTATTAATCATTTTTCTCATAGCTCTTTTTCTAATAAAGTCCAGTCTTCATCTGATATAGTTTTTAATCATCTAAATTCTGCTTCTTTTAGATATCAGTGAAAATCATATTGATAATAAATTTGTCATTTATATTCTAATTCCCAGCAACAACATTCTTGATGGGGTTGTTTTTCTTTTAGGAGTTTTACTTGTGGACATTGTGGCTTATCGAGATCTTGGTTTAGGACTTTTAGTCAGGCTATTTCGGTGTAGTCTTGGATTTGGTTTTGTTTTTCTTCTTCTCTTCTTCTCTCATTTTCTTCCATGGCTGGAAGTGCGGTTTTGATTAGTTTTTTGTTTTCTTCAACTAGCCTCTGTAATTCTTTAGTGATTACAGGGGGACGGATTTGAAATCCTGGAGTTGGGGTATGTGGAGTTTGGTTTGACATAATAGGTTTGATTAAATTGTTATTATTCTTGCTCAAGAGTAAAAATTCTGTCTTTGTTGTCGACTAGGTAATCTATAAGTTTTGTCTTACCGATATCAAGAATTTGGGTGGCATCATCTAGGAATATTTTTTTTCATTTCTTGAAATATCTTCTTGTTTTCTGTTTTTCATCTTTACCCAAATTCAGACCAAAGATAATATCAAGTCAGTCGAATTTATCAATAACTTCAATTAATTTTTTGCCTCAATCAGTCGGATCTCAGTCTGTAATAATTATTGGAATAAATTCTGTCGATGACATCTTATATTTCTGGTCAGCTATCATTTCTTGTACATTTTCAAAGGTCTCGGTCATATTCGTAGAACCCTCTAGATGAAGAGTAGATTTCATTATATTTCATTTTGAATTAATATATTCATCATCAACTCACTTAATTTCTCTTGTGGCTTCTCAGATAGTGTTAATATAAAACGGAATGCCAAGTTTCTCACAAAAAATTCATAAAAATACCATAAGTTTAAGGGATTCTTGGATTTTTGGTCATCTCATAGAGCTACTCACATCCAGAGAAAGACTTATTCATAAGTTAATTTGCATACTTTCTACATCATCTTTTCTACCATAAATAGAATAATGTCACATTTTTATTTTTCTTCAAGCTGTTGGAATATCATAAAGAGTTCCAGTGTGATAATTACCTACATAAATATAGTCTCTGAGTTTTGGAATATAGTCAGTTAGTGCCTTAATAAAATCATCAACATACGGTTCTATTTCCTCCTCTAATTTGATAAATTTCTCAAAATATTTCTCTTCTCACTCGTTAAATCACTGCTGTATCATATCCTGAACTTTTCTAATTCTTTCTCACTCTATTTGCTCTTTTTTACCCTGAATTTGAGATTGTATGTCATTTTTTAATTTGTCACTTTTGATTCACTTTGCTTCTTCATTTATCTGTTCTACTTCCTCTTGTGTTTTGGCATCATTTACTTTTTTCTTCAAATCTTGTGTTTTAGCAATTTCTTCCTCGTGCTTTTCTATAGCTTTTTCTAGCTTTTCTTCAAGTTTTTTGGCTTCTTTTTTTGCCTTGTCATCCAGTGTTTTTGGCTTAAATTCTAAGTCGCCATCTTCATTTTGTTTCCAATCTAGACCTGGAATTTCTTTATTTAATTTATCTAGATTTTCCTTGTCAATCTCAGATTTAACTTCTTTTTCAAACTTTTTTCTATCTTCCTCACTCATCTTATCTATGGCTTCTTGGGCTTTTTTTAAATCTTCTTCTGTTGGTTGCCTTGGTTCTCATTCTCATTGTCATTCTTGAGGTTCGGAACGATTGCCATCGTTCGCTACATTTTCTATCTTTCAATTTTGAGGTTGTCATTCTCATTCTCATTTTTCTTGTCATTTTCAATCTTGAGGTTGTCATTTTCAATCTTGAAGTTTTCATTCTCATTTTTGTGGTTGTCAATCTCATTGTTTTTTCATTATATCTTGTAGCATTTCTTGGAATTTCTTCTGTTGCATAGCTCTTTCTAGGTCTTTTCTAGCCAAATCTTCTACGATAGGAAGTAAGATAGAATTCTTAAAAATCACTCTAGATAAATTTGGGATATCTGGTGAAATCATACGGTCAAAATTTGGTAGAATTTCTTCATTAAAAATAGTCTCTATTTGTTCACTCACTTTTATATTATCCACCTCAAATAAATCTGGAAAGTCTCTATTTAACCAAAAATACGCCATTTTTATCTCTAATTGTTTAAGTGAAGGTGCTTTACTTATATCAAAATCTTTATCTTCATTTCAAGATAACATATTTTGATAAAGATGAGCTACCATATTTTTCTTGTTTGGTCATTTCTTAGAAACTTTTCTTCAAATAAATGGATCTTCATTGGCTCAATTGAAAAATAGTGAAATAACTGAGACTGGAAGTCATAAATCTTTGGCTCTTTTATTTGTCCAGATAATATCCCCATAATCGGAATCTTGAGCATGTCATATTTCATGATCTCCTATTGCTCAAAGTGATTTCATATCATATTCGAGTAACATTTTTAAATCATAGTAAAACTTTGTTGGTTTAAGGATTTGCTCTGGAATTTCATGAAAAAGAATCTCTCATCTCATATATTGAGAAATTATTTTTTCACTCTCTTCTCCTAACCCACAAGCAAAAGTGTCCAAACCCGCAGGACTTGGCACAAGCTCCAAATCACTTGCACGAGAATATTTAATAAGCCACTTTAGATAATCAAGCTTCTCCTCCACAAGCTTCTCCAGTTCCCTATCACTCAAATTACTCAAAACTTGACTTACTTTTGTAGAAGTTTTTTTAGTGGTCTTAACAAGACCTTCTCCAGAATTGGAAGATGTTTTATTTCAGATTATTTCTTTTATTTTATCTAGCATAAAAATTAATATTATCTAGCTAACCTCCTAATAGCAGGTTTTTGAAATCATTTTTTAAAACAACGAACAGAATAACCAGTCGAAAGAAAATTCTTATCTGTAGACCGAATATGAGTATTATCAAAATCCAAACTGTTTCATCTTTTATTAATAGGAGATGTTGACCAATCAACAAGAGATGAAGACCAGTAACTCCCACCCATATTCTGTCACTCTGGACCATTAGTCCATCTTCTGTAACCTGCCATCGGCATATTAAGTTCTTTACTTAGTCTTTCTCAATCTTGTCAAAATAGTTTTGTTATCATTTGCCATTCTAATTTTGTAGGAATTTCTTTTCATAGAAATTCAGCTTCTGCTTGAGCTCAAAGAAAATTATAATACCGGTATCAATTATGTTCCCATGCTTGTGGTATAGTTTCATTTGTTACTTGTAAATGTATTACTATTTCTGGATTTTGTGGTTTTCATAGATTTTCTTTGTCTAGTTTATATCAAGCTATTTCTATGAATTCTTTTTCATTCTTCAATCTTTCCTCTTCCTTCCTTCTCTCATTTTCTTCCATGGCTGGAAGTGCAGTTTTGATTAGTTTTTTGTTTTCTTCAACTAGCCTCTGCAATTCTTTAGTGATTACAGGGGGGCGGATTTGAAATCCTGGAGTTGGGGTATGTGGAGTTTGGTTTGTCATAATGGGATTTTATTAAAAATGTGTTTTATAAATAAATAGATTTCTCGATAAACTCGAAATGACAAGAAGATAGTTTTAGTTTATCATATTTTGGGGGAAATTGCAAAAAAAGCTTGATTTTTGGTAAAAATGATTATACTAAAGTTATATTTTATTTTACTTGTAAGTAATCGAAAATGAATTTTAGAAAAATTTATAAAAATATTCCTGAAATTATTGAAAACAAGAAGATAATTTTTGTTGTCTGACCGAGACAAGTTGGAAAAACCACCTTTTTGAAAAAGATATTTTGAGAGCTTGAAACTGCCAATAAACAGTTTTTAAATTTAGAGAATTTTGAATATCATAGTTTTTTTAAGACATTTTCTGCTTTGGAGAGTTTTATTAAGTCAACTTATAATTGAGAATGAAGATATTTTTTATTTTTGGATGAATTTCAGAAAGTAAAAAACATTGATACAATTTTAAAGCTAATTTATGATGAGCTACCTTTTGTAAAGGTAATACTTTCTTGATCT
>Ga0209749_1002652_pt1 | contig 11187 bp, 7 predicted proteins | sample EPASupsiteSAE347_FD_187267 | JGI IMG/M metagenome (GOLD analysis project Ga0209749, IMG submission 187267) | Bioremediated contaminated groundwater from EPA Superfund site, New Mexico - Sample SAE3-47 (SPAdes) (version 2) | ecosystem: Environmental > Aquatic > Deep subsurface > Groundwater >... | reverse complement strand
ATAACTAAAATACTCCCCAGTTCCGCCAGGCATAAACTCAGTTGTAACTTTCATGTCTTCCATATGCAATGAAGTAAAAGCCGCACCAATAGCATCATTTGAACTTAGATGATAAACTGCGCCGGCAAACTCATGTTTAATATCGGCAAGCCATTCATTGTGAGAAAATATAACTTCATTTTTAACACTCGTCTAAAATATCAGAAAACCTCATAAGTTAAGTGAAACGACCAGCAGATTCAATAATCGAATAGTTATTTCAAAAATATCTCTATCCTGCGGGAATATGACTAAATGTAACATGTTATGCGGATTATACTTGTAAGAAACGCCAGTTGCGGCAAGAGATACGCGAATTACCGATAGAAAAATATCAACGGACGAACAAACAGGCAGAGCGTTCCAGATAAAATGAACCGACCGTTCAGAAATATTAACCCTCTTTAATCCAAGTTTAGCGGACAAGGCCCGAATTTTACTAATTGAAATTAAAGTCTGCCCCTCAGCTGGAATTTTACCATAAATATCTTGTAACGCAGAAGAAATATTGTCAACAACCAAAATATCATCAGCAGAAGAAAGTTGGCGATAATAATCAAGACGGACAGATGGCGAGGAGACGAAAATATCCGGTAAAAATGCCGGAAAAGAACAAAATATTTCTACATCGGGCGATCTATTGCTATTTGCGGCCGGATGATCTTCATTTGAGTTAAAATCGTCAAGCGCTTCGCGTAAAATCTTAGTGTATAGTTCATATCCAATAGCCTGAATGTTTCCACTCTGATCCGGACCAAAAAGATTTCCAGCACCGCGAATTTCAAGATCCTGCAATGCGATATTATAGCCAGATCCCAGGGCGCTATATTTTTTTATGGTCTGTAATTTCCTTAATCCATCCGAATTAATACGGGATGGATCTGGAATAATCAAGTATGCATATGCTCGACGACTACTTCGCCCGACCCTCCCGCGCAATTGATATAATTGCGCAAGTCCATAGTGATGGGCGTTGTTAATAAAAATTGTATTTGCATTTGGTATATCAATACCGGACTCTATAATTGTCGTCGTCACCAAAAGGTTAATTTCATTTACAATAAAAGAGCGCATTATTTTTTCCAGATCATTTTCGCCCATCTGTCCATGGGCATATGCAATAGAAATATCTGGTAAAAGATCAGATAATTTTTTACACAAAGCGGAGATTGTCTTGATATCATTATGTACAAAAAACACCTGGCCGCCACGATTAATTTCTCGCATTACGGTGTTTTTGATAAAATTGGAATCAAATGTAATAACCTCGGTAAATACAGGCAAACGGGAAACAGGGGGGGTATTGATTACGGAAAAGTCGCGGGCGCCGATTAAGGAAAAATGTAACGAGCGTGGAATTGGAGTTGCCGACAAAGCCAAAACATCGATGGATGCGCGTAATGTTTTTATACGCTCTTTGTCCTTAACGCCAAAACGATGCTCTTCGTCGATAATTAACAACCCGAGGTCATTAAATAACACATCTTTGGACAATAAACGATGCGTTCCAATAATTATATCGATTTTACCATCGGCGAGATCTTTTAATATCTGTATCTGTCTGCTACGCGGGACAAAACGAGAAATCAAGGCAATATTAACCGGGTAATTATTAAGACGTTGACTAAAAACCGCAAAATGCTGATCGGCAAGAATTGTGGTTGGAACGAGTACCGCGACCTGTTTTGATCCGGAAACAGCCTTGAAAGAAGCGCGAATGGCAACCTCGGTTTTACCAAAACCAACATCACCGCATAAAAGACGATCCATTGGACGTTTTCTTTCCATGTCTTTTTTAATTTCTTGAATGGCAGTGACCTGATCGGGCGTTTCTTCATAAATAAATTCAGATTCCATTGAGACCTGAATATCTGTATCTGGCAGAAAAGCAAAGCCGTCGGCGTTGACTCTTTTGGCATACAGCGAAATCAATTCTTTGGAAATATCCTCTACGGCACGCCGCGATTTTAATTTTGTGCGCTCCCAATCGGTAGTTCCGAGTTTATTTAAAGGAGGTGCGGCGCTGCCGCCTCCAATATATTTTTGAACATAGTTCAATTTTTCCAGGGGCACAAAAACCTTATCACCACCAAAATACTCAAGAGACAGGCATTCACGCATTGACCCCATAGCCATTATCTTAAGTAAACCCGAAAAACGTCCAACACCATAATTAATATGTACGATTAAATCACCCGGGGCAATATCGTTGGGATTAAATTTTTCGACGGAAAAATCTCTAGAAAATTTATTAAAAAAATTGATCTTGTGAGATCGTTTAAAAAGTTCATGTTCAGTAAATACATACAGTCCAATTTCTGGAATTTCAAAGCCACGAGAAATTGATGCGGAGACATAAGATAAATGGTCATTGTCAATTAAAATACTGAGCCGTTCTATTTGGGCAGAATTGGAGCAATAGACGGCAATATTAGCTGAAGGATGGGAAATATGAATAGAATGAAGGTAATTTTTAAAATCATTTATATTATTAATATGAGAAATAGGGTTAGATTGAAAAAAAATGTCAGAAGATAAAATGTCGTTGTGTCGAATTATAGGAAAAGACAACAAATCGTTTTTGTATGAAATACCGCCAACATTAATCTCTAATTGTTCTCCGTGCGGGAAAAAAACAATAGTATCCTTTTTAAGATATGAAAAAAGTGTAGTTGAGTCGTCATTGTCTAAAGTACTTTTAGCGGGAGCATGGAAAGAAAAAGAATTGACCTTGTTAATAGAGAGCTGGGTTTCCGGGTTAAATGAACGAATAGATTCAATTGTATCGCCAAAGAACTCAATTCGAAAGGGTAGTAAAGAATCCGGAGGGAAAAAGTCAATAATTCCACCTTTAATACAAAATTCAAACGGCTCTTCAACGACGTCTGATATTGTATATCCGAGATCATAAAGGTTATCAACAAAGGCATCACGATTTAAAACATCTCCGATACTTATAAATTTGTTATACTTATTAAAAACGCCCAAAGAGGGAAAGCGTATATTTAAAGCGTTAAAAGTTGCAATAATAATGACACTGTCAGCGGATGACATGTTTTTTAGAGTATCGTTGATAAAAAAAGAATTTAAAGATTCTACATCAGATAGAATTGCCGTTTGAGATGCGGGCGGGGGCAAGAAACAAACAGGAGCTTCAACAGGAAACGAATCCAAATCATCACGAATATATTCAGCTTCGTTGGAATCATTGGTGACAACAAGAATAGTTCGGCTTAATGATCTAAATAGAGAATAAATAAATAGAGATATAGAGGAGCCATAAAGCCCCGAAATGGAAAACAGATTTTTTTCATCAGATAAATTATTAACAACAGATACAAAGGAATCTTGTTTGGCAAAAAATGAAAAATAATTATTGGTCCAGTCGGCGGTTGGTTTCACGTGGAGCGATTTGGTTTATGTAATAAGAAAAATAAAGAAGTAATATCAGCGGGGGAAACGCCGGGAATGCGAGACGCCTGGCCAAGAGTCTGGGGAGATATATTTACTAGTTTTTCTTTAGCCTCATTTGTCAAAGAATGCACACTTTTATAATCAAAACCGAGAGGAATGTTTATGCAATCAAGACGACGCATTGACTCGGCAAGCGATAGACTATGCTTAATATAACCATTGTATTTAACATCACATTCAACCTGATCAATGATAGCGGGAAGGCGAGAAAACGTTTTAAGAATATTCTCAGACAGGACGGGGCGCAGTAAATCTATATTAATCTTTGGCCGACATAGAAGTTTATATAGTGAAATATTACCGCGAATGGGCGTTTCGCCAACAAAAGACAAAATAGGATTGGCTTTTTCAGAAGAGATAAATGTTGATGATAATTCCGAAATGGCGGAAAGAATATCTTGTCTTTTAGAATTTGCACGGTCAGCCTCTTCGTGTGGTATTAGACCAATATCGCGCCCCATTTGAATTAGTCTCAAATCGGCGTTGTCAAATCGTAATAATAGTCTATGCTCCGCGCTTGATGTAAACATGCGATAAGGCTCGTCTGGAGATTTTGTTATTAGGTCATCAATAAGAACGCCGATATATGCCTCATGCCTCTGAAGGATAAGAGGCTCGCAATGTTGAAGGGATAGAGCCGCATTTATACCGGCCATTAGGCCCAGTGCGGCGGCTTCTTCATAACCGGATGTTCCATTAATTTGACCGGCAAGATATAGTCCGGCAACGATTTTAGTTTCAAGAGTGTTTTTTACCTGATATGAAGGAAAATAATCATATTCAATAGCGTAGCCGGGATGGATAAATTCCGCATGCTCTAATCCCGGTACGGTTCGCAACGCCAATTCCTGGACATCAATTGGCAAACTGGTCGAAAAACCGTTTACATAATATTCGTCGCCATCGGTCTGCTCGGGCTCAAGAAATATTTGATGAGCCGGCCTTTCCCCGAAACGTACGACCTTAACTTCAATACTTGGACAGTATCTGGGCCCTATGCCCTTTATTATACCGGAATATAAAGGAGATCGCGAAAGATTATTTAAAATTATTTCATGCGTTTTCCCGGTACTGTGTGTTAAAAAACAGGGGACATTGGGAGGATTAAAATCTTTAGTATTAAAAGAGAAAGGAACTGGTACGAGATCGCCAAATTGTGGTGTGGTTTTGGAAAAGTCTATAGATTTTCCGGCAATACGGGGTGGCGTCCCCGTTTTCAATCGGCCAGCAACAATCCCGTGTTCGCCCAAAGATTTTGTCAAGCCGACCACGCGCTCTTCCCCGATACGTCCGCCGAATTGCTGCTGTTGGCCGATATGAATCAATCCGTTTAAAAAAGTACCACAAGTAAGAATGACAGCGCGACTAAAAATCTCGCCGTTTTTAATTGAACGAACTCCGCAAACCGAACGATTTTTAACGATTAATCCGGTTACCGTATCTTCGATTGTAACGAGGCGATCTTGTTTAAGTATATTATTTTTAGCAGTTGTAGAATAATTATATTTATCTGCTTGTGCGCGCGGAGACCAAACGGCACGCCCCCGGGATTTATTCAGCATTTTAAATTGAATTCCGGTTTGATCAATTATCTTTGCCATCTCTCCACCGAGAGCATCAATTTCTGCAACCAGATGCCCTTTTGCAAGGCCGCCAATAGATGGGTTACACGACATCCTGGCTATCGATTGAATATTTTGAGTTATTAAAACCGCAGATAGGCCCATGCGTGCGGCAGCCAGGGATGCTTCCACTCCGGCATGTCCACCTCCAACAATAATTATGTCGCAATCAAGTAGTTTCATGTGAAACGGCCTATTTACCGATACAGAACTTGTTAAAAATATTATTTAGTATTTCGTCGTTGGTTGTTTTACCCAAGATCTCATCAAAATGATCTAATACAAGTCGTAGATCGGCAATAATGATTTCTGGCGCCCGGCCCGTATCAACCATTTGTTTCCGTGCCCATGAAAGCTTGCGCCTTGCGTCCTGGAGTGCTTTCAAATGCCTTAAATCAGAAATAATTACACTATCGTCAGTTTGAATCTTATCGCTTATTATATCTAAGATCATTTTAGTAAGTTCGTGTAGACCAGTGTGTTTTTTTGCCGAAACGAAAACGTGTGAATATTCCGCGAATATTTCATGGAATTTCTTTAGCGAATCGTTTTTGATAATATCAATTTTATTAATAACAATTATTGTATTTCTATTCTTTATAAAATGTTGTTTCCAAATATTTTTTATGGGTTTTGATGCATCAATTACAAAAAGAACAATATCACCCCGCTGAATGCTTTTAAGGGTGCGATTAATACCAATTTTCTCGATATGATTATTAGTTGTTCTTATTCCTGCCGTATCAAGCAAGCGCAATAAATGGCCCCCCGCTTGGATCGCTTCTTCAAGCGTGTCCCGGGTGGTGCCCGGAAAGGGGGTAACGATGGCGCGTTCTTCATTTAAAAAGGCGTTTAATAAGCTCGACTTTCCACTGTTTGGCGGGCCAACAATTGGAATAAGCACCCCCCGTTTCAGTATTTTACCACAAGAATATGATTTAATAAGCGAGCGTGTTTTTATTAAGACATTGTCGATAGCTCTGGCAAGATCATTATTAGAAGTAGCATCAATTTCGTTTTCCGAAAAATCTAATTCTAACTCAAGAATAGATATAAGATCGACCAAATTATTCCTTAGAACGGTTATTTTTTGTCCGATGGAACCGCAGATGGCCTCAATAGCGACCTTATGGGCGGCCTGGGTTTGAGAGAATACAAGATCTGAAACCGCCTCTGCTTGTGATAAATCCATTTTCCCATTAATAAATGCGCGTCGCGTGAATTCGCCGGGTTGCGCCAGGGTCGCGCCTCGCATCAGGCACATTTTAATAATTTTATTAATTATATATGGGCTACCGTGGCAACTTATTTCGACCGCATCTTCACCGGTATATGAACGCGGAGCCTTGTAGTAGGTTACGATAGCATCATCTAGTAAATCTTCTCCAGCGTAAATCTTTGTATAAAACGATACCATTGGAGTAATAACGGATTTTAATGATATGATTTTTCTGACGATTTTCAGGGAGAGTTGTCCCGAAAGTCTAATAATGGCAATTGCACCCAACCCGGGCGGAGTCGAGAGGGCAATGATTGTTTTTTCGGGAGACATAAAGCCCGCAGAGATATTTTGACTAATGCCGGCGCATCTTCAATTGATACTGACGTAAATTTTGAAGTGCGCTCTTTTTAGATTTTTTAGGCGGCTTTGGCTTTGGCGGAAAATATTTTGTTTGAACGATTGAAAGAACATTAAACAAAGTATAGTACAAATTTAATCCAGACGGAAACTGGTTGAAAAGGAAGAGAAAGAAAAATGTCATAAAGTACATCATTACTTTTTGTTGCTGATTTCCAGACGCGCCAGAAAATTTTTGCTGAATTAATTGAGAAATGGCCATAAGAATCGGCAGAACATTAACATGGTTGCCATAAAGAGGGATTGTGAATGGCAGGGTAAATATAGTATCGGGGGCCGAAAGGTCAGTTATCCAAAAAATAAAAGGGGCCTGGCGTAGCTCAATTGTTGTCCGAAATACTATAAACAACGCCCACAAGATTGGCATTTGTAAAAGGATCGGGAGACAGCCGCCCATTGGATTGATATTATGCTCCTTAAACATTTTCATTTTTTCGGTATTTTCGCGCTGAGGATCGCTACCGTACTTTTCATGCAACGCTGATAATTGCGGTTGTAGTTTTTGCATTTCCTTCATTGAGCGGGTCGAGCTGTTTGTTAGTGGAGTAAGAGCAAATTTTAACAAAAATGAAAAAATAATTAGCACCCAGCCATAATTGGGAATAATTCGGTGCATCTCTGTAAACACCCACAAGATTGCCTTGCTGATCGGCCGAATTAAACTGAAACCAAAATTCATCAGGTTTTCAAAACCTGGCGCCATATTTTTAATAAGACTATAATCAAGAGGACCAATGAAAATCTTTGTGTAATTTGGCTCCGTGGTATTCAGAGTAAGATACATATTAAATGTCTTTATAAAATCTTTTCCGGCGGTTGGGGTGCCCGTGGCGGTCAAACAATATGCATCGGCGGGCTTCAGGGGAATAAGAGCCGCCGCAAAATATTTTGTTCGGATTGCCGTCCATTGAGTTGAACCGATAAGCTTAGACTGTCCGCTTTTACCCGATTTAACATCTAAGTTTTCGGTTTCCCCACCACCATATGCGGTGGCTTTTGAATAATAAATATCGTCTTTGACCAATTCTTCCGTATAGGCGAGACCACCCTCCCAAATCAGATCATATTTATCGGAGGCCATTTCATTGCGCACACCGCTGAGATCGTCCAACAGTTGAATAGTAAACCGGTTTCCATAGAAAACCATAGTGCGGCTGACAAGCGTTCTGTCGCCGACGTTAAGTAAAAATTTAATAGACAGGCTATCATTTGACGCAATTTTATAATGACCATTACTTATTGCTCGTTTGTCCGGCAAAACAGTAAAATTTTGATCCAGCGTTGTAGAATCACCGCTAATATTTACAAAACGTAGGTAAAGCCTTTTACTATAGGATGGTGGAATCAATTCTACCAAAGAGGTATCGTGTCCGGATATTTTTTTATAGTTTTTTAACACTATGCTCGTAAGGGTTCCGCCGCCTTGTGAAGACACCTTGAGGCGATATAGGTCGGTCTCAATAGTTAAGGTATCGGCGCGGAGCTTAACCGGGGAGGTTTTGTTATCAGTTTTTGGAGCCGGTTTTTCTATAGGGGGCGCGCTTATTATTTGTGTTTGGGCGATTGGGGGCTCAACAGCCGTATGTGGCGTTTGTGTGTCCACCGGTTTTTTTGAAACGCTTTTGAAATAATATGGCATAGCCATTATTATTATAAAAATGAGAATGAAACCAAAGACGGATTTTCTATCCATACTTTATTCCTTTATTGTTGGAATTGGATCGTAGCCGCCAGAATGATATGGATGACATTTCAATAATCGGCGGGTTGAGAAAAATAACGCTTTGAAAAAGCCGAATTCGCGAAAAGCTTCTACGGCATATTGTGAACACGTTGGTTCAAATCGGCAGGCTTTTGGAAAAAGCGGTGACAACACTATCTGGTAGGACCTTATAATAAAAATAAAAACGTAATTTATTATTTTCATTTATTTATGTATTGACATTATTTACAAATATTTCTTTTAATTCAAGAACTCGCAGATCATTTAACGGTTTATAAACCGTGATAGCGATAGCGGCCGGGCGCAAACAGCAAGTCTTTCCAAGTCGAAAAGATTCTTTGATTTTTCGCCTGTATTCATTCCGCTTAAAAGCTTTACCCGAATTCTTTTTTACGATGATAGATAATTCCCATTTATCTTGGGGCAGGATTGAGACATAAAAACCGTCATATTTGATCGATTTTCCCTGGTTGATTATCTGTATGCGTTTGGCCCAACTGGAAAGTCGCTCTTGGCGTGGTAAATTAGGCCGATAGCTGTTTACGGCCCTTGGCGCGCCTTCTGGCAAGGATTTTTCTGCCACCATCGGTACTCATTCTTTTTCTAAATCCGTGGACATTCTTTCTTTTTCGGTTGCTCGGTTGATAAGTCCTTTTCATATTTCCTCATTCGTTTTAAAACCGGCCTAATTTAACTTTTTTGGCAATATTATCAATGTCTTTATTGTTGGGATAAATTATTTGATCGTTTTAAAACTTTTTCTTGCTATTTAACACCAGACGGCTACCTTATTGTGTGAATGAATACCAGGGTGTTGATAAGTTGTTTACAGGGGCGGGCGGTTTGGGGGTTTTGTCTGTTGTTTTTGGACGCTTTTTGTGGACTCCGTGGAGTGGTGGTAGAAATTGGTCATTAATAATGGCGCTCTTCTTGGTGAAAACACAGAGCCCCTTTTTTGTTGATAACTATGAATTATTAGCGTAAATATCTATGCCAGAATCTTTTAATTGTGTTTCGGTTTGGGATGGTTGCCTTGAATATGTTCGGAAGAAAGTGCCACAGCAAACTTTTGATACGTGGTTCGCTCCAATGAAGGCTATTTCTCTTTCTAAAGAGAACCTGATTCTACAGGTTCCCAACAAGTTTTTTTACGATTGGGTTGACAGCCATTATCGCGACATGATCCTTAAGGCCCTCAGCGAAGTTACCGGAAACGGATATGGGATAAATTACACCGTTCTCCTGGGGGAAGATGCGGAAAAGCACCTTGCCGGAATAGCGCATTATACTAAGGATGCGATCGTCGTACCAGCAGAAACAGATGTCAAGACCGGTATGTTTGAAACGGGTTCACGACTGAACGAGAGATATGTTTTCGATACATACGTGGAGGGTACTTCAAATCAATTCGCCCGCGCCGCGGCTATGGCGGTGGCCAGCGCTCCCGGGAGAACTTCTTTCAATCCCCTGGTTATTTACGGGGGAACCGGTCTGGGAAAAACTCACCTTTTACAAGCCATTGGCAATGAAGCGAGAGCAACCGGGCGCGCTAAAAAGGTCGTTTATGTTTCCAGCGATACATTTACTCTCGACTTTATCGCGGCAATCCAGAAAAACAAAACCACGGAATTTTCTCGATATTATCGCGGTGTTGACATGTTGTTACTGGACGACATCCAGTTTTTCCAGAACAAGGAACAGACACAGGAGCAATTTTTTCACATTTTCAATGACCTTTATCAACACCACAAACAGATCGTACTAACGACCGACAAGCCACCAATGGAATTGCATGGCCTGCAGGAGCGCCTGCTTTCACGGTTTCAATCCAGCCTGACGGTTGACGTACAGCCCCCGGATTTGGAGACGCGGATTGCGATTTTGCAGAAGAAGGCCAATGACGATGAACTGGATATTCCCTATGAGGTCATTGAGTATTTGTCGATGAATATTCGGTCGAATGTCAGAGAGCTTGAGGGGGCCTTAATTCGACTACTGGCGTATTCGTCATTAATAAGGGTCGATATTGATATTAATCTTACCCAGCGGGTGCTGCGGGAAATTTTAGGGGCCAGACATACGACATCGGTGTCAATTGAGAGCGTTCAAAGCACAGTCAGCAATGCCTATAAAATTAACCTTGATTCGATGGTTGGCAAGGGGCGCACTAAAGAGGTCGCCGAGTCGCGTATGATAGCAATGTATCTTACCCGCGAACACACCGACCTGTCGCTCAAAACAATCGGGCTCTATTTTGGAGGTCGCGATCATTCGACGGTGGTGCACGCCTGCCGGTGGGTCGAGGGGCGAATGAAATCCGATTCAACCTTTACCCGTCTGATTAACGAGTTAAAGGCCAAACTTTCTCAAAATATTTAATTTTTCCTGATATTATAGCCAGAGATGACGATCCAGACTGCGGTACTGAATAGCCTCTCCGATATGTTCGGGGCGGATTTGAGAAGAATTTGCAAGGTCGGCAATCGAGCGCGACACCTTCAGAATTCTATCATATGCCCGGGCGCTTAATCCAAGCTTGTTAATGGCATTTCTAAGGAGATCTTCACAGGGCTGATCGATCTGGCAAAAACGTTTAATAAGACGGGATTCCATGTGGGCATTGGCATAGACACTCTTGATTCCCCGGAACCGCTCGAGCTGAATTGCCCGGGCGCCCTGAACACGTTCGC
>Ga0209749_1002651_pt1 | contig 11187 bp, 8 predicted proteins | sample EPASupsiteSAE347_FD_187267 | JGI IMG/M metagenome (GOLD analysis project Ga0209749, IMG submission 187267) | Bioremediated contaminated groundwater from EPA Superfund site, New Mexico - Sample SAE3-47 (SPAdes) (version 2) | ecosystem: Environmental > Aquatic > Deep subsurface > Groundwater >... | reverse complement strand
AGGATATCCTCCGGTATCCCCTTGCCGTCGTCTTTCACTTCAATGATCACCTGGCCGTCCAGGGCGAAAACTTTTACCAGCACCGTGCCGCCTTTCTCAAAGGCTTCTAGCGCGTTGTTCACCAGGTTGGAAACAGCGCGTTGCAGTTCCTTGGCTTCCACGGCGGCTTTCAGTTCCCCGCCAGCGGACTCGAAATTTATTTTAACGCCTGGCTTGCCGGCATGCTGCAGGCGTTTCTCCTCCACCACCTGCTCCACTATGCCGGCCAGCCGCATCACCACCGGCTTGGCCGCCGGCTGCTCCGCGGCGCCCGGCGAGCGGTAGCGCTTGAGCAGGTCGTCGGCTATGCCCTGCATGCGCCCCACGGCCCCTTCAATAAGTTTGCGATGCTCCGCGTCCGAAGAAAGCCCTTTCGCCGCCGTGCCCAGCGCCGCCAGCGGCGAGCGGATATCATGCGCCACCTGCGCGGAAATTTCCACCAGTGCGTCGGTGCGGGCCTTTTCCCCCATTAACTTTATCCGTTCAAGGTTTTTCCTGCGAAGCTCCTCGAGCTCGTTTATCCCCAGCGGGGCGGCGGCCGCCAATCCTTCGGACAGCGGACCAAGTATCTCCGATTCGAAACGAGCCCTTACGCGGAACAACAAGAACAGTATGGTGAGAACCATGCCGAGGGAGACAGCCATCAGGAAAAAAAGAGGGCTAAAAACCGTAAGCGATCGAAGGACCACTAGCAGGTAAAAACCTTCTGGGCCTATCAATTGCGCCCGCAGGCACCAGTTCCCGAAACTACGGGGAGGCTTGGAGCAGTAATCTTTGGCCGAAGGGGGATATGCCATGTCCGTACCGGATGGGCCGCAAAGGATCACGGCCGAAACTTCCGGGTCCGTCAGCATGGAGAGCATGGCGGATTCCATGGCCGGCCTATTTGCCTGCTGGGCCCCGAGGCTTACGGATTGCCGCAGCACCTCAATGCGCCCCAACTGCTGGCGATACCGGCTGTAAGCGAGATACGCGAAATACAAGGCCTGCACAAGGAAAGCCAGGACAAGCAGCCGTATAAGCGGCGTCTTGGCGTATCTTCGCATCCATTCTGACAGGGTCATATATTCGAGCAGATCCTCCCTATTTCGGGCTCAACAGCATCAGGCTCTGCTCATTCCTCTGCGCCAATCCCTTGTTTATGCGCAGCCTCTCAGGATTATAAGCTACCGACCGGCGGAAATATCCCAGATGCACGTACGGGACCTCCTGCAATATTTTCTTCGCCACGCCGCGGTAATAGGGAGCCACCGCTTCTGGCTTGAATATCTTACGCCCCTCCTCCAGCATGTCAGCCACTTTTCCCCTCTCCAGCATCGGGGAAAAGATCGCACCGTTACGGCCCAGCACGTGGTACATGGTATCTGGATCACCGTCGTAAACGGAGATTGTCATGGGGAGCAGGTCCGCCTCGTGCGTCTTATAATATATCTCCAGCATTTCTTTCTCGGTCAGGCTGGTTTGGGAGCGGGGATCTGTACGCACGCCGCTGCGCGCCATGATATCGAATAGCCACGCTGAATTGGCGGCGGAGCACACGGTCAATGGCCGCCGGGCGGCGCAGGCAATCAGGCGCTTTACGTGCCGCTCGCCTTTGGCAATAATGGCTTCAGCGGCGGCCGCCGGGAGCCGCCCGGCCTGGAACGCCAGAAAACTCTGGGGGTCCAGGCGAAAACCGTTCCCGCGAAAAGAAGCCGGCCACCTGGCGGGATTGGCTTTGAAATATTTCCACAGCAGAGCCTGGAGTGCCAGGCGGTGGCGGGAATCGGAGAAAAATCTTCCGGGCCGGCCATTGACTATAACTTCCGCGTGGGAGCCCTCCTGTCCGAAAACCCGGCGGATACGATCCCCATCGCAGCCGGAGAGCCCGCCGCGCTCGGCAAACAGCATCGCGTCCAAACGGCCGGCACGGAAGTCCCCGGCGGCGGTTCCCGGAGGAACCACAGCTATCCTGGCGTTTTTCATTCCTGGGGCGGCCCCTGCGTAAAATTTATTCGGAACCAGCCTGAGTTCCTTGTCCTTCTCCGTTATTACGTAAGGCCCTGTGCCTATATACAGCCCCTTGATCTCCTTGTAGGCCGAATATCTGACCCCCGACAAATGATACAGGACGCCGCGTACTGGCTTTCTGAATTCTATCTCCAGAACCTCGTCGCCGCAGGTTCTGATCCCCTTGATCCCGCCCGCACGGGGCCGCTTTGAAAAGCCTACCGTCTCGGACAGCGCATCGGATAAGGAGCTATTGCTGGACTCCGGCTGCATTCTCAACCCGTTCTCCCAGGAGCGTTTAAAATCTCCGGCGCATAGGCGGGAACCATCCGAAAAGCGCCGGGAGGAGTCTATCCGGAACCGGATAGTTTTGAGATCGGCGCTGAACTCCCACGCCTTCGCGGCGAGGGGCTCTATGCTCCCGTTCTTGCCGCGCCGCACCAGGGGCTCGAACTGGTTGATCATTACGCCAAAGCCCACAAGCGAATGATGCAGCGGCGGTATAATGGTACCCCAATAAGCCGGAACGCCCACATTGTAACAAGCTCTTTCAAGAGACACCCGATCCTCCCTGCTCCACCAACTGCGCTTCTACCAGAAAAAACCTTTCGGTTCGAACACCGCCACACTCTGGTTGTTCCTGCTCATGAATTTCTCGCTGACCCGGACCCGCTTAGGATTGTAGGCGATGGCGCGATAAAAATAACCGAGATGCACATAGGGGACTTCCTGAAGTATCCTGCGGGAAACTTCCATGTAATGAGGCGCCAGGCCGCCGGGATCCATTATTTTTCTCCCGGACTCCAGCATGTCGGCCACCGCCCCGCGCTCCACCATGGGGGAAAAAATAGAGCCGTGCTTGCCCAGCAGGTGGTAAAGCGAGTCCGGGTCGCCGTCATATACCGAGATGGTAAGCGGGATCATGTCCGGCTCCTGCGTCTTATAGAACATGCCCAGCACGTCCTTCTCGGGCAAGTCCGACTTTGATTTTTTTGAGATGGAGATTCCGTTCTTCTCCAATATCCCGGCCAGCCAGGCGGAGTTGGGAGCGGAGCACACCACCAGGGGGTTTTTCTTGGAATCGGCCGCCAGCTTGTCGAGATAAGGCGCGCCCTTGGCGATCACAGCTTCGGCTTCGGCGTCCGGCAGTCTGCCTGCCTGAAAACGGAGATAGCTCTGGGGGTCCAGAAAAAAACCGTTTCCCCGGAAAACAGGGGGCCACTCCTCCCGGTTATTCTTGAAATACCCCCAAAGAAGAGCCTGCATCGCCGCACGACGCCGCGGGTCGGAAAAGAACCGCCCCGGCATGCCGTTCAGCATCATCTCGGAATGGGAGCCTTCCTGCCCGAAAGTGCAATTGATATTTTCCTCGTCGCAATCAGAGATCCCGGCCCGTTCAGCGAACAGGGCCGCGTCAATTTCTCCGGACCTCAGCTTATCGGCCACGGCACCGGGTGGCACTATGGTTATAAGAAGTTTTTTTATCTTCGGGGAAGGACCCTGGTAATGCTCGTTCGGCACCAGGGTCAGCACCTTTTCCTTCTCGGCCATCACATAAGGCCCCGTGCCTATATAGCCGTCGCGGGTTTGTTTATAGGCCGCGTACCTAACGGAAGACAGTTGCTCGAGAATGCTGCGGACCGGCTTCCCGAATTCCAGTTCTAGCGTGTCGGCCCCCACGGCCCGGATCCCGCTGATCCCTCCGTTCTTCTCCCGCTCGCCGAAGCCTTTGACCTCGGAGAGGGCGTCGGACAAGGAACTGTTGCTGGACTTGGGGCGCATCCGCAACCCTTCTTCCCATGACCGTTTGAAGTCAGCCGCCGTCACCTGCGAGCCGTCAGAAAACCGGCGTGAAACGTCTATGGTAAAACGGAGCGTCCGCCTGTCGTCGCTGAACGCCCAGGCCTTGGCACCCATAGGCTCCAGCAGGCCGTTCTTGCCGCGGCGCACCAGTGGCTCGAACTGGTTTATCATTACCCCGTACCCGACTATGGAGTGCTGAAGCGGCGGGATAATGGTTCCCCAGTAGGCTGGCACGCTGACCGTGTAGAAATCTTTTTTATGCCCCCCGGAATATTCCTTGACCGCGAGAACGGCCAGCGCGGCCAACAGAACAGCGGCGATCTTCTTCCGCCTGCGGTAAAGATTATCGGATACGTTCATCAAGATGTTTTCTCCCGGCGGGGGGCCGGAGCCCCCCCTCAAGACAAAGTTCCGCACGGCAAGCCGTGCGGAACTTAACCAACAACTGGCACCCACGCACAGGACGCGTTAAGCCAGATTGGGAAGGAACTTGGGAGCCGGCTCCTGGGAGGGGGTTTCCTCGTCCGCCGGGAACGTGCCAGGGCTTTCGCAAGTGGTGTACTTCAGCTGAAAGTCGGAAGCGTTGCGTTCACGGATCTGCGCCACCTGCAGAGCGGACTGGGCCGCGAAAGCCACCGCCACCACCGGGCACATGGCCAGGATTATCAGGCAATATTTCTTAACTTTGTTTTTCATTTTCATATTCCTCCCTAAGTTTTTAAATCCAGCAGCACGGGTCTTTTTTCAAGAAACTGCCGTACTCCGAGAATGAAGCGTTCCGGTCTCCGCCGCATTTGTCATAGTGGAGACAGGCCCCGCAGCCTTCTATACGCCCCGCCCGAAGGTCCTGCATAAGCGGATGGTCCAGGAATAATTTCTCAAGACCGTCCTTGACCACGTTCCCCAGCCTAAAATCTGCGCGACTGGTGACCTTAAGCCAACCCTGTGAATCTATTACTATTCCCTGGAAGCCGGCCTTCCCATGAGCCCCCAGTTCGGGCTTGATAAGCACGAATAGCGGCAATCCGGTACCAGTAAATACCCCCGTCCTCTCAGCCGCAGACAATATTTTAACATATGCGTCGCGCAATTCATATCCGTTCAGGGGCCTGTCCCCTTTGCTTTCCAGCAGTGCTTTGCCGCGCCCCTGAGGAACGAACCTGGTGAAATTCATCGCCGGGGCCTTCAGGGCCGCCGCCATCTCAAAAAACTCATCCGCCCAAGGGGCCGTGTTATGCGACAGTACCGCTTGAAGGGCCACCTTGACCCCGCGGGACTGGAGCTCCCGGTATCCGCGCACCGCTTTTTCAAAACTCCCGGGACCACGGATGGCGTCATGCCTCTCGGCGTCCGGCCCGTCCATGGAAATCTGAACATCGGCCTTATGCTTGACGATAGCGGAAATAGCCGCCTCCGGAATGGTCGTTCCGTTGCTGAGCACGTTCATGGTGGCGTCAGGCCACCTAGAGTGAAGCTCTTCCAGCATGGGAACGAACAGGGGGCTAAGAGTGGGCTCGCCGCCGCTGAGGCTGAAGTGCGGCTTCAGATAGAGTTTATTCAAGAGGAGGGAATACTGGTCCAGTATCTTATTCCACTCACCCATGGAAAGGTCTGCGGCGGAATTATTAGGCAGATAGCAGTGGCGGCATTTGAGATTGCAGGCGCTGGTTATGTCCAGCTGCGCGCTCAAAAATCTTTGAGTGCCGGTGAATTCCTGCAGTTTTTTTATCAGCCAGTTCATTTTTAGTCTGTCCGCCAGCTCCGCCTGCCGCCCACAAAAAAGGGAAAGCAAAATCACTTTTTGCTTTCCCTGGATACATCCGGTTACGGCCGGATCGTGGATACTCTGGGGCCAATTCCCCAAATTACAAGGAAGACTACACTGATAGTATACCGGAACCGAAGCTGCGACGTAAGGGCCCTTGGTCCCAGGCCCGGATAGGTCCTCTGCCTATAATTAATAATTATTAATTCCCATTTTGTATAATACACGTGTGGTAATCACACCGCCCTTTTCTCCGGAGGATACGATGCGTCTTTCCTTTCTTCTTCCCTGTTTTCTCCTGTTCACCCAGGCATCCTATGCCAAAGATACCCAAGGCAACGCGCTTCCGCCCGGGGCCGCCGTGGAAACCGACCCCAAATATCCGCCGGTGGTCTCCTATACCCTGAAGAACGGGCTTAAGCTGCTCATTCTCGAAAAACACTTCGCGCCGACCATCTCCTACTCTATCGCCTTCAAAGTAGGCAATGTGGACAGCCCCCAGGGCAAGACCGGCCTGCCGCACCTTTTCGAGCATATGGCCTTCAAGGGTACCCAGACCATAAATACCACGGATTACAAGAAAGAGAAGATCGCCCTCGACAAGGTGGAGGCAGCGGCGCAGGCTTTTATCGCCGAAGACCGCAAGCCCGATCCCGACAAAGCGACCCTGGACGCCCTGAAAAAGAAGCTGACCGACGCGGAGAAAGAGGCAGACGCCTTCATTGTTAAAGACGAATTCACCCAGATCTACAAGAACCTGGGCGAGAACGGGCTGAACGCCGCCACCGGCTACGATTACACCTTCTACATGATCTCCCTGCCCTCCAACCAGCTGGAAACCCTGATGGCCATGGAATCCGACAGGTTCAAGAACGCGGTACTGCGCGAGTTTTACCGCGAGCGCAGCGTGGTAATGGAAGAGCGCCGCATGTACGAGGCCAAGCCGGAGAGTGCCCTGTCGGAAAAACTTACCACCACGGCGCTGGAAGCCCACCCGTACCGGTATCCCATAGTCGGCTGGATGGACGACCTGAAGGCCTTCACCAAGACCGACGCCGAAGTTTTCTACAGGAAGTTCTACGTGCCCAACAACGCCACCCTGGCCATAGTCGGCGACGTAAAGCCGGCCGAGGTGATAAAGCTCGCCGAGAAATATTTCTCCTCCTGGCACTCCGGCCAGGTTCCGGACACCAACTACACCAAAGAGCCGCCCCAGAAATCCGAGAAACGGGTGGACCTTTTCTTCAAGGCCAACCCCTCGCTGCGCATGGCCTTCCACAACCCCGGCTACTCCAACCCGGACATGTACCCGCTTATGATGGTCAGCGAGGTCCTTTCCGGCGGCAAGACCGCGCGGTTCTACCGCAGCCTGGTAGAAGGCAAGCAGCTGGCCCTATACGCGGCCTCAGGCGCCAGCACTTCATCCCGCTATCCGTCCCTGTTCATAGTAGTGGGAGCGCCCAAAGCGCCCAACACCCTGGAAGACCTGGAAAAAGGCATCTGGGACGAGATAGAAAAACTCAAGGCCGAGCCTCCCACCGCGTGGGAACTTGAGCGCATAGTGAACGCCCACGAGGCGGAACTGGTAAAAGGCCTGGAATCCAGCCTGGACACGGCGCAGAACCTGTCTATCTCCCAGCAGATCATGGGCGACTGGAAATTCGACTGGGACACCATAGAGAAACTGCGCAAGGTAAAGCCGGAAGATGTCTCCCGAATAGCGGCGAAATACCTCGTTCGCGAGAATTACACCATCGGTTTCCTGCGCCCGCCGCTGGCCGCCGCGCCGGCTGTCTCCAAAGGAGATGCCAAATGAAAAATATTATCTCCAAAGCTTCGGTATTAGGAGTTCTCATGGCAATGTCGCTATCCACGGCCCGGGCCGTGCCGCTCAACCTTCCCAAGGCCGCGCCGCTGGATTTCAATCCTCCCAAGGGCGAACGCATGGTCCTGCCCAACGGCATCACGCTCTACCTGCTCAATGACCCGACCCTCCCGGCGGTCAGGATAAACGCGGTGGTGCGCACCGGCACCATCAACGACCCGGCCGATAAAGTCGGAGTCGGGGGCCTGACGGCCGGCATGCTGGAAGACGGCGGCAGCCTCTCCTACAAACCCGAGGAGATAGATAAAACGCTGGAATATCTCGGCGCCACCATCCATTCCTCAATAGACCTGGAGGACGCCAGCGTTTCCATGTTCGCCCTCAAGAAGGATTTCGACAAGGTGCTGGACATCTACGCGGACGTGCTGATGAACCCGGCCTTCGACGCGGAAAAGTTCAACATCCTCAAAAAGATGGAACTGGAGATGATTCGCCGCCGCAACGACGACCCCGGTAAAGCCGTGGTTCGGGAAGCCCTGCGGCAGTATTACGGCAAGGACCACCCTTACGGTCGCCGCACAGAGGCCGCGGTGATAGAGTCCATAACCATCGACGATCTGAAAGCGCAGCACTCCGCCTACTACCGCCCGAACAACGTGATAATGGCGGTCAGCGGCAACTACGGCTCCAACGAAGAACTCGTAACCAAGCTCAACGCGCGCTTCGGCAAATGGGAAAAACGCGAGATCACTCCCAAGGTTATCCCCCCGCCCGCGCTCAGCGGGGTCCGGAAGGTTTTCCTGATAGAGAAGGACGTGCCCCAGACTTTCATAATGGTGGTCCAGAAAGGCATAAAGCGCTCCGACCCGGCCTTTTTCCCGCTTAACGTGACCAACGACGTGCTCGGCGCGCCCGGCCTTTCCTCAAGGCTGTGGGACACCGTCCGCGCCCGTAAAGGCCTGGCCTATACCGTTTATTCCGCTTTCGCCAGGCGCAATGCCCAGCCCGGGCATATGTTCGCCTACTGCGGCACCAAGCCCGAAACCTACTCGCAGGCGCTCGAAGAGATACTGCGCCAGCTCAAGCGGGTAAAGACGGAACCGCTTTCGGAGCAGGAGGTCAGCGAAGCGAGAGGCGGGCGCGTTAATTCCTTCGTCTTTACCTTCAAAACGCCTTTCGACGTAGTGAACCAGCGCGCCATACTCGAGCATTTCGGCCTGCCGCTGGACTACCTGGAAAATTACGTTTCCAATGTTTCGGCCGTCACCCGCGACTCAGCGTTCGCCGCGGCCGGTTCCACCATAGACCCCGACAATGCTCTGATCTTCGTGATCGGGAATTCCAAGAAGTTCGACAAGCCGCTGTCCGAGTTCGGGCCGGTGACGGAACTGAAGGAAGATTAAATGGGACTGTTCTCGAATAAGCCGGAGATCACGGTAGTCATTCCCGCCTTCAACGAGGAAGGGGCCATAACGCCCACCATCAAGGGCGCGGCCGAGGTCCTTACGGCGGCCGGGCTCAAGCATGAGATCATAACGGTGGACGATGGGTCCACCGACGGCACCGCCGCGGCGGCCGAGGCAGCCGGCTCCAAGGTCATCCGCCACCCTATCAACCGCGGCTACGGCCGGTCGCTGCTGAGCGGCATCCATGCCGCCGCGCACGACTGGATCCTCATCATAGACGCCGACGGCTCCTACCCGCCGGCGGAGATAGCCAAGCTCCTGCCGCACGTGCCGGCCTTCGACATGGTGGTGGGTACGCGCGAAGGGTCGCTGTTCTGGGGCACCCCGGTGAAGGCGCTAATGCGCTTCATCTATCTGCGCATCGCCCGGTTCGTGGCCGGCGAGCCCATCCCTGACGCCAATTCGGGCCTGCGCATCTTCCGTAAGGAAGCGGTGATCAACTCCATGCCAGTGATGTGCTACGGCTACTCCTTCACCACCACCATGACGCTCTCGTTTTTGAACGCGGGGCGGTTCGTGCGCTTTGAGCCCATCCGCTTCACGGAACGCGTGGGCCATTCCAAGGTGAAGCCCGTGCGCGACATCCTGCGCACCCTGCAGATCATGACGCAGGTGATCCTGTATTTTAACCCTATGAAGTTCGCCGCCGTGATCACGTTGCTGCCGCTGCTCGCCACCTTCGCCGCGGCACTCCATCTTGTTTTTTCCCCTCAGGCCGACGCGCGCTGGCTGATAGTGACCGCCATGCTGCTGGCCTCCTTGCTGGCCTTCCTGCTGGGATGTGTGATAGAATCCATAAGATTGCACGGCAGAAAATAACCGCTCCATTGGGCGGAAAACTAAGTTTAGAAACGCAAAACCGGGGCCATTGGCCGTCACAGGAAGGCCGGGACCGCCTCTTAGATCACCCACACAATGAACTACAAGGAACTTTTCAAAAACCGGATATTCGCCATTTTTCTGGTGGCGCTCATCCTGCGGCTGGGATACATATTCCTGATCCCGCAGGCGCCTCCCATAGCCGACGCGGTGGACTATGACTCCATAGCCGTGAACATGGCCACCGGGCACGGTTTTTCCCTGAATCCGGACGTCCCTACGCCGAAGAGGCCGCCGGGCCTGCCCTTCATACTGGCCCTGGTCTACTCGGTCTTCGGGCATTCCTACACCGCGGCCAGGGTGCTTATGGCGCTGCTGGGCGCCCTCACCTGCCTGCTCGCCTTCCGCACCGCGGAAAAGCTCTTTGGAGAACGCGTGGCCACGCTGGCGGGCTGGATACTGGCTCTTTACCCGATCTTCATCGCGCATCACGCCCTTCTGCTCACGGAAACTCCGTTCACCTTCCTCCTGGCCGGCGCCACCATGTTCTGGGTATACGGAGCCAGCCGCGGCAACGCCTGGGACTTCGCCATCTCCGGACTATTCCTGGGCCTGGCCACGCTCACGCGGCCGGTAACACTGGTCTTCCCCGGTGTGCTGCTGGTGCTCCTCCTCCTGTCGAACCGCGCCCTGCTCGGCAAGTGGCTCCTGTTCACGGCCGTTTTCCTGGCGGTCCTGGCCCCTTGGTCCGCCCGCAACTACCGCCTCTGGGGAATGCTCAAGCCCTGCAGCGTCGGCACAGGTTTCGGTTTTTACCTGACCGGCAACATGGCCTCTGGTCTTTCCTGGGACGAAAGCATGGCGAAATACCTGGAAAAATTCTGGCAGCACCAGGAACCGATGGTCTTCACTCCCGGGAGATCACCCTCGCTCGACCTGGAGCGGCAGCTGCAGGCGGAAGGTTCCGCCATGATGAAGGCGCATCCGGGTAATGTCCTGAAAATAGCCCTCAAGCGTCTCCCGCCGTTCTGGATAACCAGCCACTCCAGCGTTTTGGGCGTCGACAAAAGCCTTCGGGAATACTACACGGCACGGGACTTCTTCCCTATAGCCGTAAGGCTGGCGCTGCTGGGCTTCCACGCGCTTATGCTGCTGCTCGCGGCCGCGGGGATATTCTTCACCATAAAGAACTGGCGCGAAACCGCGCCCCTTATCGCCCTGCTTGTCCTCTTTACCGGTCACGTGGCCTTTGATTTCGTCCCTCGCTACCACCTGCCGGTGATCCCTTATCTATTCATCTTCTCCGCGGCCGGCCTGCTGGGCTTGATGGAGAGATACTCCCGCAAAAAATGAAGATAGCCCTGATAGCCCCGCCTTATGACCTTTTAGCCAAGGGCTACGGCACCAAGGCCAAAATAAAGTACGGCCATATGCCTCCGCTCGGCATAGGCTACATCGCCGCCATCCTGCTGAAAGCGGGC
>Ga0209749_1002645_pt1 | contig 11204 bp, 11 predicted proteins | sample EPASupsiteSAE347_FD_187267 | JGI IMG/M metagenome (GOLD analysis project Ga0209749, IMG submission 187267) | Bioremediated contaminated groundwater from EPA Superfund site, New Mexico - Sample SAE3-47 (SPAdes) (version 2) | ecosystem: Environmental > Aquatic > Deep subsurface > Groundwater >... | reverse complement strand
GACAATAATCTGGCGGAAAGGGATATAAGAATGATGAAAGTCCAGCAGAAAATCTCAGGCACCTTTAGAAGCTGGGAAGGAGCGAGAATTTTTTGCCGCATTCGAGGGTATATCTCTACGGTCAAAAAGAACTCAATTTCTGTAATCGATGCCATTCAAGGTGCCTTTGAAGGGCATCCATTCATTCCGGGAGAACTTTGATTGTGGTATGAATTCATAATGATTTAGTGGGTGGGGCTGAATAGTTACATCTTAGATTTGATTAGCAGAAATTCTCGGAGAACGAGAACGGAATAACGATTATTTTAAAATCCGATCTGGGAAACGAAGATATAATGATTTCCGACTTCCAAAAAACCTGGCCTCGTGCAGTTTGATTTTCCCCTTCATACCTTTTCACAATCCCTCCGCAAAGTTCCGACATCCGCCGCCATCTTCTCAAATAATTCCTTATATCCTCGCTCTCACCGCTGTCTTGGAGGTGAGGCAGGCGAAGACTACCACAGACACGGACATACACTCCTTTCAAGGGCTTGTTCCAAAGAGTTGGGCCTCTCTCCCAACTCTTCCAGCACGGCGGCGGAGCCAGTGCGAAAAACCAGCGGCTCCCTAAATATAAATATGAAAAATTAAATAAAAATCAAGGTGAAACATGAGGCAAGTAGCCATCTACGGCAAAGGCGGCATTGGCAAGTCGACCACTACCCAGAATCTAACAGCTGCACTGTCCACTATGGGCAAGAAGATCATGCAGATCGGCTGTGATCCCAAAGCAGATTCTGTGAAATTCCTGATGAACGGCAAGAAGCAACCCTCCGTCCTGGACACGCTGCGAAAAGAGGGTGAGGTGCAATTAGAAGACGTCCTGAAGATCGGATTTGGCGGCATCAAATGCGTTGAATCCGGCGGCCCTGAACCCGGCGTAGGCTGCGCAGGCAGAGGCATCATCACCTCCATTGGGCTTTTGGAGAACCTGGGTGCCTATACCGACGACCTGGACTACGTATTCTACGACGTACTGGGTGATGTAGTATGCGGCGGCTTCGCCATGCCAATTCGAGAAGGAAAAGCAAAGGAAATCTACATCGTGGCTTCCGGAGAGATGATGGCGCTGTACGCTGCCAACAACATCTGCAAGGGCATCCAGAAGTTCGCCGAGTCCGGCGGAACACGCCTGGGCGGCATCATCTGCAACTCCAGAAATGTCGATCGAGAAAAGGAGCTGGTCTCTCACTTTGCCCAGAAGCTGGGCAGCCAGATGATCCAGTTCGTGCCCAGAGATAACGTGGTCCATCAATCTGAGATTCACAAACAGACTGTCATCCAATATGCTCCAACCTCCAATCAGGCCAAGGCCTACCTGGACCTGGCCAAGGCGGTGGACGAGAATGAGATGTTCGTGATTCCCAAGCCCATGGAGTACGAGGAGCTTGAGGAAGTCATGATGGAATGGGGTGTAATGGAATGAAGATGGTTCGAGCCGTCATCCGGCCAGAGGCTGTGGACAAAGTCGCCGACTGCCTGGAAGCCGGAGGCTTTACTGCTTTAACCAGAATCGAGGTCTTCGGCAGAGGCAAGCAGAAGGGCATCAAGGTGGGCAACGTGGTCTACGACAATTTGCCAAAGACCATGCTCATGCTGGTGGTCGGCGACGACGAGCTGGAGAAGGCAGTCAAGATCATCGAGGACTCCGCACGAACCGGAAACATCGGCGACGGCAAGATCTTCGTCACTTCCGTCGAGGAGGCCTACACCATCCGGACCGGCGCGCGGGGGCTGTAGAATGAAAGAAGTCCTGGCTGTCATCCAGATGAACAAGATGGATTGCACCAAAGACGCCCTGGAGGTCATAGGCATCCCATCCATCACCGTCTACAAAGCCAGCGGTCGGGGAAAGCAGAAAGGTCTGCAAATCCCCCATCCATCCCAGCTTGATTCGTCGAATAAGAACATGAAATTCATTCCCAAGAGGATGATCTCGGTCATGGTGGAAGATGAATTCGTCCCGGCTGTGGTGGCAGTCATCACCAAGGTCAACCGCACCGGCAACTTCGGTGACGGCAGGATTTTCGTCTGCCCGGTGGAAGAGTCCGTCCGCATAAGGACCGGCGAGAGAGGGAGCGTGGCTATATCATGAGCGGAGTCGAAAAAACCGTGGAGAGCGTAGTGGAAAGTGCGATCCCCTGCGCCAAAGATCCGGTAACCATCGCTCACAGCAAACAGGTGGTGGAGGGAATGCTGAAAGGCTTTCCCAAGAAGACGATTGAGGTGAGAAGCAAGCACGTGGTGGTCAAAGATTCCTGCGAGGTCGAGCAGAAGATCGATGCCAACAGCCGTACCATTCCCGGCATCCTCACCAACCGGGGCTGCGCTTACGCCGGCTCCAAGGGCGTGGTCTTCGGGCCCATCAAAGATATCCTGCATATCACCCACGGCCCTATCGGATGCGCTTACTTCACCTGGGGCACCAGACGAAATCTCATGAAAAAGGAAGACGGCAGAGACTGCTTTGCCGGCTATTGCCTGAGCACTGACGTCAAGGAGACGGATATCGTCTTCGGAGCCGAGAAAAAGCTGGCAGCCGCCATTCGAGAGGCCTATGCCATCTTCAAGCCCGAGTGTATCAGTGTCTTCTGTACCTGCCCCATCGGCCTCATCGGCGACGATATCGAATCCGTCTGCCGCAAAGCCGAGGCGGATCTGAGAATCAAGGTCATTCCAGTTCGATGCGAGGGTTACCGCGGCGTCAGCCAGTCGGCGGGTCACCATATCGCCTCCAATGCCTTGATGGAGCACCTGGTGGGCAGCGAAGAGTTGGAAGAGCCTGGGCCCTACGACGTCAACGTCTTCGGCGAATACAACATCGGCGGAGATTACTGGGTGGTTAAGGATCTGCTGGAGAAGGTGGGATACAGAATAGTCAGCCCCTTCACCGGAGACGCCTCCTTCCATGATATCGCCAAAGCTCACCGGGCCAAGCTCAACATCCTGCTCTGCCACCGCTCCATCAACTACACCAACCGCATGATGGAAGAAAAGTACGGCGTTCCCTGGCTGAAGGTCAACTACCTGGGGGTAGAGGACACCATCAAGACGCTGAGGGACATGGCCGCCTTCTTCGACAACCCGGATCTGACCAAAAGGACCGAGGCAGTGATCGCCGAGGAGATGGCCCGCATCCAGCCGGTTATCGATATGTACCGCAAGAGGCTGGCCGGAAAGAGGGTCATGATCCTGGTGGGAGGATCACGTGCTCACCATGTCCGCAATATGTTCGAGACCCTGGGCATGGACGTGGTCGTGGCCGGCTACGAGTTCGCCCACCGGGATGACTATGAGGGCAGAAAAGCGCTCTCCAGCATCGTTCATACCGGACAGTCCAAGGTCCTGGCCGATATCCACTACAAACGCGATCCCAATGTGGTTTCGCCCTACGATGATGCCGCTATCCAGAAGAAGAAAGAAAAAATTCCAAGACTGATGGACTATGAAGGCCTGCTGCCCCATATGAAAGACGGCCAGGTCATGATCGACGACTATAGCCATCACGAGTGCGAGCGCCTGGTGAAGGATCTGGGAATCGATCTCTTCTGTTCGGGAATCAAAGACAAGTACGTCTTCCAGAAGATGCACATCCCCTCCCGCCAGATGCACTCCTATGACTACAGCGGTCCCTATACAGGCTTTGAAGGATTCGTTCAGTTTGCCAAGGACATCGACATGTCTGTGAACAGCCCAACCTGGAAATTCATAAATCCGCCCTGGAGGCAGAACAATGCTTGATTACACACCCAAACAAATGGCCGAGCGCGAGACATTGGTCATAAACCCAGCCAAGATCTGCCAGCCGATAGGAGCCATCCTGGCCTACAAAGGCATCCACAATTGCATGCCCATCACTCATGGCTCACAGGGTTGCTCGTCTTACCTGCGCATGGTGCTGGCCCGCCACTACCGCGAGCCCACGCTGGCGGCAACCTCCTCCTTCACTGAGGACTCGGTGGTCTTTGGAGGCAGAAACAACCTCAAGGAAGCTGTAGACAACGTGGTCAACATCTACCATCCCGATGTGCTGGCCATAAACACAACCTGCTCCTCCGAAACCATAGGCGACGATGTAAGCAGCTTCATGGAGGAGATCAAGGAAGAGGAGTTCTTCGATCCCAAGACGAAAGTGGTCATAGCCAATACACCCAGCTACGTGGGCTCGCACATCACCGGATACGATAATGCAGTCAAAGCCATCGCCCAGACCTTTCCCCGGAAGAGCAAGCCCAACGGAAAACTGAACATCATTCCCGGTTTCGTGGACCCTGGAGACATCCGGGAGATCAAAAGGCTGCTTTCCATCATGGGAGTCTCGGCGATTGTATTTCCCGATACCACTGATGTCTTCGACGCGCCTCTCACTCCGGAGTCGGGCGGCCTGTACCCGCCGGGTGGAACGACTATTCCCAATCTGGTTGACGCCGGAAACTCCCGTGCCACCATTGCTCTGGGAAGAACCGCCGGAGCCTCGGGCGCAATGGTCCTGAAGGGCAAGTTCGGCATACCTGCGGTCATAGGCCCCATGCCCATCGGCATCAGAAACAGCGATGCCTTTGTCATGTCGGTGTCCAGCCTCATGGGTGTGCCAATTCCGCAAGATATCGAGTACGAACGGGGCCGGCTGGTGGACATGATGACCGACGCTCATCCTCATTTCCATGGCAAGGACCTGGCCATATTCGGAGACCCGGATACCGTTATCGGTATGGTCAGCCTGGCTGTGGAGATGGGCATGAACCCGGTCTTTGCTCTCACCGGAACGCCAGACAAGAAGTTTGCAGAGGAGGTGCATAACCTGGCATCCGATTGCGAAGCACTGCAAGGTGACACCTTCCTACTCCATCAAAAGATCAAGAACCATCCGGTGGATATGCTAATCGGAAACACCTATGGGAAATTGATCGCCCGGGCAGAGGACATCCCGCTGGTGCGGGTGGGCTTCCCCATCACCGATCGGGCCAATTTGCATTATTTCCCAATCATCGGATACGCCGGAACGGCTCGATTGGTGGAGATGATCGGCAACACTTTCCTGGAAAGAAGGGACAGAGACTCGGATGACACGCACTTCGAGATGATCCTTTAGGGGATTAGCATGAGCATTGTTAACATCTTTGAGGGAAGAGAGGGGCACATTGCCCAGAAGGGTGGACAGAGCATTCCTTTAGCCTGTAGCAGCGACAGCCTGGCAGGAGCAGTCAGCCAGAGGGCTTGTGTCTACTCCGGTGCGAGGGTGGTGCTCAATCCCATCACAGACGCTCTGCATCTGGTGCATGGGCCTATTGGCTGCGCCAGCTACACCTGGGATATTCGGGGCAGCACCTCCTCCGGCCCCGATCTCTATAGAAACAGCTTCTCTACGGATATGAAGGAGCTGGATGTGATATTCGGCGGAGAGAAGAAGCTGGCGGCATCTTTGCGGGAGCTGGCAGAGAAGTATCATCCGCCTGCCATCTTTGTCTATTCCACCTGCATCGTAGGAATTATCGGAGACGATCTGACCTCTATCTGCAAGAAAGCCTGCCTGGAATTGGGCATTCCGGTCTTGCCTGTGAAATCGGAAGGATTTCGGGGTAGCAAGAACGAGGGCTACAAGGCGGCATGCAATGCGCTGGCAGAGCTTATCGGCATCCGGGACTACAGACCCAAAGGGCCGTCCATCAACTTGCTCGGCGAATACAACGTGGCCGGCGATCTGTCCTTCGTCAAGCCCTTCTTCGAAGAGATGGGCTTGGAAGTGGTGGCCACTTTCACTGGCGACTCCAGGGTAGAGGAGATTATGAGGGCTCAATCTGCAAAGCTCAATTTAGTGCAGTGCAGCGGCTCCATGACCTATCTGGCCAAGAAGATGGAAGAGAAATACGGCATACCCTACAGGAGGATAAGCTTCTTTGGGCTGCATGATATGTCCGCGGCTCTTCGTACTGCTGCTGAATTCTTCGGCTCGGCGGCCATGAAAGAAAAGGCTGAGGAGATAATTCGCCGTGAGATGGAACGGGTGAGCCCGGAGATCGAGGCCTACCGGTCTCGTGTTGCCGGAAAGAAGGCCGCCATTTACATGGGCGGAGCCGCTAAAGCTGTCTCGCTGGTGAAAGCTTTTCAGGAGCTGGAAATGGAGGTCGTGATAATTGGAACGCAGACTGGAAATCGAGAGGATTATGAGAAGATCGCTTACATCATAAAAGAAGGTACTGTAATCATTGATGATGCCAATCCCCTGGAGCTGAAAGAGCTTCTCATCAGGCAGAACGCGGACCTGTTGGTGGCAGGCGTAAAAGAGCGTTTCCTAGCCTACAAAATGGGAATAGCGTTCTGTGACTTCAATCACGATCGGACCATCAGCTTCGAGGGCTACACCGGAATGGTGAATTTTGCCAGAGAGGTATCTATCACCATTAACAGTCCTGTCTGGCAGCTTCCTGTAAAAAGAGAATGCTGTGTCGGTAGTGGATCACAATTAGCGTCTATTCAAGGAGTGAATGATGATATCAAGGAGCCTTGCCACAGTTAATCCCTGCTCTATGTGCATGCCCATGGGAAGCGTGCTGGTCTTCCGGGGAATCGAGGGCTGCATGCCTCTCTTCCACGGCTCGCAAGGATGCAGCACCTACATGCGCCTCTACCTGGCCCATCACTTCCGCGAGCCAGTAGACATTGCCTCCACTGCACTGAGCGAGAAGGGCGCTGTCTATGGCGGATCTGCCAATCTTATGCAGGGGCTGAAGAATGTTATAAAAGGCTACAACCCGAAGGTGATAGGCATCGCCACCACCTGCCTGGCTGAGACCATCGGGGATGATGTGCCCCAAATAGTTCGCGAATTTCAGGCGCAGGAACCACTGGCAAAGGATGTGATCATCATCCCAGTATCGACACCAAGCTACGCTGCCTCTCATGAAGTTGGATATCGGGTGGCTCTTAAAGGTCTGGTTCAGACGTTAGCCCGGAAATCGAAGCCCAACGGACGGATCAACATGTTGGTTGGGTCCATCATCTCGCCGGCAGATGTTCGTTTTCTGCGGCGGCTCTTCGATGACTGGGGCCTGGAGTATATCCTGATGCCGGACATATCCGAGACATTTGATGCTACTCTCAGCCAGGATCTGCCCCTAATCCCCAAGGGCGGAACGCCTCTTGAAGACATCCGGGACTGCGCCAACTCAAAAGCGACATTGACCATAGGCGGATGGGTGCAAGAGCCGGGAGCGGGAGACTATCTGGAAAAGGAATTCAGAGTTCCCCATGTTGCTCTGCCTCTGCCCATAAGCTTAGAATTCACCGATCGTCTGGCTGCAAATCTGGAAGAGTTGACCGGGCTTTCCATGCCGGAGAGCTATGAACGGGAGCGGGGACGGTTGCTGGACTCAATGGTCGATGCCCATAAGATTTTAGCTGATGTTAAGACGGCGGTCTACGGAGACACCGAGATGGTCCTGGGAATAACCCGCATCATGATGGAGCTGGGCATGAAGCCGCAGATAGTGGCCACTGGCGCCGCCAATCCTGCGTTTGCGGAAAATGCCGCAGAGATTGCTCCCGGATCCAAGGTTTCGATGGGGGCTGATTTCTCACAGATCGCAGAGGAGGCGGCGAGCCGGGACATCGAGCTCTTGGTAGGACCCTTCACAGGGAGAGGGATTGCCAGAAGAGAGAATATTCCGCTCTTGCGGGTGGGACTGCCCAATCATGATCGCTACGGAGCCTCCCACCAGTTGTTCCTCGGATATGAGGGCTCGATGAATTTGGTGGAAGGCATGGCCAATGCCCTGCTGGAAAGCAGAGAGTGGGTAGCGACATGAGAGAAGACTACAAGCTGGAGCAGTTTCAGAATAAAGAGTATATCAGACTTGAAACAGTTAAGAGGAACGGACAGTTGGTCCCGACGCCCGTATGGTTTGTTGTTGATGAGAGCTGGCTCTTCGTTCGGTCATATGCCAATAGCGGCAAGGTCAAACGCATGCGCAATAATCCTCATGTCAGGGTTACGCCCTCGGATGCAGTGGGAAAACCTTGTGGTATGGCCATCGATGGCACTGCCGTTCGAGCTAATGGTGATATGGAGATCAAGATAAGTCAGCAGCTCTACCGCAAATACGGCTTGATGAAAATGTCCTTTGATCTGTGGGGTGCCATCAAGCAGCTCGACTGGGCAGTATTCGCCATTGAGGTTTGAACGAAACCTGAGCGTGGGGATTAATCAGGGTCCGGTCAGGCGAAAGGATTAATATGTTATACATAAATGCTTATTTATTAGTTAATAGTAAGCATTAATGGTTACGTGAGCATCGCATATGATAAGCGATAAACTCGGAGGTAGAACAACAATGATCAAGAATGATGTATTTATAGCCTTGATTACAGCCATAGTTTTAGCCTCGTCTGCAGGATTGGCAGAAGAGACAAAAGAGCTCACCGTCTTTACTGCCGCGTCGCTGACGGGTGCTTTCGGAGAGATTGGACAGATGTACAAGAACCAAACAAGTATCGAAGTGGCTTTCAATTTCGACGGCTCGCAGGCGCTTCGCACCCAGATAGAGAACGGAGCTTACGCCGATGTCTTTGTCTCTGCCAATAAGAAGCAGATGAATGCCGTAAAGAATAGCGGGCTGATGAACAACAGCAGCATCATCATCTTCACAAAAAACAAGCTCTCGCTTATCGTTCCTAAGGGGAACCCTGCTAAGATCAGCAACCTCTCAGACCTTGCCAAGCCAGGCCTAAAGATCGTCATAGGAACGAAGGATGTGCCGGTTGGCGACTATGCGCTGCAGATCATAAGTAAGCTGGGCAACGATTCCGCCTATGGTCCGGACTATAAGACAAAAGTGCTGGCTAATGTCATCTCTCAAGAGACCAATGTTAATTATGTGGTGACCAAGGTAGCCCTGGGAGAAGCAGATGTCGGATTTGCATATGTCTCCGATGTCACCGAGGAACTAACAAGCAAGGTGGATAAGATAGACATCCCGGATGAATACAATATCATCGCCGAGTACCCTCTGGGAATATTGCTGGAATCCAAGTATCCGGCTGAGAGTTGGGAGTTCATGGATCTGGTAATGTCGGATGAGGGTAAGGCTGTTTTGGAGAAATACGGCTTTGCTCCAGTGGAAAGCGAGCCTGCTATATCAGAAGGGACAGCTTCGGCGGCAAAAGCTGCAGCTTGACCGGATGGTTTTTCCTTTGGGCCGGGGAATTAAAGAAGAGTAATTGAGGATCAATGGTTTCCAATCAGGTTGATATTAGCCGTTTCGATGAACAGTCTCTTGTTGAACTGGTAAATCACGAGCATGAGACCCCGGACAAGGCTATCTGCATCCCTTCCAGGACCAGAGAAGTGGCTCTGAAAGCGGGTTTGGCCTTTTTGCTGACACTGGCCATGGCTTTCATAGCCTTGCCGGTGGTTGCGCTCTTCCTGAAGAGCCCACTGGAAACTATCCTCAGATCTCTGTACGATCCGATGGTGTTGGATGCCCTTCGTCTGTCTCTTTCGACCTCGACCTTGACTACAATTGTTGTGGTTGTTATGGGAACGCCCATTGCTTATGTCAGCGCAAGGTTTCACTATTTCGGCAAAGAGATAGCCGATTCATTAATCGACCTGCCGGTTATCATGCCGCCTGCCGTAGCCGGCATTGCTCTGCTCATGGCCTTTGGAAGGATGGGTATTGTGGGTCATTACCTTAGCGCCTTTGGAATAAGCATTGCTTTTACCACCCTGGCCGTGATCATAGCCCAGGTCTTCGTCTCCTCGCCTTTTTACATACGCCAGGCAAGGACGAGCTTTGAAGACGTGGACCTGGCCTTTGAGAATGCGGCCCGCACTTTAGGCGCCTCCCGGGTTTACACCTTCTTCCATGTGATCCTGCCCATAGCCATGAACGGCCTTATCTCCGGTGCCATCATGGCCTTCGCTCGCTCATTGGGTGAATTCGGGGCTACCATCATGTTTGCAGGAAACTTCCAGGGCCGCACCCAGACCATGCCTCTGGCCATATACACCGCCATGCAGGGAGATCTGGATGTCTCGCTCTGTCTGTCCATAATACTGGTAGCCATCTCCTTTGTGGTCATCATTATCGTAAAAACAATGACCCGGCGGGTGATTAAAAGATGCTAGAGATTGATATCAAGAAGAGGCTGCGAGATTTCGATTTGCGGTTCCAGCTGGACATCGCCAGAGGCAAGACGCTCATGCTGGTGGGAGATAACGGCTGCGGAAAGACAACGCTGCTTAACCTGGTGGCTGGGCTCGATCGTCCCGATAAAGGGAGGATTGCACTCGACGGCAGAGTGCTTTACGATTCAGACAACGGAACAAATGTCCCTCCTGAGGCCAGAGGCATTGGATATGTCTTTCAAAGCTATGCTCTCTTTCCCCATATGAGCGTTTACGATAATGTGGCGTTTGGACTGCGCACCCGGAGGATGGCCGCCGGTGAGATAAAAATCCGCGTGCAAGAGCATCTTGAGGCGGCAGGGCTTTGGGAAATAAGAACGGCAAAGGCGGCAGATATCTCAGGCGGCCAGAAGCAGAGGACGGCACTGGCTCGAGCTCTTATCATCGAGCCTCGTCTCCTTCTGCTGGACGAGCCGCTTTCCGCCCTGGATGTTAGAAAACAAGCGACCATGAGAAAAGAGCTCCGAGAGACAATTCGCGCCTGCGCCGTTCCCTGCATTATCGTCACTCATGACCTGAGGGATGTGGCCTGCATGGGCGATCAGGCCTGCCTTCTGGAGCAGGGAATGATTGCTCAGCATGCTGGTGCCGAGGAGGTTCTCAATTGGGGCTTATGCACGGACTCAATAAGCAATAGATAACGGTCTCTGGATCTTCTAAGAGGCTGACCCTTTCCGTTAATCATGGATAGCCTCACCATTTTTTCACATCTTAATTGTTGTTTCCTGCCTAAAAAGATTACTATATTAATATCATAAATACTGCTTAATAGTTCTATGATCTGTATTCATACATGAGTCACTATTTTATGCAAAACTAAGAAATGTTCTCAAAAATATATTTAAATTCATAATCACCTGAATAACAACGCAAGAACGGTAGTGTGCCGAATTTTCTGTAAATTGGTCGGCCCTGTTATCCCACAAGTTAATCCATATCCATGGATAAATACTTTTTAGTAGTCATCCATTCTTCA
>Ga0209749_1002643_pt1 | contig 11208 bp, 8 predicted proteins | sample EPASupsiteSAE347_FD_187267 | JGI IMG/M metagenome (GOLD analysis project Ga0209749, IMG submission 187267) | Bioremediated contaminated groundwater from EPA Superfund site, New Mexico - Sample SAE3-47 (SPAdes) (version 2) | ecosystem: Environmental > Aquatic > Deep subsurface > Groundwater >... | reverse complement strand
CGCCCGTTGGGCACCCCTCCCAAGGAGGGGAACTTACTGCTTCGGCAGCAACCGGTTATGATCCCCTCCATCGGAGGGGTGGCGTAAGCCGGGGTGGGTCTGAAGCGAGTTTTGAAACTGGCTCAACCAATTGGGTTATTTCTAGAACTAACGTGGTTAACAGAAAGGAATATTGCATGCTCTCATCGAAACTGGCTCTGTTCGGCGGAAGAAAAGCGGTCCCAAAATCAGATCCCAAAATGTTCGACTGGCCCATCATCACCAGGGAGGATGAAAAGGCCGTTCTGGAGGTTTTGCGCAACCGGGACATGTCCGGGACCGGAGTCACCAGGCAATTTGAACGGGAATTCGCGGCCTGGGAGGGCAGCAAGTATGCTTTGGGTTTTTCGAGCGGAACAGCCTCGTTGCACGCGGCCATGTACGGCTGCAAGGTCGGCGTAGGCGACGAGATCATAAGTCCAAGCGTCACTTATTGGGCGACATGTCTGCCTGCTTTTTCGCTGGGAGCTACGATCGTGTTCGCGGAAATTGATCCGCGTACGTTGTGCATTGACCCGAATGATATCGAGCGCCGCATCACGGAGCGCACAAAGGCGATTGTCGTTGTCCATTATCTCGGCCATCCGGCCGACATGGATCCGATCATGGCGATCGCGCGCAGACATAATGTTAAGGTCATCGAGGACGTGTCCCACGCCCATGGCGCGCTTTACAAGGGACGTAAGGTGGGCACAATAGGCCATGCGGCCGGTTACTCGCTGATGACCGGCAAGTCGCTGGCAGTCGGCGAGGGGGGGATGCTTACCACCAACGATCTTGAAATCTACGAGCGCGCCGTTGCCTTCGGACATTATGAGCGTTTTGATGAGAAGATTGAAACGCCTTCCCTGCGCCCCTACATAAACCTCCCCTTGGGCGGATATAAATATCGCATGCATCAGATGAGTTCCGCGGTCGGCCGCGTTCAGTTGAAATATTATGATCAGCGCATCGCCGAGATACAGAAGGCCATGAACTATTTCTGGGACTTGCTGGAGGGCACGCCCGGCATTCGCGCGCACCGTCCGCCAAAAGATTCAGGCAGCACCATGGGCGGCTGGTATGCGGCCCACGGTCTTTATGTGCCGGAAGAACTGGAGGGCTTGTCGGTGACGCGGTTCACTGAGGCGGTGAAGGCGGAGGGGGTTGGTATCGGCGCCGGCGCCAATAATGCATTGCATCTGCATCCTGTTTTCCTGACGTGCGATGTCTACGGTCACGGCAAGCCTACGCGTATCGCCAACTCGAACTGCGATTTGCGGCAGGGGCCCGGCTCGCTGCCCGTTTCAGAGGGCATCGGCAAGCGAACTTATTCGGTTCCGTGGTTTAAGCATTATAAGCCGTCCGTGATCGCCCGCTACGCCTCAGCGTTCAAAAAAGTGGCGCAAAATTACAGGGAGTTGCTCAAGGACGATCCCGGCGACCCGCCTGCGCTCGGCGGCTGGAGTTTTACCAGGCATTGAACGGAAACGACCTGAAACGCAGGCGCGGGGGGACTTTTGCGTTGTAGGCTTTGAAGAAGGCGGCAATTTCGTCGGCGTGATTCCAGCCTAATGAAGCCAGAGAATCGCCGATCCTGAACAGGTCTTTTCCGGCCCTTCTGCGGGTGATTAATGTTTTTTTATGTACGCCGTCCAGGTCAACCACCTGCAAAAGCCAGGGCGTCTCTTTTGAACACATGACGTTTTCATGTTTCAGGTCGCGGTTTGAATAACCGTGGCAATGAAAATCCGCCATGAGTTTTCCATAGGCTTCCATCACCCTCAGCCTTGTGGTGGTGTCTTTGATATTTCTTGCCAGCCAGTCGGTCAGCGGTTCCGCGTTTTGCACTTCGGTCACAAGCATGGCCTCATATTGGTCTTTCCCAAAACGGCGGGCGGTCCAGCCAAGCACCGGCGGGGTGGGCAGGCCGCATTCAATTAAATTTTCAGACAATAGAAAGGCGCGTTTGGACCTGAGGGGATGAAAGGCGAACATGATTTTATTCCAGGTGTTTTTGGGAAAATATTTCTTGAAGACCAGGCCGCCTTTTTTGACGACCAGACAGCCGGGATATTTCTTAAGTATTTCGGCGTCGGCAAAAAAATCTTCGTCCCGGGCCGGGGAATTGTCGAGGCCGGGGCATTGAGCGTGGAGCCTTGGGGTCCAGCGGCTGAACAATAAAATGAAGGCCAAAAGAACGAATGCGGTGATCGGCGAATCCAAAAAGTCGTTTCTTTTGCCCATCCAAAAACAGGGCGCGAGGCCGGCGTTGAGCACGGTAAAGCAGGAATGGATCTTGATGACAAAGACCCAGGCTGCGTGCGCGCCGACGCTCATCCAGATTGTTTTCGTGCGCATGACAAAGACGCACAGCAATACGCCCAGCAGGATAAGGTTGAAAAATTGAATGAGCGCATTTTGCGGCGGAATAAGACTGGCCAGAGTGGACAGTGTTGCCTTTAACGAGGCGGCCATGAACGAGTTGCCATGAAACTTTGCCGTTTCCGGTCCGATGAAGTGCGCCATGGCAAAGACAGTGTTGATCGCAACGGCCGCGGACCATGCGGTCCAACGCCTTGCCAGGACGCGGAATAAAATGCCGCGGAAAACCGTCTCTTCAATGAGCGCGACAACAAGGCCGGAAACCGCAAAAAGCAATATTGTTCCTGCAATAGCAGGTATGGCGTCATCCGGCGTTTTCCAGCGGTGCACGCCGGCAAACACGGTTATGACGGCGATACTGCCCATTGAAATCAGGCCAAAAACGATGCCCCATCCGAATTGCGAAAAGCGGACGGGGATGCTGCCGCCGATCCAGCCGCAGTCTTTCCAACCCTGCCAGCCGAGCTTCCTGAGGGACAGGGCAAAAACGACTATCGCCCAGAACATGAGAATACGGCGCATGATGCGCGCTACGCCATGGTCCAGAAGGTAATTGCCTAAAGCGCCGCCAAGATAACCGGCCAGGTTTGATATGCCGATGGTCATGGCTGCCGAAATCCAGACCAGCAGGCAGAAGAGGGCGACAACAAGCGCGGCAAGGCAAAGGATCCTGATTGGTTTGATGGCGCTTGTAAACATATGTGCAATGTTATCCGATTAAGATTGTCATTCCGAGCGGTCTGTCCGCCATAGCTCTGTGACGGCGGAAGCGAAGAATCTCAACGTGAGTCGTGGGTGTGGCAAAGATCCTTCGCGCGGCTCAGGATGACAGAAAAATCAAATCGCCCGGAGGGCGATGGTGGTGTTATGGCCGCCAAAGCCCAGCGAATTGCTGAGGGCCAGTTTCACTTTTTTCTCCCGCGCCGTGTTGGGCACGTAGTCAAGGTCGCAATCCGGATCCGGAGTGGTGTAATTGATGGTCGGCGGAATAACGCCGTGTTTGATGACCAGGGCGCATACGATGGCTTCCACGGCGCCGGCCGCGCCGAGCAGGTGGCCGATCATCGATTTGGTGGAGCTGATCATTACCCTGTGCGCCAGATCATCGCCGAAGGCCTTTTTAATGGCCAGGGTTTCGCATTTGTCGTTTAGGCTCGTGCTGGTGCCGTGGGCGTTGATGTAATCAACGGCGTCCGGCGTGGCGCCCGAGTCTTCTATGGCCAGGCTCATGGCCTTGGCGCCGCCGCTGCCGTCCGGCGACGGCGCGGTCTCGTGAAAGGCGTCGCAGGTGGCTCCATAGCCGGACAGTTCGCAGTAAATATTTGCGCCTCTTTTGCGGGCATGCTCGTACTCTTCCATGATCAATATTCCGGACCCTTCCGACATAACAAAACCATCGCGGTCCTTATCGAACGGACGGCTGGCCCGTGTTGGGTCGTCATTGCGGGTGCTCAGAGCCCGCAATGCGCAAAAGCCGGCGTAACCCAGTTCACAGACGCTGGCATCCGAGCCGCCGGCGACCATGATGTCCGCGTCGCCGCGCTGGATAATGCGCATGGCGTCGCCAATGGAATGCGTGGCCGTGGCGCAGGCGCTTACTACGGCATAATTCGGCCCCTTGAACTGGAAATCAATGGCAATCATGCCGGAGGCCATGTTGCAGATCAGGGCCGGTATCATGAATGGGCTTACGCGTCCCGGCCCTTTTTCAACGAGGTTTTTGTATTGCGCCTGGAGAAACTGCAGTCCGCCCACGCCGGAGCCGACCAGCACGCCGGCGCGATAAGGATCGAGTTTGCTCGGGTCGAGTCCCGAGTCTTTCAGCGCCAATTTGGCCGCGGCCACGGCAAACTGACAGTAGGGGTCGGTGCGGCGCTGGTCTTTTTTGCTGATAAAGGAATTGACGTCGAATTCGATCACTTCGCCGCCGATATGCGAAGGGTAGGGCGAGATGTCGAACTGCTGAACGAGGCGGATGCCGCTTTCTCCTGCCACATTGCGCTGCCAAAATTTATGGAGGTCGCATCCGAAGGGACTTACCACGCCAAGGCCTGTAATTACGACTTTACGCATTTTAAAGAAAAGGCCGGGGACAAAGTTATTTATCCCCGGCCGATTGGATTTGCAAAATTAATCGCCGAAGCCTTTTTCTTTCAGGTAATTGATCACCGCGCCGACTGTCGTCAGCTTTTCAGCTTCTTCATCCGGAATTTCGGCGCCGAATTCCTCTTCGAAAGCCATTACCAATTCGACCGTGTCCAGAGAATCGGCTCCCAAATCCTCAATGAACGATGCTTCCGGCGTGACCTGTTCGGCGTTTACGCCCAGTTGTTCAACGATAATATCGCGGACTTTATCTTCAAGCGCCATTTTTTCCTCCTTTTTACTGCATTACCATTCCGCCGTTCACGCTTATGACCTGGCCCGTGATATATGCCGCGGCGTCGCTCGCCAGGAACAACACCGCTTCGGCGATATCGTCGGGCATGCCAAAGCGTTCCAGAGGAATGGCTTCCAACATTTTTTTCCGGATGTCCTCCGGTATCTTCTCCGTCATTTTTGTCGTAATAAAGCCGGGCGCGACGGCGTTGACGCGTATGCTGCGCGAAGCCAGTTCCCTGGCCGCTGATTTCGTCAAGGCTATCACCCCTGCCTTAGAAGCTGCATAATTACATTGTCCCGCGTTTCCGATCAAGCCGATAATTGAGGCCAGATTGACTATCGCTCCGGAACGCTGTTTCAGCATGATTTTTGCTGCGGCTTTGGTAAGGAGAAATGTGCCCTTAAGGTTGATGTCCAGCACCGCATCCCAGTCCTCTTCCGACATTCTCAGCAGGAAACCGTCGCGTGTGATGCCGGCGTTATTGACCAGAATATCGAGCCTTCCGAAATCGTTCATTACCGCGTCGGCGGTTTTCTGGGCGTCCGCCGCCTTGCTCACGTCGGCGGCATAACCGTTGGCTTTCACCCCTTTTGCCCGGCAGGCCTCAAGGGCATCCTGAAGCCAGTCGCAGTTCAGGTCGCACAAGGCCAGATCTGCGCCTTCCCCGGCAAATTTTTCCGCTATAGCGCGGCCAATTCCGCGCGCCGCGCCTGTAATTAACGCGATCTTTTTTTCAATTCGTTTCATGGATAAAATGGGTCTGATTTGTAAACTGCGGCAAAATATAGCACAATACGCGTCTTAGTCCAGTTTTAGTTTCTGATTTTTTTAGTCCGGCAATCCGGATTTTTTTTGACCTTTGCCTTCTGCCCTCTGATCTCTGGCTTCTGTTCTCTGACCTCTATTTTATCCCTCGTCCGTCCAGATTTCGCTGTTTTTGTCCGCGAAGGTCAGGTTCACGCGCACATGCGTAAGTCCGCGTTTGCCGAGCAAGCCGGTCATTTCCTTGAGCGCCAGTTCGGGCCGGTTGCAATCCGCGCTTAAGTGGCACAAAAACACGTGTGAAAGCGCTTTTGAGGCTATTTCGGTTATCATTTCAGCGGCGTGCCTGTTTGAAAGATGACCCTGCCGGCCGGCGATGCGTTGCTTGAGCGTCCAGGGCCGTTTTGCCCCGGCAAGAAGATTTTCATCATGGTTTGACTCGATTATTAACGCCCGGCAGGGGCGCAGAAGCTCGCGGACAAGATGGGTGGGGGCGCCGATATCCGTGACAATGCCCACCATCGAGGAGCCGCACGAGACAATAAAGCCGACCGGCTCGTAGGCGTCGTGCGACACTGGAAAAGGATCCAGGGTCAAATCGCCGATTTGAAACCTGGAACCGGTGGAAAACACCTGCCATGCGAGCCGCTGCATTTTCGGGTCCCGGCCGAGGGCGGAGACGGTGCCGGAATTTGCGTAAAGCCTGATGCCGTAGCGTTGATGCAGCGTAAAAAGTCCGGCCACATGGTCTCCATGTTCGTGGGTCAGACAAATGGCGGAAACGGCCGAAACCGGTATGCCGATCAATTCCAGGCGTCGGGCGGTTTCGCGGGCGCTTAATCCGGCGTCGACAAGGATGCCTGTCCGCTGCGAACCCACAAAGATGCAGTTGCCGGAGCTGCCGCTGGCCAATACGCAGAATTTCATGCGTCATATATAAACCGGTTCGCCGCGGAAGACGAGAATAATTGTGTTGTTAAACGCGTTTTTAACTATTATAGTCCCGACTCATGAACAATCAGCAGACGTTGTCGCTCAGGCAGGAGCAGGGGCAATACCAGCTTCTGGCGCCGCAACTCAGGCAGTCCCTGGAGTTGCTGCAGGCGCCGGTGCAGGAACTGCGCGCCCTGATCCGGAAGGAGCTTCTGCAAAATCCGGTTCTCGAGGAAAAGGGCGCCGACGACCTTCCGCTTGAAGCGGCCAAGGGCGGGGATGGTCTGGAGGAAAAAAACGCAAAAAACGAAAAGAGCGAAAGCGATGAAAGAGAGCTGAATTTCAGGAAGGAATTCGATGTTTTGATGCGCCTGGACCGGGAGACGTACGACTATTTCATGCAGGAATACGAGCCGTACGGCTCGGACGACGAGAAAAAAAGGAATTACGCCCTTGAAATCCGTTCGCCGGAGGAATCCCTGCAGGAACATTTGGCAAAGCAACTGACTTTTATGGGGCTCTCCGAACGCGACCGGAAGATAGGGGAATTGGTTGTCGGCAGCATCAACGAGGAGGGGTACCTCACGCAGAGCATAGAGGAGCTGGCAGGCTCGGCCGGTTACGCTCCCTCGGATTTATACGATGTGCTTGCCGTGATCCGCGATTTCGATCCGGTCGGCGTGGGCGCCCGCGATCTCAAGGAATGTCTTTTGATCCAGCTGCAGCGCCTGGCGCAGGATTCCCCCCTGGCCGTGGGAATGATAAACGACTGCCTCGAATTGCTGGCCACCAGGAATTATACGGCCATAGCGCACAAATTGAACGCCAAAACAGAGGAGGTGCGCGCTGCCGCGAAATTGATCGCGGCGCTCGATCCCAAGCCGGGGCTGGCTTTCGGCGCCGAGACGCCGGCCTATATCTTTCCCGATATCGCCGTTGAAAAGGGCGAAAACGGTTATTACGTTGTGCTGAACGACGAGCAAATACCGGGCTTGCGCATCAGCAAATATTACCGCCAGGTCATGGCCGACAATTCCAGTTCCGAGGAGGTCAAAAAGTATATCCGGGACAAGGTCAGGTCCGGACTTTTTCTCATGAAAAGCATTGATCAGCGCCAGCAGACCCTCCGCCGCGTTTCTTCGGAGATCGTCAAGACGCAAACTGATTTCCTTGATTCAGGCATTGCCCATCTGAAGCCTCTGACCATGGCCGAGGTGGCCCGCAGGGTCGGGCTGCATGAAACCACGGTTTGCCGTTGCGTGGCGAACAAGTTCATGAAAACACCCCGCGGCGTCTTTGAGATGAAATATTTCTTCACTCCCGGCCTGAAGACCAGCAACGGCGAGGTGATTTCAAACAAGGCCGTACAGGACCTGATTGCGGGCATGGTGGCGGAAGAGGACACGGCCCATCCGCTTTCCGATCAGGAGATATTTGAGCGCCTGAACGGCCAGGGGGTTCAGGTGGCCCGGCGCACGATCGCCAAATATCGCCTGGCGCTCAAAATCCCGCCGTCTTATCTGCGCAAATCATGAAATTGGGGAATTTGATTTTTGCCGCGCGATTGCATTTGACAAACAAGGCCTGAAAGTCCATTCTAGTCCGGTCGTTTGAACATAATAAACAAGATATGGAAAAGGAGTGACGGTTTATGAACCTCAAGATTTGGCTGATATTGTCGGCGTTCGCGGTTTTCTGTGTTGTTCCGGCCCTGGCCCGCAAGGCGCGGGTGGCGGAAACCAACGAGCCGGCCAAGTCCGAGGCGCCGGCGCTCGCAAACACCAACGAAACCCAAAAGCCCGTTTTTGACGCGTCGGCCTTGAATCCGCCGGATACGGTTCTGGTGAAGGTGAACGACCAGACGATCACCCAGGCCGATTTGGACAGTGAAATGGCGCAGGTTCATAGAATGATGAAAAGCCGCGGCGCGCCAGCGCAACAGGTTGACGCGATGCTGTCCGGCATCAAGCCGCAGGTGCTGGAGGGGCTTGTGGTCCGGAAACTGCTGGCCAAAGAATGCGAAAAGGAAAAAATCATTATCACTCCCGATGACATCGCCAAGGAAATGGAAAACTTCAAGAAGAGCCTGGCGAGCAGAAAAGTCACCCTGGAGGATTTCCTGAAGCAGAGCGGGATCACAAAGGAATCGTTTGAAAAGGACGTCGGCGAACAGTTGAAAATTGAAAAGCTTCTGAAAATATCCGCGCCGACCGACGATGAAATAAAGGCTTACTATGAGCAGAACAAGGCCGCGTATTACCAGATGCCGGAGACCGTGAGCGCCCGTCATATTCTCATCTCGACCGAGGCTACCGACGATCAGGCCAAGAAGGACGCCAAGAAGAAAAAGGCCGAGGATCTGCGCGAGCAACTGGTCAAGGGCGCCGACTTCGCGAAGTTGGCCGAGGAAAATTCGTCCTGCCCCAGCAAAGCCCGGGGCGGCAAACTTGGCGAATTCCCGCGCGGCCAGATGGTGCCTGCTTTTGAGGAGGCGGCTTTCAGTCTCAAGACCAACGAAATCAGCAAAGTGGTTGAAACCGAGTTCGGCTACCATATCATTCAGACTATGGAACACAATCAGCCCCGGACCGTTCCTCTGGAGGATGTCAAGGACCAGATCGCCTTTAAGTTAAAGGGCAAAAAGGTCCAGGAACAACTGGAAACGCTGATTAAGAAGCTTAAGGAATCCGCCAAAATCGAGTATACCAAGGCCGGCGAGTCGTTGAAACCGGCGCCCGCTCCCGAAGGAATGCCTTTTATGCCGTCCCCGGCAAAGAAGGGCGTCGACAAGGAAAAATCTTCAAAATGAATAAATTGTTCCGCGGTTTACCGGCGGAACAATTTATTCACACGTTAAAGCGGAAGTGGCAGATGTCGCCGTCCTGAATTACGTAGTCGCGTCCCTTTAGCTGTGTTTTTCCCTGGGCTTTTACCGCGGCTTCGCTGCCGGCTGCCACCAGATCGTCGTACTTGATTATTTCCGCCCTGATGAACCCGCGTTCGATATCGCTGTGAATTTTTCCGGCCGCTTCCGGCGCAGTGGCGCCCTTGCGGATGGTCCAGGCCCGCACTTCGTCCGGGCCGACCGTGTAAAACGACATTAATCCCAGCGAGTCATAGATGGTCTGGTTCAGACGGTCCAGCCCTGATGAGGAAACACCAAGATCCTTCAGGTATATTTGTCTGTCTTCTTTATTGAGCGCCATGATTTCCTCCTCGATGCGGCAGGAAATAACCAAGGAACGGTCGTCCTTTTTCGGCTGTTTGGCGAGGCTGTCCTCATTCACGTTATAGGCGAAAACAAGCGGCTTCAAGGTGAGCAGATTCAAACTTTTTATCGAGTCAAGTTCCTGTTTGCCGAGAGTGTCCGGCGGGAAATGCATGTCTTTTTCAACCTTTTCCTTTATTTTAAGGAGCGTTTTTTCCTCCTCGACTTGCGCCGGATTTTGGCCGGATTTTTTTTCCTTTGCGATGCGTTCCAGGCGTTTTTCGATCATTTCCAGGTCGGCGATGGCGATTTCCGTTTCCAGGTTGTTGCGGTCGCGGTTTGCATCCACGCTGCCGAGCGGATGATAGATTTCCGCCGATGAAAACTCGCGGATCAGAAAACAAATCATGTCGCATTTGCGCGCGTTTTCGAGCCATGCGCGGCCCGCATCTGCGCTCTTGGGGTCAATATCCGGGCAGAGCACAATGGCGTTTTCCGCGTATTTGGTCTTCTCCGGCTTGAAAATCCCGGCCAGAACGTCCACGCGTTGGTCGCGGATCGGCGCAATGCCTTCGAGCGCTTCTTCCTCTTTCCTGACGCCGGGTGAAACCTTCCTTCCGGTCAGAAGGAAAAAAAACGTTTTTTTTCCTGATTGGGGTAATCCGAGAAGCGCGACTTTCATGTTTATTTTTTCCGGTATAGGCGCAGTTCGGTCGAGGCCTGGCCGAAGTTGGGCGCGATTTCGATCGATTCGTAGCGGTTGCTTATGATTGAGAGAAATGTTGCCTTGTCTTCCGCAGAGATCCGCGACACGGCCGGCGACTTCATAGCAAAGGCATAGCCGCTCAACGCGGCCATTTTTGCCGGGCAGTGTTCAAGCAGTTCGATCATAAGTTCACGGTTCAGCACGTTCAACTTAAGAGCTTGTTCCCTGGTCAAGTCCGGGAAATAGCTGAACTGTCCGAGTTCCAGGCCGTGCGGGAGCGTCGTTCCTGATTCGACTGCAAGGTAGGGGTCCTGGGTCAACAGTAAATCTCCGGGCTTGCAGAGAGAGCGAATTTTATCGGAAGTTTTTCTGAGTTTGCTGAGTTGCGGGGAATCCTTCGCCTTCCACCAGATCAATTCCCGCCCCTCGATAAACCAGTCCTGGTTTATCGGAGAAGACGTCGATGAGACCAGGCAAAGACAGAAAATGGCCGGAAGCAGATATTTCGCGGCTTGGGCGGGCATGACGCCGATGATCATGGCTGAAACCGCAACGGCGAAAAGTGGATAAACGAACACTTCATAATCATCATAGGGGAAAGGCGCAAAAAAATGAACGAGGGAAATGGCGATGGCGCAGAGCCAGAGCGCGCGCTTGAGAAGCGGGAAAACGCGATTAAGGTCGGAATGGCATGTTTCAAGTGACGACGGGTGGGGTGTCATTCCGAACAAAGCGAGGAATCTCTGCCAGGATTGTTTATGCGGCGGAGATCCTTCGCTCTGCTCAGGATGACCGCGTGTGGTGGAGGTTAAT
>Ga0209749_1002642_pt1 | contig 11214 bp, 12 predicted proteins | sample EPASupsiteSAE347_FD_187267 | JGI IMG/M metagenome (GOLD analysis project Ga0209749, IMG submission 187267) | Bioremediated contaminated groundwater from EPA Superfund site, New Mexico - Sample SAE3-47 (SPAdes) (version 2) | ecosystem: Environmental > Aquatic > Deep subsurface > Groundwater >... | reverse complement strand
CAATACCTTTTTTTATAATTTCTTGAGTATTCTAAATACTCTTTGTATTGTATTGGTCCAGAGGCCATATCGAGAATGTTTTCTCCATTAGCCGGTATGTATCTTAATAATCGTAACCTGCACTTACTGACATATTGCCGGGCACATTCTCTCAAATCTTCGAAGAGCTTTGCATCTTCTGTAATTTCGTTATCTGTTTCCCAGCCAATGGTATTATAGAATTTCGATACTTTCTCTTCAGCGTCGTTCTTCATAGAATAAACCTCCACACAGTACAATTGAGGCAATTTAGAATCAGCAATGTCGGGGGAAGAATTTTGACTAAATATTCCATGTAGCCCTATGCCAAAATGACAATCGAAAAAGCAAGATAATCCGCGTCTAAAAAAGCGTGTAAATAAACGGGGCGATGGCAGAACCGCTTGATAAAACTAACAATGTACCGATCAGCAAAAGCACAGCTATCATGGGCAAAAGCCACCATTTTTTGCGGCCCCTAAGAAATCCCCATAAATCTTTCAAAAGTTCAATCATTACTTGACCCCTCGTTTTTAAAATTGGACAATAAGGACTCTATTTTCTGCAGTTTTTCTTCTCTATCTTTAACTTTTATCAAATTATTCTCTAATATATTTTTGGAAACTATCAAGCCCGCCAAGCGATTTCCCTTGATATTCCAGTGCCCATCGTATTTCCAATAAAGATCGTTTTTTGCGTCAAGTGATTTCCGCGGAGATTTGTTTGCGTATTGCTCGAGCAATGGGAGTAAATCTAAATATCCAATCTTCTCTTTTTCCAGAAATGAACCAACTTTTTTGTTAAGAAACGTCCAATCCACATTTTTTACCTGGGGACGCAGAAATTCATAAACTTGTTCGCGAGTCGGGATTATCACCACAAATAATTTAGTGCCGATTTTATCAGAATAGCTTTTTATGTCTTGAATTGCTTTTGTTTGCTTCTTCCATGCCTCTTTTAGCCAGGGAACACTATTTTCCGATAAGGGATATTGGTTTGGTAAAATCAACGTCTCTTCTACAACACCTATTTTTCTACCGATGCTTCTTAGAGATTCAGATTGTTTTAAGATATTATAAACTATACTGTTATCGGTGAGCCATATTTTGATATTTAAAACTTTTTTCTTCGGAACGGGAGGTGTACCAAACAGGTGGTCATCAAGCAGATCGTTCCCCACAAAATAGGCAACCACAATCAATGAGGGCGTGTTGTGGACCATGTCTATAGTCTTTTTCATTTTCAGGTATTCATGTGTAATCCCGTATCCGAGCGAACTGCATTTCAATACCCTTGTGCCAGTCTGTTCCTCAAGCACCGTACCCCACTTGCTCTCAAAGGGAGTAAACCCCCACACAAAACTATCACCTGCTAAAAAAATATAATCTTTCTCACCCTTATACGGTTTGTCAAAACATCCCAACTCATTTGACCATATATCGTGCCCAGAATCTTTAAATTTGAAAACGGAAACAGGACAATTTTTTGAGATATCATGGCCGATTACATTATCCAATATTATATAATCTTTCGGTAAATCACCGCCAATAAAACGTTCTTTGTGGATCATAAATCTCAAAGATACTTCCAAAATAATCAGGGCAAACAAAATACTGCCCGCTAATAAAGAGGCATTAATACTTAACTTTTTAATCTTACCCATATCATTTCGGCTATCTTTTTTTTTCATACCATTATGGTTCTCCATGATGTTCATTTGAGAAAGCTCTCAAACAAGTCCCTTATAGTAGTATCTATCGGTATGGTTTCAATTTTTATACTGTTGGCTCCGACAAAGTACGGAATATCATTTTTTCTCAATTTACTTTCTTCGACATCAATATGAGCGGTGATATCCGTAATCCGTTCAAGGTTGGAAATAATATCTTTCAGCATTATACCGATACCACTACAGACATTATAGATATTTCGATTGCCGGCCTGACATAAGAGAAGCAGATACTTCACAACGACATCACGAACATCTGAATAATCCCTTATGTTTGTGATATTCCCGACATTAAGATTCACAGTACTTCTGTGCATCATTTTTGCTTCTGCAAATCGTTTGGCAACGCTTGCTTCAAAAAAAGTTGCCAGTCTTCCCGGCCCCGTATGATTATAAGAGCGCGCGATAATATAGTTGATTTTATTATCACCAAAACTATGAGCAATCATCTCCATGGACGCTTTCGAAACAGCATAAGGGTTCATCGGATTCAGGTTATCACTTTCCAGTGCTTTTCTATTGCCGATGGGTCCATAAACCTCCCCGGAAGATGTGAGCAACAATTTAACAGCATGATGATAGTCGTCCAATGCCTTGAAAAGATGATATGTTGATTTTGTATTACTTTCAATAGTTTCCCAGGCATGTGTCCAAGAACTGCCGACAGACGATTTCGAGGCGAGGTGGAAAACAAGATCGGGTTGGCATTGTCCTATTACTTCTTTTATCCGGATAAAATCTAAAAGGTTGCAGCAATGATAATCATATCCTTGAATTCGGGCATGTTCCTGGAGGTCAATGCCATAAACAGTGGACCCAAGTCTTATTAGACGCGGGATCAAATAAAGGGCAACAAATCCATTAGCGCCTGTGACTAACACTGACTTTCCATTATAGAAAGAAGCAAGGGCTTCATCTGGCATATGGTTTATGGGCATTAGCATATGTTATATAGTTTCATTGAAGTAAAGAATTGTATACCGCAAGCGTTTCACTAGCACACCGATCCCAACTAAACATTGATTGTTGTTTCAAACCTCTTTTCTTTAGATCACACAATAAATGCTGGTTAAAAAGTGTGGCTTCCAATGCATCCCGCATTGAGCCTATATTAGATGGATCAAAATATACCGCGGCGTCTCCGGCCACTTCAGGAACAGAACTGGTATTTGTACAAATCACAGGACATGAGAGCTCCATGGCTTCCAGAATGGGTATTCCAAAGCCCTCATAGAGAGACGGACAGACAAAGGCTAAGGCGTTTTTATAATAATTACAGAGTAATTCATCGTTCCCGCTAACCTGATGTACATGCTTCTCGATTCCCAGATTTTTAAGCATTTCATGTTCAGTGTCGCTGAATGATCCACCGCCAAAGCAGATGACGTGAAAATTATTTTTCAGTGACGCTGATGCGGCAAAGGCCTTAATCAAACCTTCAAAGTTTTTATGCCCGTACCTGACTCCTACAAATAGGATGTACGCATCATGAAAGGGCCTGCCACTTTTAAAAGGACCAAGGGTTTTCAGGGAACTGCTCAAGTGAATTACAATAATCTTTTCGGGGGCAATACCAAAGAGGCGGATGAGATCATTCTTGGTCGAATGGGATATAGAAATAATGACATCTGCCCTTTCACAGCTCTGCCTTTTTAATAGCGTTGTGTCATCAGCTGCATGAAAATATTGGGGATAAATCTCATGAAGCATATCATAAATGGTGACAACAACCTTCCCTGGGCATTTTATTCGTGGCTCATAATAGTATGTCTGATGGACAATAGTCTGGCTGTTGCTCCCCTTCAACATGATCCGTTGATATATACTGTTCGCAATCTGTCTTATAAATCCGGTATACCTAAGTTGGGGGACACGGAATCCTTTTACCACCGGTAATTCTTTAATATATTCGTTAACATAAAGTCCCGACATTATCTTCACATCAGCGATCTCCGGTGGGATCCGCCTGATAAGTTCGAAGTAGTAACGTGATATTCCACCATATCTCTGTTCATTAAAGATATCGTACGTGTAAAAAAGTTTCATCGAATGTTTAGGTACTATTCCAATATCGCAGTATGAATACCTTTTTTGTAAGTTTTCCATTGATCGATTTACAGCAGGAAAACTCATAGTTTTTCAGTTGCCACAAGCTAAAGGCATTTTGATTTTAATAGGTTCCCTCCGTGCCAATACAAGAGAGACTCTTCACTCCTTATGATATAAGCATTCTAAAATTTAATTTTAATTGAATAGTAACGGCTGCACAATTCAGTTTGATAAATATCCACAACATACGAAACCTCGCAGCAAGTGGGATATCGCCAAACATAGTTAACGTAACTTTGAAAAGGCTGTGGAACGGCAATAAATAATCAATCGTACTTTTCCGAAATACGCGAAATCTATCCATACTGTTGCTTACACCTTGTGAACCAAGCACAAGGTATCCTCCTTTGGCCCTGTGCATTTTCCCATGATCTGCAAGAAACAAAACAACCGCCCAATCGGCCGCCAGGAAATGACTACTTACAAACACACACCCGTCAAGAACATCCCGCCTTATAAGAGAATAATACCTACCATTTGCGTGCCAAGTATCAAAAAATTTTATGAGACGGTTAACCCTGTCTCCTTCAAGACTTGCATCGCCCATCGAAACTTTATTGAATTTACCGTTATCAAATCTCGTTGGCGATGTTGAGGCAACAAAATCCGGGTGCTGATCCAAGAATGAGACATTCACGTCGAGATAATCAGCGGATCTTATATCGTCACATGCAGCCCACATAAAATATTTTCCACGCGCATTTTTCAGAACAAATTTGAAGTTTTCCGATGCGCCAAGATTGTCTTTCTGCTTAAATAAGCGAATCCGCGGATCTTTTGTTGTATACTCATCACAAATCTCTCCTGTTCTGTCAGTTGATGCATTATCAGAAATGATCAACTCAAAATCTGGAAACGTCTGAGATAACAGCGCATCCAAGGCATTGCGAATAGAATGTTCGCCATTGAACACCGGCAAGCCGATACTGACTTTAGGTACTCTGTCAGCCGATCTCTTGGATGTTTCGTCGTATGTGTAATAAGAAGTACTCATCGGACTCGTTTCAGATAGCCGTTCGGAGCGACTGTGATGAGGAGTTTGTTTTCGATCATTTTGTCGATCTCAAAATAGAGGGGGGCACCATCGACGGCAGCTCGGCCTTCTTCCTTCAGACACCGCATGTACTCCCAGACGGCGGTCTTGGGGTTGTTTCCCTTACCCCAGAGGCGATCGGGAAACATATCTGAGGGCATGTCTTCTATTATGGTATCGAACACCACACAGTAGCTGCCTAGAGAAACCAGTGGCGCGTAGGCTTCCAGTTCCGCAAAAACATGTTCATGGGTGTGGTTGGAATCAAGGCAAATGATGATACGCTCATAGTCTTTGGCGTATTCATGTACCTGAGAGATGATTTCAGGGGCTATGCTGGAGCCCTGGAGCATGTCTATCTTATGCGCCATCGGGTGTGCCAATATGGCAGCGCGGTTGTGGGCACGAATGTCGATATCCAGTCCCAAGACCCTACGGTGGCTGGCTTTGGGATCCAGCGTCTTACCTTCATCTATCGCCGCACAGTAGTCGATCATTGCCAGCATGGAAGCGCTCAAGATCAATGATCCCCCGTGGGCGATGCCGGTTTCGATGATAAGATCGGGCTTGACCTGCCAGAACAGCTCCTGCATGGCAACGATGTCTTGAGGATACTGGATAATAGGACGATCTAACCAATTGAAGTTATAAGAATACTTGGGGGCTGTTGTTACATGTAAAAATGCCTGAGCTGCTTCAATCATAGCTCGATCATGTTCGTTAGCAGCGATTCGGTCTGCCACTTCTTTTTTGAAATTATTAGTCATATGTATTTGATTTAATTAGGATCAAGTTTTAATTATCAGACCTTGTCCCGTAGGTAGAGAAAGTATTTCAAAATTATTAAGCTCTGCAAATCTATCCCAAGCTTTTTTTTGGGACATAAATTCCGGTCCATAAGCATAATCATCAAGTACTACAACTCCTCCGGGAACTAATTTGGTCCATAAATATTCAATCGCGGCAATCTCAGCAGCCGCATTATTCATATCGATAGAAATATACGAAACGCGATTTAATGTAACATTACTAAATGATTGAGGAATTCTGCCTTTTATTATTACAACGTTTGGGTATTTAATAAAAGTACGCCTGACCTCCTCGTAATACTCATTATTGAAATGAGTGGTGTTTAAAAAAGACATGTTTTTTTGCTCTTGTTTATCAATAGCATCTTCTATAGGAATACCCGCAAAAGTGTCAAACAGATAGAATTTTTTTGGGATCCCCTCAAAACCAAGATAATGGACTATAGTTCGAGTTAGTAAACCTTTCCCGACTCCACACTCGACAAAATCTCCATCAAGTGCCAATGCGTACTTAGCCGCCCAACAAGCAACATATGCACGGAAATGAATATCCCCTGGATGCTGGTTTAGCGCACCGGTTTTTCTACCAAGTTCATAGGCCTCGATAAATTTAGAATTATTAATAAAGTCTGTAACATGCTGAGAAATCAAACCATCATCGGCATAGGTTGGATTTTGAATTATCGGAACATCCGTTGCTAAGGCAATGCGCAATCTATATATACGGCTGCGAAATTTTGAAGGCATTAACCTCCAAAATTTTTGTGCAACAAAATAAAGATTCTGACTAAAGGTAGAAGGGGTGGTTTTCATTTTATGGCCTAAATTCTTATTTTTTGTCAGCAAGTATTCATGCGCTGATTAATGTGGTATAATTAACGGAATTTTTTCACTCCACTCCCATGAGATGATCAAGCCGTTTGCGGTTCCCCCAAAAAGCCATTGGTTCATAATCAGGATACGGGTAATAACCTAAGTTCAGTTGGATATCGGCCTGTCTTTCTGCAATTCTCATCTCGACAAGTTTTCTTACGGATATGGGTTTCCCACTGCATATGTTAATTATGCCGTTAAACTTTTTCTTCTCAACAATAGACGCCAAACCCTCCACTACTTGGCAAACGTGCAAGTAGTCGCGCAGTTGCTCACCGCCTGACATGTTGAAGGTGCTATCACCACGGTCAATCGACCGGTCCAACATAGCCAGGAGGCTATTTGGGTTCTGCCCTTCACCGTACATGTAAAATAGCCTCGCCCATTGCAGAGTAAATGAAAACTTCGTTTGTAGCATCTCCAGGAACTTCCTTAGCGTGTCCTTGGCCAAAGCGTAAGGATTGGCCGGCAGGGTTTCCATCTCTTCACTCAGACAACCGCTTTTCATACCATATTCGAAACATGTCCCAGTTATTAAGAACTGAGAATAACCATCCAATACAAGTGATTTGATAAATTCATAATCTGCTGGAAGGTTTACCTCATAGTGGAAAAGATCTTTATAATTGGGCAAACCCGGCCAAGCAAGATGAACCACGGCATCGGCCTCTCCAAAAATGTCGCGTAGGTTTGCTGAGGGATGGTGAATATCGAAGGCCGCGAAACGACACTTTCCAATCCACGGCATCTTAAGGAATCGACCCTGATCACGACCCGCCACTGTGATCTGGTGTCCACATGATAGCAGGGCCGGAACTAGATGCCGCCCAAGAAAACCAGTGGCACCGGTGACGAGAATCTTCACGGAAGAATCTCCATTTTGGGGACAGCGACAGCAAATTTTCCTCCCCAATCACTGACATATCCATGCTGTAAGGTTATCTCGTCGGCGATGTTCCAGGGGAGAATCAATATGATATCCGGTTCGTCTTCTCTTAATACTGCAGGCGGTAGGATAGGAATGTGGCTGCCAGGGAGAAATTTCCTCTGCTTGGAAGGTGCTGCATCACATACATACGGCAGCAGGTCGGGCTTGATCCCCGCGTAGTTCAGCAAAGTGCTCCCCTTGGCGGCAGCACCATAAGCTGCTACTTTCTTGTTGTTGCGCTTTTGTTCAATCAGGAATGCCAAGAGATCGTTCTTTACTCTATCGGCCTGGTATTGGAAATTCTGATATGTGGTCAATAAACGCAATCCCTGCCTCTCTTCATCGGCAAGAAGTGCCGATACTGTAGTCGTCTGGGGACGAGGATCATCTATATGGCAGCCATACACCCGCAGACTGCCGCCGTGGGTGCTCAATTCTTCTATATCGCACACCCGCAAACCGGCTGCCTCGAAGATACAGTTTACTGTATATAGAGAGAAATATGAATAATGCTCGTGATAAACTGTATCAAACTGTGTCCGCGCAATGAGTCGCATCAGATGGGGAAATTCCAAGGTAATAGTGCCGCCAGGTTTAAGTGCAGCCTTCAGCCCAGCGGTGAAGTCATTAATGTCAGGCACATGGGCATAGACGTTGTTCCCAATGATGAGGTCAGCCTGTCTGCCATCGGTGCAGAATCTCTTTGCCAGTGCCTCTCCGAAGAATTCGCGCAGAACCGGAATGCCGCTTTGTTCGGCTGCTTCGGCCGTGCTAGCGGTTGGTTCGATGCCGAGGCAGGGGATGCCTGCGGCAACAAAATTTCTGAGTAGATACCCATCATTGGAGGCGATCTCAATCACAAAACTGTCTTGGCTAAGGCCAAGCCGCTGGGTTATTTTTCCTGCATACTGGGCGGCGTGATCGAGCCACGTTTGCGATACGGATGAGAAGTAGGGGTAGTCATCGGTGAAGAGTTCATCGGCACGGGCGTAGTCTTCTGTCTGAACCAACCAGCAGTGGGTACAGACAGAGAGTTTGAGAGGAAGATAAAGCTCCGGTTTGGTAAGGTCTTCCACTTTTAAAAAGGCGTTAGACGGCGGGGCAAAGCCGAGATTAAGAAAGACATGCTCCAACAGGGTGCAACAGTGGCGACATTTCATGAGGAGATGCCCTCAAAATCTGGGGAAATGAAGGGATGGCTGCGATCTCGTTCCGATAGTTCAGTCATGGCTATGGGCCAGACGATTCCGATCCTTGGATCCGCGACATGGAGAGCCCCTTCCGTCTGCGGTTGGAACGGCGCGGAATGAAGATAAAGCAGCTCGCAGTTTTCTGTCAGCGTTTGAAAACCATGGGCAAAGCCTTCGGGGATCAAAAGGCTTCTCTGGTTCGTAGCTGATATTATTTCTCCGTGCCAGCGCAGAAATGTGGGTGAACCCTTTCGAATATCTACAGCAACATCGTAAACGTCGCCGCAAAGGCAACTGACGAGTTTGGTTTCCGCATGCGGCGGATACTGGAAATGCAGACCGCGGATGGCTCCTTTTTTCACTGTACATGTGTGGTTTATCTGGGCGATGGTTTTTTTCAACCCGGCTGTCTGGAATTCTTCGGCGCAAAAGAAGCGACAGAAAAAGCCCCTTGTATCCTCGATGGGCCTCCGCTGCACAACCCAAAGCCCCTTAATCGACGTCGGATGGAAGTTGAAACGCTTATTCTGTTTTATTTCCAGATTTTCCACTTAGCCTTGCCGTCATTCCATATTTTGTTGAGATATTCCATGTCTCTCAGGGTGTCCATACAGGCCCAGAATCCGCGATGTTTGTAAACCATTAGTTGTCCTTCCTTAGCAATTTGCTCCAAAGGGCCGATCTCGAGATCGCATGAATCATCTGTAGTCAGATAGTCCAAGATCTTACGGCTGAATACAAAGAAACCTCCATTAATGAGACCATCACCATTCTGTGGCTTCTCGCTGAAGGTTTCTACACGATCTCCGTCTATTTTGAGCTCTCCGAAACGGGAAGAGGGATTGATCCCTGTAACAGTCGCCATTTTCCCGTGGGCTTTATGGAATGCCAGCAGTTCGTTTAGGTTCACATCGGCAATACCATCGCCATAGGTCATCATGAAAGTGTCTCCGGTAATATATCTCTCCACTTTTTTAAGACGCGCCCCTTTGAGGGATTTCTCCCCCGTATCAGCCAGGGTTATCTTCCAGCCAGCTTCGTCGTGGGCGTAGTGAATGCAGGTTCTTTCCTGCCGCCCCAGTTCAATCGTGATGTCATTGTTCATGAGTTCATAATGACAAAAATAATTTTTTATCGTTTCGCCTTTATATCCGAGGGCAAGGACAAATTCTTTACAGCCGAATTGCGAATAATACTTCATTATGTGCCAAAGGATGGGATGTGCACCAATGTTAACCATCGGTTTAGGTCTAAACTCTGTTTCCTCGCGAAGGCGCGTCCCCACTCCACCGCAGAGGATGACTACTTTCATGTTTTTAGTCATGGGTTGTCTGCCTCTTTGCCATTTTCATTTCTTCATATTTACGGATTTGCCCCACGCAGAATAGATACATCTCTTCTTTCCGTCTGCCAGCATAAAATTCCTTATACCAGTCGACTGTCATCTGTAAACATTCTTCCACAGTGAGAACACTACGCCAACCGAGTTCGGCATGGGCCTTGTCGCAATTCAGCTTGAGGAGATTCGCTTCATGGAGAGCATTGGGATCGGAAAGATCTTCCCATGCGCCTTCGCCCCAGTATTTTATCAACCTATTGACCATGGCAACAACGGTAAGATGGCTGCTATTATCGGGGCCGAAGTTCCAGGGACCGGAATATTTTTGAGGATTTTTCCACAGGGCGGCACCGAGGTGGAGATAACAGCTTAGGGACTCCAATACGTGCTGCCAGGGCCGGATGGCATAAGGGCTGCGGATGCCGATTGCCTGCCCGTTGCTGAGGGCACGAATGCAATCGGGAACGAGTCTGTCTTGGCCCCAGTCGCCTCCACCTATGACATTCCCCGCCCGGGCGGTGGCAAAACCGATGTGGGGGCCGCGGCCACATTGGCCGAAGAAGGAGCGCAGATAGGCAGTGCACACTATTTCCATGGCCCCCTTGCTGGCGCTATAGGGGTCATGACCACCCATCGGATCATTTTCCCGATAGCCCCAGACCCATTCCTTGTTTTCATAGCATTTGTCGGAAGCGATGTTGACAAGGATCTTGACACTCGGGGTTGCCCTGACGGCTTCGAGGACATTCACCGTGCCGCCGATGTTGGTATCAAAAGTCCGTTTCGGCTCGTCATAGGAGAGGCGGACTATGGGCTGAGCAGCCAGGTGAAAGACAAATTCCGGCTTGAATTTGCTAAAAACTGCTAAGAGATGATCGAGATCGCAAAGATCCCCGTGGGTGTGGATGATCTTTTCGCAAAGGCCCGTGGCAGTAAAATTGTTGAGATCGCTGGGAGGATCAAGGGCATAGCCAATAACATGCGCCCCTAATTCCTTAAGCCAGATGGCCAGCCACGACCCCTTGAAGCCGGTGTGGCCGGTTATTAAAACACGCTTGTTTCTATAATTGTCGCTAAAAATCATGTGAGATTATTCCCACCTAAAACAGAAAGATCCAACCCTTGCTTCCTCTAAATCTCAGATACCATATCCTGCAGCCCAACGACCAGATCATAGCAAGTACTC
>Ga0209749_1002641_pt1 | contig 11222 bp, 4 predicted proteins | sample EPASupsiteSAE347_FD_187267 | JGI IMG/M metagenome (GOLD analysis project Ga0209749, IMG submission 187267) | Bioremediated contaminated groundwater from EPA Superfund site, New Mexico - Sample SAE3-47 (SPAdes) (version 2) | ecosystem: Environmental > Aquatic > Deep subsurface > Groundwater >... | reverse complement strand
GTTTCAATAGAATAGTGAATTGCTTCGTTCAGATAATAATAATACCAACCGAATGCTGTTTCTGTAACCTCAATAAATCCTCCATGAACAATATCAAACTGATGTTCGGGAAACCAATCTTTCTCCGATGTTTCTGTAAAATCGATATACAGCTTGATTGTTTCTTTCCTGTTCGACGGAACCCTGTTATCGGAAGTCCTGGATTTTTGCCCATCATTATTGATCAACAATGTATTGTAAAATTGCCATTCAGGTGAGTCAGTTGGGATATTATTAATTGCAAACTCTATGAGATTATCTATATCGTTTACGGATAGTATACCGGTTTCCAAAATTGCCAAAAGAGTTTGCCTGGCATGAAAACTGATATTATTTCCAAAATCCCTGGCCAACGATTCCCCTTTCTCTTTGATAATAAAAAACTTATTGCTGACTTCTATGAGATCCAGAGCTATTAATGATCCAGCATAATATTGGCCAAGTGCACCTGAGATATAATCCCAGTATACAGTTCCTTTAATAGTTTCTTTTGTTTTATCAGCACCTAAAGATATATCAAACATTCCTAGGCCCTTGAGCTGTTGATTGTTTCTTCCGGCGAAATCACTTCCAATTACACTAGTTACTTCTGGATCAATGTTGAGCATCAAAAAAGCTATTGTAAGTTCCGCCCTTCTTATAAAATTGTAGTGATGCTGAAGAGTTTTTGCCTCATTATCAAGATCAAGTTGTCCATATTCATTTAATAACCAGCAATATAACCCATAATATCGCAATCTTAGGGTTAGGTTAGTCATTCCTGGGAGCAATGAACCATATAAGGTAATTGAACTATTTTGGATCCCTAAAGGATCCCTGCCGGTCATGAAACCACTGTTTTCAGCCCAAAAAGGATTTTTATACGTTTCTGAGTTATACATTAATTTAGTGTTTATGGTGGATTTCGCAGTTAAAGCTGAAAACACTTGCTATTCTTGATTTTTCTTAAAATTCTCTGCTTGTTCAATATGCAGTAATTCTGACATTTAATCAAACTCCTTTCCTGCAACTGCTTTACTTGAAAATTGATTGTACGGCCCTCTTTAGCGATGGTAACCTGCTTATATAGTTGGAATTAAGGTTTGCCTGCACCTCACCAACACTGGATATGCTTTTAAATTCTATCAGTGCATTCAATGAGGTTGCCCGCTTTAATGAAAAGAAATGACCAATAGTATGAGATGCAACCTCATTAAGGGATTCAGCAAAAACAGGCTCAAAGAGTCTCAGATTCTTTGACAAGCATTGTTCAACGACGCAATGGCACTGACAAAGCCTTGGAAAAGAATCTTTTGTCCTTTTGTAGGAATACAGATCTTCAAGGATCCGGCATAAAAAGAAGTATTCATATCCCTGATCACCTGTTTTAGTTTTTCCAAGTCCAACTCGAAAAATGAATAACTGATCTTCATCAAACACCTTACGAATAGCACAGTCTCTGTGTTTCTGAGTAACAAAGACTTCCATGGCAGCCGAATGCAGAATTTCGCTAGGGTCAGGAGCAATATTTAAAGTGTCTTTCTCCTCAAAGGAAGAATCCTCGCCTGAAATAAGAAATTCTTGTTGCTCCCTCAAAATAATGCGTTTGCCACTATCACGATTAAATAATAGTCCATTCTGATGTATGACTTTAAATGCTTTCATGATTGTTCCCGTTTGTTTTGCCTGGATTTTGGTTAAAAATGGTTCAGGTGAATCTTGTTTTAAATACTGGTTCTTATCAACTCAATTCCATTTCCAATATCACTATGGTGCACCACGACTAACTTATACCCTAACTTCCTAAGCTTTGATCTTTTTCTTTCATCATCTTGCCTGATATGCTCCATGTCGTGGTCCGGACCATCAATAAACACTGTTATTTTGGGTTCATAATAGAGATCGGCCTCAGCGATTAATTCGCCATCTTTCGATATTACTTTATGCATTTCGATCGGTAGTTTCACTCCTTTTTCATTTAACAACCGAAGAACTGACTTTTCCAAGCTTGAAGCAGACTGTTGCAAGTACATGTCGAACAGTACATGGTCATCCTGCGAGCTTTGAATAGAAGAGGCAACAGTAAGGTCCAATAAAAAGGCTCTGACTGTCTTCCTGTCAAATAATTTATGGTCTCTCTGATTATAGAAATTGCAAATGCAGTTATAGCAAGCCGTTGAACAGGCACCTTCCCTGTCGTTCCCTTGTTCGTCAAAGTGGATAATATCCAAAGCTTTGCGGGCAATTCGCTTTAATAAATCTACGTTTCGTACAATTGAGGAAAGTGTTCCAGTACCCCCTTCCGATGTTTCAAAGATGATGAGTTTACCATTTTGGCCGGTAATGGGCTGGTAGAATCCTTTAATTTCATTATCATCCAGATTCATTACGGTACAAATACTTTGTATTAAAGTATTTACTAATGTTTTAGCAAAAACTTCTTCGTCACCATTGTAACCTTCCGTTAACTGAATAGTTATCACATCGTTTCTGGATTCGCTTAATAGGGTGATATTTCTGTTGACTTGATTGGCGCTAAGTTTTTTATCTCTTAAATAATCATTTAACCCTGTAAAGGATACCCAATTAAGATTTACTGAATCCAATAGGAACCCTTTATTGCCTTTGCTGAAGTCTGCCATCTGCCCCAAATTCAGGTGATTCATTTCACCACTGCGTTCAAAAGAAATTCTGCAGAGGCTTTGGTTATCCCTGATAACCTCGTTTACCTCTGCTTTACCGGTGGGTTTATAGCTATGGATAATTTTATAACCTCCCTTTAATCTCTCTTCCTCATCTGCTGTTATTCGATTGCGCTTTACAGCACGCATCTTTGGGAATTTCATCACATTAACCGGAGTTTGAGATTCCCATACCGAACCGCAATTCGGGCAATTAGCAGGAATTTGTTTGCCGAGCGAAAGTTTCTCAATGTGTTCACAATCTTCACAAACAACCGCATGGAATCTATTGGTTGGATCTACTTCTCTGCTAACAGATTGAACCACATATTTTAATCCCCCATAATACAGGGTATTCATGGGTGCGAATTCCCGAATAGCAATAGCCAGATCCCTGGAAATTTCCTCCTCCTCCCCTTTGTGTAACATGCGCACCGAGGTGACTTTTGAAGGGAAGGCATAATTCGGAAGAAAGCCTACCTGCGATAAATACCGATATACGTAAAAGTCCTCCCTGCCTTCCTTTAGGTTATTATTGCGTTTTTCCAATGCATTTCTTCTTCCGGGCAGTGAATAGTCTGTATTTCCTTCAGTTCGTATACGCTTATCTATTTCTTCAATCTCTTTGAAGGATTCCCGGTAATCCTCTCTCATTTTGTCAAAGGCTGTGTCAAAAAAGTATGCGAACTGATCAACCTGATCTTCAATTTTTTTCCATGATATCATATCAAAAGATTCCAGGATCTCCTTGCCAAATGCTCCTTCTATATTTTTTAAGATCATATCCCTATTACGCTGAACGGAGTTTACAATTTTTTCAATGTAGTCAGTCATCATTGGCAGCTCATCCCGGTTACTGAAATCAATAAACTGCATTGGTTTTGAAAGAAGTTTTTCATCAATGGTTTGGAGGATCAAAGAATTTACGTGTGACTCGAATAATGTAGCATTAGCAAGATTGAAACGAGGAACACTGATTTTACCTGACACGATTTCAACCGGTCTGTTATAATAGTATTGATCGTGGACGCCCCTGCTTGAACCAGAACCACAGAAGGTTTGAACGAGAGAGCCTTGCCCGCTTCTGCCTGCGCGACCAGCCCTCTGTGCATAGTTGCTCGGACTTGGGGGCACGTTTCGTAAATAAACAGAAGACAAGGTGCCGATATCAATACCCAACTCCATGGTGGGTGTAGCAATCAGAAATTGTATTTCAGGTGGATTCTTCTTGAATTTATTTTCTTTAATTTTTCTGTCCTGGCCTTTGACCTGTCCCGAATGATCTTCGGCAATGATGTTATCCCGACCATCAAAGGGCTTGGTATATTGGATAGTATAAAAATTATTTATCGTTTTCGATGGTTCTAGAATATCTTTACAAGCTGCCTTAATGCAATGCTGAACATCCTCCCAATTGTACTTAGCTCCACATTTTTTACACTGCTGCCTAAATTCTTTTTTGGGTGCCTGAATCAAAATCATGTCAGGTTCGATGTAATAAACATCTTCATGCTGAATTCTTTGTTTGGAAAGATAACCCATTTGGATCAGGAAATCCCGAGTTTGGTGAATCACCCTTACAACATCGCTTGTCTCCTCCAAATGAAAGCATTTCTTTACCCATGAATCTAAGGCTCTGGATCCATCGAAAGCATGAGCTGTAAAGGAGGTAAATTTGAACTTGTCCTTATCGGCATTGGTAAAGATCCCGACATTTGTATCCTCAATAGCTTCAAATATTCTTTTCTCAGGTGCTTTCTGGCTTATGAAATCGATAATTTGCTGACGGAAAGTAGATTTATCAATAAGGTTTGGGTGGCCAATAGCTGTTTCACCACGGAAGATCTCCATGAACCCCTTGATGTAATCTTTCAGTAGAGGTTTGGCCTTATCCTTCAATTCGGAATATAACTCTAATTCAGGTTGTACTCCAATTTCATCTATCAGCTCGTATGTTGCCTCAAGCAAGCCAACATCTTCAAGGTTTATGCTGATAAATCGCTTGGTTCCCCTTATTTCCACATAGAGATAGGTCTCAAGGTATTTCAGATATTTTTCCTTGAACATTCTCCGTTGTGCAAACGGAATGGTTTTTTCATACTCCTGATCAATGATATGCGGATATAATAATTCCGGAATACTCTTGACCGGAAGAAAGGTTGTTTGGTGTTTTAGAACATTGTACAGTGCCCTTCTGAAATATATCTGATTGTACCAGTGATCCAAATGTCCTGCCTGAAAGGCAGCGTCCTGACGGTTATCGGTAAAGCCAATTACCTTTCTTTCATCGGCTGGTGAGGCTCCTAAAGTGGCAGTTACAATAACATCGGTACCGGTTGCCCGACCAATAGAGTTTAGGAGGAATAATTTTGCGAATTCTGAACCCCCTGAGTGTTCGGTTCTGCATGAAGGGCAGTAGGGCAGGGGCGCAGGCATGATTGTGCCGCATTCATTCTCATCATCATGATACTGGGTAAACGTGTTTGCCCGCGAATCCAGTCTGCCTAATATTGGCCTTTTCTCCTTATGGCGACTTGCCAGTTCCCTTTTTTTGGGGGTAAGCCAATGATCCGGCAACTTGCTCAGATCTTCTTTGAAGATAGGCGAATAATAACCTGATTTCCCTTTGTTAGCTTCATCCTGGAAAGTCCACGGAAAGGCTTTATTGGTTTGTTCATCATACCACATGCCGTAATACTCCTGCCCACAGGTACGACAGAAGTGTAACGGATACAAGGTGCTGGACCCTCTGCCTTCCCGTTCACATTTTGGACAAGTGGTTTCTCCACTGTCGCTAAGATAGTTACATCCTTCTACCAGGCAGCCACGCAATTCGGAGCCCTGATTATAAAAAGCATGTACTTTTGGAACAAACCGGGGAACAGCTTTACCCATTTCAGAAATTACTTGGCCCATCATACCCAGAATAAGACCGCCTTGAATTTCGAATTTGCATTGTTCTAAATCAGCTGCCGGTCTCAGGGTACCCTGGTATTGTTTGGCCAATGTTCCGTATACTTTCACTTCCTTTAATGACTTTTCTAAAAAAGAAAGCACTTTCGATTTTTTCAGTTCCTCTCCAAGCGATATGCGATCAATCCTACCAGAATAGGTATATCCCATAATATGAGCAAACAAGGGTAGAGTTGTCTCAAGTTTTTCACTATTAAATTCATCCAGATCAGCTTCCGTAATATTTGGTGCTTCCGAAATAGCATTCCCATCAAACTCAATGCTAATGTCTTCTTCTTCAACTACCACATTAGCAGCCAAAAAAGTTTCACCAAAAATCCGGGAAGCAAAGCCTGCTACCGCCTCTGATGAATCGGTGTCTCCGACGTCGTTGGCCATGGTGGCAGAAGTGCCAATACAAATCAGCTTGCCCTTCGTTTCGGTTTTTTGTTTCAGCCTCCGGATGAGGAAAGCAACATCCGCACCCTGTTTGCCGCTATAGGTATGGAGTTCGTCCAGGACCAGAAAACGGAGATTCCGCCTTAACTCTTCCCGAAATAATGCGGCATCATCATTGCGGGTTAGCATTAATTCAAGCATCACATAGTTGGTGAGGAGGATATCAGGCGGTGTTCTCCTTAATTGCTGCCGGTCAATGATTTCACTGTCATTGGGTATCGCTGCATCCCCAAATACCTCTCTATAGGCTTTCAACGCTTCATCACCGGTTGCTTCAGTATCACCCGTGTATAAACCAATGGTTATTCCTGAATTTTTTAGTTTTCTGGCCAATTCCTCATATTGTGTATTGGCCAGAGCATTCATGGGATAAATAATAATGGCTTTGATCCCTTTGATGCTCTTCTTCGACTGCTCCAGACAATAGCTAACGATGGGCAATTCAAAACAAATGGATTTACCTGATCCTGTGCCTGTCGTAACCAGAAGGTTTTCCTTTCTGTACGCAGCAATTTCAACCGCCTTTTGCTGATGTGCGTAAGGGATGAAACCTGGATAAACCTCATTGCAGTTGGCATGTAGCCAACCTTTGCCTATCAATTCCGTAAGCGGTTCACCTGCTTTGTATCGCTTGTTGATCTGAATGACCGGCTCCTGCCAGAGCATGCTCCCGTTATTGATACCTGTTTCAACAAAGGACCTGATTCTATCGCTTTTGAAAACCTGAAAAGTTTGGATATAACTTTTATATTGTTCTTTAACTGCTTTGTATATTTTGAATGGGTCCATGGCTTAAAGTATTTTTGACACAATAAATCCTGTGATGATGGCTACTGAAACACTCAGTAACGTACCCACCAGTACATACTCACTCATTTTTTGATCACCTTCTTTGAGACGAATAATGGACTTTGCAGCTATCAGCAAGCCTATGGCTTCGTATTGTCCTATGAGCACCAAAAAAAATATGATTAACCGTTCCAATATCCCGATCCAGGCGCCGGCATTTTCCAGGCTTTGCTCCTCGTGATTCTTAATTTTATTTCTAAATGACCGGGTAATCATGCCTATCAAAATTCCGGCGGGGTTGGTCAGAAAAATGATAGCAATTGTTACCATCCAGAATTTTAGATTCATGGTAGAGGCTTGGAGCCATTGACCGGGGGAGAACGCCTCGGGATATTTGATATGCCAGATGAGCACAATGACAAGCAAATGCAGCAACTGGTCAAGGACGAAGAAAAAGACAGTATCCTTCCGGTAACTCTTCCACCAATCTAAAAGAATATGGGTACTGAATATAGCGACTGGTAACCACCAGGTGTCGAAGCCGGTGAACGAGGCAGCTACCAGGGTAGTAATCCCGATATGCCACCAAAACTCTTTGGCTGCCAGGTGTTTTTTTCTTCTGGCATCAACCCATTTCTTAGGCTGTAACACAAAATCGGTTAGCAAATGTGCAGCCAATAGCCTTATGAGCCAGATAGTTGCATTGTCCATGGTGGCTTTATATTAATTGAATGGTTTGTTCATACAACTCCATCAGCTCCACTATCTGCTTCCATCCCATGCTTTGAACATGGCGATTTATGGTGGATTGCGATTTATGGAGCAATCTGGCTGTTTCAATCTGTGTGCGATGGTTTAGTAAATGTTCTAACACTTCAGCCTGTTTTATCGTGAGGGATTGGAACAGATAATCGGTAAACCGGCTGATGCCCTGCAGCGAGATATTTACTTTAGCATCGGGACTTCGTATAATTAATCTGTTTCCCGTTTTCACCAGCTCATCAAACCCCCTCCCTGAGATCACAAAAGCTTCACCTTGTGCTGTAGCCAGTTGGGTGATGGGCATTTCAACTGAGCCAATACCAATGGAAATTCTGACGTCGGTGAGAATTTCGGGCCGGTCTTTTTCAAAAAGCCTGGCTTCAGCGCGTAATTTAAAAGCCAGCCGGTAAGCCGAATAGGGATCTGGGACATAGCTCTGGAAACTATCTCCCCGGTAGAAAAAGACTTTTGCATTAGCCTGATCCGAATAGATCGTTTGCTCCAATCTACGGGTTAACTCCTGTACCCAGCTGGGCTCAGAGTTCACAATATCTGCGGTGATAACACTACTGAGGTTAAGCATAATCCAAATATATGCATTCTTTGTTCTGATTCTGTAATATATCGTTGTAAAGATAGATAATTTTCAATTATCGTCAAAACAAACGAATATTTAAAATTATGCAATAAAATTACGAATATTAAACTCAATCAGACACTTCTACTAAAGCTTGGAAAAACCGACCGCCATTTCATCCCGTACCCAGGCAAACTCATCATATAGCTCCAAAATAGTTTCTTTGGTCCGGTAGGTACCGTATTTTTCAAGGTCCTTACGCTTGACTATCGGAAAGGTCTCCAGGATATAGTCCATCTCCACCTTCTCTAGCCCATATAAATACGCATAAATTGCATCCAGTTCGCATTGGAGTTGGAAGCGTTCTTTGTCGTTCCAGATGAAGGGTTTGCAATTTAAACCTAAATCAATAGATAAATCATTCATTTCGTTCGAATTGAGCAACAGATGACTGGTCTTCAGTGCAATAACTTCGAGAATTTTAGGAGTGTAATAATTTAGGGGGATAAATGGCAGTTGCTTTACAACATAAAAATTCAAATTACCACCACTTGCTTTTTGCCTAGTAACATAATCTAAAATGAAGCAATTAAAATTAGCTAAAAGTAACATGCATTCTCGTGGAGTGTGGTCTAAAAATATCAATGGCAATGAATTCCCAACACCGTATTTAGGTATAACTGTTGAGGTACTACTACGGGAATCTGCAACAACATTAATTGCATTTCGATAGCCGATTAACCAATTGTACTTCCATATATCAGGTATTCTTGAGAGTACTTCTTTTTTATCTATCCAATAACGAGGTTGAATAACCCACTCAGTATTTTGCAATTTTTCTTTTTTAGAAAGATTTGTTGCAGCTCTCCTTAAATATTTTCTATCCTCTGGAATGCCTTCGAAAGTAGCAGCTCGATGGTTATATTGATGAATTAGTTTAGATTCATATATTGGAACATAAGTTTCATTATCACATTCGTAAACATTACCGATTAAATTACATCCTGCCATATTTGACAACTCTGGTAGTGTTTTAAATAAAAAAGAGTCATTTGTCATATGGAGCATAGACCCAAATCGAATTCTCCATGAATTTGAACTTTCAGATGATTCATTTTTTAAAACACCTACTCGTTCATGGATTCTTTTAACTAAGTCAGCATCAATACTTTTTTCGAAAATCGGCAAGTTTTCCGTATTTGGATTAAGGAGTTTTATGTCCTTCGGCTGAAGGCTATATACCCTTCCGGGTATTTGAAGATGTTCCACTTGCCAAAGTTTTGCTGCTACAGAAATATTAGAGTTTATTTTATCGTTTGCATAAGTATACAATGCAAAGGCTATTGTACTTTCTACTTCTCTAAACAAATAACCTCTATTTGTGAAATTGTAAAAACTGACAAGTATCGCCTCATTAATGAGATGCTTTATAAAAGTCTTATATGTATCATCAGTCGCAATTCCGGGTGGCACAATAAAACCCGATCGTGCATTATGTTTTATTAGCCTAAAATATAATTCTGCAAACAAGGCAAAAACATTAATATCACCGGCATTACCGTAAACATACATTTCACTATATCTGAAAAATTTTGATTCCTGGTCACTTTTAAGTTTTTCATGAATAAATTCTTGATAAATTGAGCTATTCTCATTTTTTAATTCTTGAATCATCTTTTCTCTAATCGCTTTAGTAGGAGCATTGGCTATTAAAGGGTCTTTAGAAGAGAAAAATTCCTTTTCCTGAAGTTTAATTCTCTCCCACGGCGGATTTCCCAACAAACAGTCGAACCCTCCTTTTTCGAATACTTCCGGGAATTCCAAATGGAAATGAAAGAAAAAGAAGTGGTCAGCGGCTTGCAGCACCCGCTCAATGAGTGTCTCGTTAACTTTCTCATTTTCTTTTAATTGTTCAATTGTCGCGTTGGTGGGGTACAACCGGAGGTCAGTCTCGGATTTTTCTATGAAGAAAGCAGCTGTCCACACATCGGCCATCAGCCAGTCTTTAAAACGATGTTCCATTTTCTCCAGCTTGCGGTATTCTTCTTCGGCTTCCTCCACATCGCTATTATCTTCCTGCTTGCGGTTGTTCAGCGCTTCCCTCAATAGGAGCAGTTGATCCGCTTCGTGTTTCGGGAACTGTAAACCGTATTGAACTTTTGGTTCCTTTAGTTTATTCAAGCTATCGATTTCCCTGCGAATCTTCTTTTTCAGCTCCTTGCAAATGGCAGGATTATCGTTGCCCACGGGTTTATAGGCTTCTTCGGGGATTCCTTTTTTAATCAAATCAGGAGTTGCTCCGATTAGAGAGTTACCACATTTCAGTTTATGGTCCAGGAAGGTTAGAGGCATATCTGGTAAGGAGGCGGTAATCCACAATGAAAACTTAGCCAGTTGAATGGCCATGGGATTTAGGTCCACCCCGTAAATGCAATGCAGCAGCACATCCCGTTTGGCTTCCCGGAGTTGGTCTTCGGTGGGCCGTTCTTCATCGCCCATACGGACCAGGGCCAGCTCTTCGCCCATCTTTTCCAGAGCTGCACAAAGAAATGCCCCGGATCCGCAAGCAATATCGGCCACCTTCAAATCCAGTAGGGCGGCTTCTTTTTCGACTTGTGTGGTTTTGTCGTTCAGGGCCTTTTGTATCACCGGCACCAATGCCGATTCAATCAGCTGGGCCACGAGGCGGCTATCGGTGTAATAGGAGCCGGTGGTTTTACGATCGGTACCACGATCATCTAAATAAAATTCACCCCGCCTGATTTCCCGTTTGCCCAGCGTGATATTAACCGTGGCTAATTTTGGTTCATAATCCAACAGGCTTTCATAGACAGAACCCAGTTCATCAATGGCCAGGTTGGCATAATTGATGCGGTTGCTTAGCTTGTCGAGTTTAAAATAACTGAGACGGTAAATAGCATCGAGCAGGTATTTGTTTTTTAATACAAGGTCTTTGATGGTAGCGATCTTTTTGTCAGAAAACA
>Ga0209749_1002640_pt1 | contig 11224 bp, 6 predicted proteins | sample EPASupsiteSAE347_FD_187267 | JGI IMG/M metagenome (GOLD analysis project Ga0209749, IMG submission 187267) | Bioremediated contaminated groundwater from EPA Superfund site, New Mexico - Sample SAE3-47 (SPAdes) (version 2) | ecosystem: Environmental > Aquatic > Deep subsurface > Groundwater >... | reverse complement strand
ATGATAATTCTAAGAGGACTTGCTTCCATTTTATTGCATTCCCAAAACTTTATCAAAATGATTTCTTGATTTCAGTACGATAAAAATATGGAAGAGAACAATTCCCTTGAGATACCCACAATCGATGATTTAGTGAAATTAATAACTGGGTTACGAACATCCTCGCCGGAGACTTTGTTTAAAAAAATTGAAAAAACTTATGAAGAAATAATTGTGGGGAAACTTGGAATTTTGACTTTTTCCTTTTCCTTGGTTGAAGAGGAAAAGGGGAAGCAAAAACTCCTCCCCTTATATGATGAGCCAGCTTATATTTTTCCGGTCTCTCCAAGGGACCGCCCCCTTAAATGGTGGTCTAAGGAGGAGACCGAGGAAATACTAAATAAAAGAGGAGCCAAGCCTGAATTTCACCAATTTTTTCTTGATTATTCGGAGAAATTATTTTTTGAAATTCCCCATTCTGAAATTGAGGCTGTAAATTACAGAAAATATGTAAATGCTGAAATCGAAGTCCAAATAATCAGGAATATGTTGAATCGAGATCCGAGTGAATTAGTATATTTTGGTGTTTTGCTGCAAAGGGTCGAATTTAGTTTAAAGAAGGAATCTCTTAAGTTTTATGCCTATGCCCAAGGGACATGGTTAAGAAAGAACTTCTCTTTTGACTTAACATTACCCTATATTTTCACCCTATGGCATTGCGGGGCAAGCCTCGCCCTTGAGACCCATTTACGTAAGAATATAGAAAAAAAACTTAATGAGGCCCATAACAAAGAGAAAGCCCTATTTGCCGAAAAGAAGATGCTTTTTGATCGAATTCATGCCCCATTGAACCAGGTGATCGAGGATATGAGAAAAAGCAATTCTTTATTAATGTTTATCGAAAGGCAGATAAATCCACCTTGGCAGAGTTTTCCAGGCCTTTCCAAAATAAGCGATTTTAATAAAATTTTTGATCCTTCAGCGGAAATAAAAGTTGGTTCCGATACCTATTATGGTTTACATGATTATTTAGCAAAATATGAGGAGTTATCCAATAGTACAAAAGAAAATTTGAAGGGGATTTATCAATACCTAATTAAATTGATTTTTCCATCGAAACCTCCAAGAAAAGATAAGAATAATGTCTTTTCTGCAATAAAAAGTATTTTTTTGAGAGCAAAAAATTCTCAAAAATATGAATGCCTGAAATTCTTGAAATTCATTACTTATGATTCTTCTGATCCCAGTAAACCTCTTAATTTCGTTCAAATACTTTTTTTTATTCTTTTGAGCCTAAAATGGAAACCAAGAAAGCAGGGAAATGTCAAATTCATGATTTCTGGAAATTGGGTTCAGGGAACTTTGCGATCTGGCAAAGATGGTTTGCTTGATTTTTTAAACGGCGATCTATGGAAAGAAACCTCAAGGGGTCTGACATCCATTAAGAGTTTTTTAAAAGATGCAAAGACAATTAATGTATCCCCTACCGTGGCATTAGAAGGAAATATTTCCCCCGGCGAATTTTGTTCTGCCTTAGCAAGACTTGTTAGCGAAGAACTTCAGGGGGAAAAACTGGTCAAAGTCTCTGATATTTATCTTGCTTCATTGGGTGAGGGAAGGCACATCGGAATTACAATTAAGTGCTTGGGAACCTTTGAAGAAAATTCACTTATTAGGGAAGAAAGTGTTAAAGATGAATTTCTTTTTCATGGTCTCAGAAACGCTTTACTTACAATTGAAAAAGCTGTCGATAGCAAAAGAAAGTTCAATCCAATTGAGCCAACTGATTTAAACAAGTTTTATTATCCTTTTTCTATTTTTGAATCAACGGGAAAAACAATTTTTCGGATAGTTTTAGGAAACATATACAATCCTTTTTGCGAATATTCTACGGAGTCTTTCTGGCCGAAGGGGGAAAAAATATGAACCTATTTTATTTTGACTCCACAAATCCGCATGAGGATTGGTGGAAGAAGGTTGATCGGAATTTTATTAAAATAGAAAATCATGAATTTCTAAAGTCTTTATTTGTGTTAAGTGGCTCTAATTATAAGAAAATCATTTTTAAAAAAAATGAAAAGAACTTTTTCATTTTCCACTCTGGGGAGGCCTATTTTAATAAATCTTTTGAAACTTGGCAAAAGGAATGGAATAAATTTTGGAAAGACAATTCTGATTTTGAAAAAAATCTATTTGTATGTTTTTTCAGCAGCGGAACCATTAGGTTTGATAGAAGAAAAATTGAATATCCGAAAAACTTTGAATTTTTCCAAAACTATTCTAACCAAAATAAAACAATTTCAAAATTCAAAAGATTTATTAATCAATTTGAAAAAAATGGAATGATCACCCCGAATATTTTTGAAAATCAAACTGCACTATTTATTCTCTGCCAAGGTTATCTTGCTGCGCATGGCGGAGAGAGCTTGAGAGGATGGGCTAAATTGTCGCCAGAACTAAAAAACAAAGTCCGGGGAAAACAAACAGAAACGGAAAAAAAGGACTGGTGGAGGGGAATCGAAACGGGAAAAGTTAAAGCCGAATTGGAATCTTTGCTATTCAATCCCGCTGATGAGGGGCCGCAAAAAAGGGTAACCCCAGAAAGTAATATTAAAGGGAAGGAGCAAGTCGAAAATCTTTTGAAGCAAATCGAAGAAGATGGCCTTGATTTAGAGATTGTTAGGGACGCCTATCTGGGTCTTGCCGATAGTATGAAGCCAAAAGTATGATCTGGAAAATTAATCCGATGAAAAACCGTAAATGGCTTGAGCTTCGGTCAAGATTGCACCACGACTGGCTGCAGAACAGTTATATTACCTTCCTCAACGCCAGAGCTGATCATTTGGAAGGCTCCCTCAGAAGGTCAGAAAAAGTCCGGTTAGATGTTAAAGAACAATTCGCCGAATGGAAAGAGAAAGAAGGCGAATTTAGACTTTTTTTTCAAACAGCGGTTGATGCACTTAGTCCGGCTCAGCTTCTCGATGAACCCCCTCTTTGCCAAATGACCCACGAAAATCGGACTTGGCTAAAAGAGCTTGTCCACGCACTTTTTGTCGTAAATTCTCAAATTGAAAAAAGGGCCGAATTGCTCTCTGCAGAAATGGAAAAAATATCCGTAACACAATCTCTCCTTATGCAAATAATATCGATGGAAGATAATCTTCTATTGGAGCAAAACGATGTTTCTTTCGTCTCATTTCGAGACTCTGTTCTGGAATTCAGCCGGAAAATTTCCGACCTTCCCCATGAGGTTCAGGTTGTATGAGCCTTCCGCTGATTCTAATCATTGACGACCAGTTTGGAAGATCGTTAAAAGATCGGAGAAATCTTTGCCTCTATTTTGGTTTGATTGATATTACTGGTGATGACCCTTCCACCGAGGAAATTAAAAACCCTGTCTGCAATGCTATCTTTTCTTCCGGCCAAAAGATTGAAAATGGGAGAGTAACAAATGATATTAAAACGGTTTTTTCCAGCCTGAAAACCGGGTGGCCTAATTCGGAGGGGGTATTCTGGTCTCTTGTCCTGCTGGATATCCGGTTTGTTTCCGGAAAAATCGGCAACTCAGGCGAGCCCCATGGGCAAATTGGGGATACCGATTTCGGGCTGTTGATCCTTTCAGAAATCATCAAATTTTCTGCGGATGTCCCGGTAGTTATGCTAAGCAGTCGGGAGCGTCACGAAGTAATTGAAGAGTGTCGAAAATTAGGGGCATGCGATTTCATTCAAAGGCAGACGAACGAAAAAACATCATTTCAGGATATCCTTCGCACTAAAATTCTCGAGCACGGTTTGATTGAAGATCTCCGACAAGGAATCGATGAAGAATTCCGAATAATCGGGAAGTCTCTGACGATGTTGAAAACCTTGCGTTCAGCACGAAGAGCGGCCACCGGAAAGGGAAATATTTTAATATTGGGTGAAACCGGAACTGGCAAGGAATTGCTGGGGAAGTACATCCACGATGTTTCACCCAAAAAGAGGGGCCCTTATCAGATTTTCCACCCGTTTGGTACGGCGGAAACCCTTCAGGAAGACGAGCTTTTCGGCCACATAAAAGGAGCATTTTCCGGGGCCACCCGTGAGATGTCGGGCCTTTTTGAGTCAGCCCATAAGGGAACGCTATTCATAGATGAAATCGGCGATATTCCGGAAAGGCTCCAGGCAAAACTCCTTCGGCCTCTTGAAACAAGGATTATCACTCGGCAGGGAAGCAATAGACAAATCTCCTTGGACTTTCAGGGAATTCTTGCTACCAACAAAAATTTGGAGGAATACGCCAAAACTCAGAGATTCAAGTTCGATCTTCTAAACCGCATCAATTCCTTTTCTATCACTCTTCCACCATTAAAAGACCGCCCTGAAGACATCCCGCTTCTTGCTGAAAAACTGGTTAAGGATCTTTGCAGAAAACATGAGGCCCGGTGGCCCCGGAAGATCCTCCCAGAAACAATGAATGTGTTGAAAAAACATCACTGGCCTGACAATGTGCGGGGTTTGAAAAACGTTCTTGAGCGGGCTATCAAGGCCAATAAAGATTCCGAGCTCATTGTTCCATCGGATATCGATGTGGGAGTTGAAGAAAAAAAGACCCATATTCATCCAATCTCGAAAGAGGAAAACAGCCCAGTTTCTGACCTGGAAAAATTTCTTATTGAATTTGATTTCCCCCGAGAATATTCCAAAATTTCCGGGAAGTTTCCTGCTCTAAGAAAAGCCATAGGAAATCTTCTTGCCAACTATTTGATTGCGGCTTTGGAAATTACCAGAAAAAGAAAACCTGAAGCTAATGGGAACGGGGACCTCAATATTACCGGTGCGGCAAGTTGTATGATCGGCAAGCAATTGAAAACCCCAAATGCCGCCGACCTTGTAAAGAAAATCATGCAATTTGATGAGGAAGTTTTAAATGAGTTTTTGTTGAGCAATTCAACATTAAAAGAGGCTTATGGCGAATCATTGCGATTAAGACCCAAGGGGAGAAAGAAACATGGCAATTGAAATAGATTGGAAAATAAAAGGCAAAATAGTTTTCCTTAGTGAAGGGGTAATTTCAAAAGAATTGGAAAAAATATTCGGCCTTTTCCAAATTAAAACAGTGGCAACCAACCAGCCTGTTCATAACATTTATGTTATCGTTGATGAAAAGACTTGTGACCCAAAAACAATAGATGATTTAACCTCAGGGGACAAGATATTTTATTTTACATGGGAATCCCCGCACCAACGAGATGATTTAAGTTATTGGTATTTTCTGACCAATATTTCAGCCATTCCAACTTATAAAATATTCCTGGAACAGTTTTCCATCGCCGATTTGGCCAAAATATTGGAAACAATCTTTACCCTGAATGAAGAAAAGCTTGTTCAAATGGCAGAAAACCTTTCGCCGAAATTAAATGACATAATAAAAAAAATTTCTGCTGAGGAAATGGCCACTATAGGCCAATTCAACCAGTTTCTTCATTCTCCCGAGAAATTCATTGAGGGCCAGTTGCACCGAAAGGACCCGAAAGAGGACAAGGAATCCCTAAATAATATTTTGGTTGAAATAAGAAAATATGAAATGTGGTTTTCCTTTTTGCAAATTCCATCCAACCTTCCCATGCAAATACTTATCGTAGAGAATCGCCCAGAAACCATTTTTTGGGGCCAACTCGCCGATTTTTTTCCAAACATTGAATGCAATTGGGTCGTGCAGAATTTGGAGAAATTCAAGGCCGCCCTGCAAACAAAAGAAGAATCTTTTGTTTGTAACACTGGCTGGGAAGGAAAAGGAACCCAAAAATTAGTAAGATTCAAGGATATTGACTTGATCCTTCAGGATATTTACCTAGGCTCAGAAGTTTTGAGTGGCCGTGACTTCACTGAACTGTATTTTGACGTTGCCCCCCAAGCCCTGCTTTTCTATTTAACAGGGATGGACGTTGAAACTCTTGCCGCCATGGGTTATGAAAAAAATGTAGACCGCATAATCAGCAAACACCGTATTGAAGGCCTGATGAAAGCTTTCTATGATGAATTTCACCGGACGTTTGGACAAATGATTTGGCAATTTTTCATCAAAAAGGATGAAAAACAAAAAAAATATGTAACCAATTTGATGGCGAACCTGCATTTCTGGAAATGCAACCCAAATTTGCTTTGGTTTGGCGACAAATGTTATCACATGATTAATCACAGCTTTGCTCATTGCCAAAATGTATGGAATATTTCCAATCAACTCCTGGGTCCCATCTGGCAGAGCGCCTCTTGTGCTGCCTTTCATGAAAACCTTTATCCCCTGGCCATGGCCGTTTGGCTTCATGACATCGGCCACAAGGGAAACCAGCGGTATGGTGAACCTCATTTAATCAGGGATACTCACGGTTTGATTTCGGCAGAATTTTTCTGTAGCAGCCCGGAAATATTCAACCTTATCGAAGAAGATGGGAAAGAGAACCGAGAGTACCAAAACATGATCTTTCCTTTCGGACCTCAAAAGAAATCCCTGCCACAGATCTTGAAAGAAAAGTTTCGGAAACCCCCATCAGGTAATGGATTAGACAATCTTGAGAAATTAACTAATCTTGAGAAAACTGCCCTCCTGAGCATTTACCATCAGGGTTCTTCGCCGGTTGACGCAGCGAATTACCGGGATTCGATAAACAAGGAAAAGCTTATTCCCCTTGAATTCTTTAATAACCAAAACCGTCTTGAAGACGAAATCACGCTTGAATTAATTCTCCAAGACTTCAGTCTCACCGAAAGAGGGAAATTCTTAGATTTGGCATTTCTTTTTCGATTCCTTGATGGCGTTGATATTCAGCGAAACAGAGTAGGCGGCGAGGTTGAAAAGAAGCTTAAAAAGAGAACAATAAAACAGGACAAGGACAATCAGAAGGAAATAATCCGTAAGAAAGTTGAATCCATGGCGAGAAAATTGAATGATCTACATGAGATCCACCGCCATTCCTTCCTGAAAACCTTCTACCTGGATGTAGCCGAAAAAATTGATAATGGTGAATTTATAAGTCATTTGCAGCTCAGTACCCTGGCAAAAGATATTGCTGATGATTTTGAGGATTACTTCGCTCGCGTGAATTACGCTTCATTCATCTCCGTTCAGGATGGCCATTTTGACCTTCATTCCTCCATTAAAGAAGTAAGGATCGAGCATCTTGCCAACCCATTATTGGGCATAAACCCTATCCGAGTATCCTATTTTACGGATCGATCTCTTGGAGACCTCCAAAATAAGTCCGTAAAAGAATTGCGGGACAAAAATTCCAAAAAGATCGATGAATACCTTCTTGGTTCTGAAAAAGAAGGGTATCAGGATGGTTACCTGGTCAAGGAATGGAAAAAGGGTGAGAAATTTTTGAAGAAATATTTTACCCTCGTTGAGGTTTGTTTAATTACCACCGAACCGAAAGGCCCTCAATACACTTCGGTTCAATTTGAGGGGACCCGTTGGACAAAGATTTCTTAAAGAGGCATTTTTTATGGATATTAGAATTAGGTGCGCCGGGATCCTCATTAAAAACGATTCGATTCTCCTGGTGGAGCATCGCGAGGCAAGCGGAGAAAAATATTGGGCTTTGCCTGGGGGAGGCTTGGAAGAAGGAGAAAACATTGAAGAATGTTTCCATCGCGAAATGGCGGAGGAAACTGGCTTTGATGTCAAGATAAAGAAACTGGTTTCCGTACGGGAATTTCTCGACACTCCCAAGAATAAAACCAATATTGAGTTCTATTTCCTTTGCGAGGAGGCAGGGCCAGCGAGGGGCAAGGCTCGCACCAATTCAGAAATGTATCAGCTTCAATCGATCAGGTTTATGAAAATTTCGGACCTCAGTAAAATACCCGTTTTTCCTGGTGAATTTAGCAACTCAGAATGGGTAAGGGCTTTTCTTCACAACGTTGCTTCATTTCCCGCATTTCTAAAAGGTGAGAAAAGTCAGAAAGTAGCATCATTGCTTCAAGGTCCTCCGCCAATCCCATCTGATTTAAAATCGAAATTCCCTAATTTTTTCAAAACCCCGCCAGCTTTTCTTTCCCCTGAAAACAGCCATTCAAATAACGGACCTCTTGTAGCAGAGGCTGAAAATGGGAAAAAAATCGTTATTCGAAAAGTTGAAATGGAAGATGGAAAAAACTGGCTCGAATTGAATAGGGAACTCCATCGTCTTTGCAAAAGCCGACTTGGTCACCCCTTATACCCGGGTCTTTTTGGAAACGCGGAGAATCACCCCTTTTCCATCAATGAAAAGGAAGGGTTCGTCGTTCAGGAGTTTTCCCGGGAACATCGTCTGGACGTTATTCACGACCTGCGAGACTATGACATCTACCATCTAGGAAAATATTGCGGAGAAGTCCAAAAGGTCCTTGACCTAATTCCTTCTGAAATGCGGGGAAAATTCCATGGATCACATCCGTTATCCATGCCATTGGCGGAAAGGTTGATGATTATTCAGGAGCGCCTGGAGCCTCCCGAATTGTGTCGCTCCTTCAAGGGAAACCCCGCCTTTTCTGAATATGCTCCCATGCCAGTTGAATTTGCTGAATGGCTTTGTGAAGAAACCGGGAAGACTCTGCACTCCCTTATTGCGCTTGGGGCTCTTGGTTTTCCTAACACTTTGATCGATCGCGATCTCAACATCAGAAATTCCACTATTGTATTGAACAAAAAAGGGTTGGCGACGTTGAAAAGCATCTTCGATCCCGATTTTTGCCAGGGTGCCGCCGCCGATTCTTTACGGAATCCCGGTCTTTCTTTTGCTTCGACCACACCGCGGATGTCCCTCAATGATATTTTGCGGGAGGACCCCAATACCTTCGGAAGTCCGAGATGGATGTTATTTTTGCGGGGCTTCCTCGAATTCTATCCGCTTTCACATGATGAAATCATGGCAATACCACTTTTGGAAAAACTGGAGATTCTTCTTTTCAGACTTTTTGAGAGCCATCCCCGATTCCTGGTTCCACCAGAATATATTGGTCGATTTAGGAGTTTTACTAAAACCCTCTTGGCCCGAATCGACAACATTAATTGGCACTATCGCCTGTTACCATTCTGCGGGGGCCGTTTTGTTGCCGCCTTTCCGGACAAACTCCCCAGAGAATTCGAGCCAGAACTTGCCCCCTTCCAAATTTCACCGGTAAAAGAAAAAACTCTTGTTTTGCTCCAAAGCGTCTTGAAAAAAAGAGAAAAGCTCATACCAAGACCAAAAAAGGGACGTCAGTCCTATAATCTCGATGAAAGCTGGACTCTAATTGCGGAACCCTCAACAACGCGGAATAAAAACGTGACGGTGTGTGAAGGATTCCCCTTTCCAGTCGCCAAAACTACCGTTCCCATAACGAAATTTAACCTTCCCCGTTCGTGGCAATGGACAGCTTATTATCATGGGGAATCCTTGAAGCAGGGGTTCCGCGAGGAACTCGAAACCTGTCTTCGAAGGAGTTTCCCGGATTTCCAAATGAAGGTCCATCCCCGGGAATCCCTTGCCCGCCTGCAACAGATTTCCTCCTCTCTTGATGAGGATCGACGCGGCATCGTTGCCATTTTGGATCCATTCCGGTATAAGGGAGATGCTCTTTATATTGGGATGTATCTGAGAATGTTGCGGGAATGTAATCCTTCAACTGATTTTGCGGTCATCTCCCGGAATGAGGGGATTGTCAGGCTCTTTGACAGCGATTTTGTGTGCGGTCTTGCCGAATTGCCCGAACGGCTTCTGGCCGCAGTGGTCCCGATTCCCATCGATGATCAGTGGCGAGAGGCGCGATGTCTAATCCCGCCATTGCTGGCCAGGACCAATTTAGTCCTCATTCCTCAAAGGGATATTGTCATTCAGAAGCAGGAACGAAATCGAACTATCGAGGTTTTTTTTACCCCCAATCCTGATTTAATGCTGGAACATACTAATATTTCCACCTACACTTGGCAGGGATTGCACCGCCTCCTTCCACGCCCCATTAGCCTTAATTCAACACTCCATTTTCTCAGGGAAATACCGCCTCATATGCTTTTCAGCTCATCCCGACCAATTTTTATCAATCCAAGAACCTCGAACCCCCTGAAAGACCTTTCTCCAATGTTTTGCGAAAAACTCGTACAGAAAGTATTGGAATTATTCCCGGGAAAGGACCAACAAATCCTGATCAACGCAGGAGATCCTTCAAAAGATGACGATCTGGATTTCGCCAGGGAGGTAACCAACCGGGTGAAGAACAATGATAATGTCATTCTGTGGAAGGGTCAGACGATGGCGGAGACAGTCAATATGCTTTCGGCTGTTCGCTGTGTAATAACGGCTGACACTTCCATTGCTCATGCTGCAGGATACCAGGGAGTCCCAAGTCTGGTGATCTGGAATACCAGAAGATGGGATGTTTATTCACCCAAAGATATGGTCCACCAAAGTCCGGCCGGTTTTTCTTGTTATCCCCCTAATGTGTTTGATGTAACCGTAACTTTTGACCAAAATGGCCTGCATGATTCCATCAGGGAAGATATTGAAAGAGTGGGAACCGCCCTTTCGCTCATGAAGGATCTTTTCACAACGGGAAAGTATTTTATCTGGAAAAAGAGATCCCCAGAAGGGCTGGAAGAACTCATTTGGGAAACTGAGAATCTCGCCGAATTCGGATTTTCAGCTTTTGATCAGAGTCAAAATGTTGATTTCCCAGCTTTCAAAAGGAAGCTTTCGAAATTGGCCATTCTGGGAGAGAGCGTCGCCAAAAACCTGTCTAATAAAGCCCGGGACTTTCTAGGCCAATTGGCTCCACCATTGAATATGCAATGGGTTTTTCCAAGAATGTCGAACCCTCATTTAACTGGCTGGTCTGACTCCCGCCGACAGAATCTGTTCGCTTTGGATTTATGGCGCTTTTCTCCTCTCTTCAAAATAGTTCGTTTCAGCCGGTCCGAAAGGCCTTAAACTATGGGGCCATTTAACGCGCCATCGGAGTTCAGGATGCTTCCCGGTGGGATGGATGAGCTGTCAGGGGTTTGTGGTTCTTCAAGGAGATTAGTTTTAGGACATGGGGGGCGGATGCGTGATCGGGGGATTGGGTGTTTTTCACATGGGATGTTTTCAAGCGATGGATATCGCCAACGAGTCGGTGAACCTGTCTTCCTCTGGTCGCAGGTTACCTCCATGTTATCTTCCCCGTTCCGAGTCGGATGGCATGCTCGAAATTTGCTTTTCTCCCTCGGACGCGACGATGGATTTGATCCCGCTCAATGGATTATCGTCGC
>Ga0209749_1002636_pt1 | contig 11235 bp, 9 predicted proteins | sample EPASupsiteSAE347_FD_187267 | JGI IMG/M metagenome (GOLD analysis project Ga0209749, IMG submission 187267) | Bioremediated contaminated groundwater from EPA Superfund site, New Mexico - Sample SAE3-47 (SPAdes) (version 2) | ecosystem: Environmental > Aquatic > Deep subsurface > Groundwater >... | reverse complement strand
CTTTAGTCTGGCCTTCGGATAAAAGCTTGTTTTTGCGATTATTTACCTGCTCTATTCTTTGACTAAATTCGTTATCAATCTGCTTACGCTTATTTTTGAGTTCGGTTTTAATCTGCTCAATTGTTTCTTTACGAGCAGCATCATCAACTCTAGTGATAATAAAAGAGGCAAAATAAATAACTTTTTCCAAAGATTGGATGCTCAGATCCAAAACCAAGCCAATCTTAGAAGGTATACCGCGCAAAAACCAAATATGGGAAACTGGTGCCGCTAAATCAATATGCCCCATGCGCTCACGACGCACCACTGCTCTGGTCACCTCTACTCCGCACTTATCGCAGACAATGCCCTTGTATCTAATGCGCTTATATTTGCCGCAATAACACTCCCAATCTTTGGTCGGACCAAAAATCTTTTCACAAAACAGACCATCTTTTTCTGGTTTTTGGGTGCGATAATTTATAGTTTCTGGTTTGACGACTTCACCATGCGACCATTCATGGATTTCATCGGGAGAAGCCAACTTTAACCTAATGGCGTCAAACTCCAAGACAGTAGTCTTGTCTTGCGCCATAAAAGTTGTTTTAGTTGAAGAGGGTGTGGGCATATCTTTTCGCTTATAGATTATGGCGTATTGCTTATAGTTAATAGCTTATTAATAGTGCTAAAGTAATCACCATAAGCTATAGACCATTAGCTATACGCTATTTTATTATTTATTCCTCTGAATCGCCGGCTAGAGGCAAAGAGCCAGCTTCAATTATTACAGGTGCTTCCTCAGACAAAAGCTCTTGAGTATCTTGCTCTAAGCCTTCAATCTTTCTTTCTCGTTTGCCAATAAGCTCTACATCCAAACACAAACCTTTGAGTTCCCTAACGAGAACATTAAATGACTCCGGAATATTGAGACGCCTAATTGGCTCACCTTTGATAATTGACTCATAAGCTTTGGAGCGACCTGGCACATCATCAGATTTGATAGTAATCATTTCCTGCAAAGTATTAGCCGCGCCATAAGCCTCAAGCGCCCAGACTTCCATTTCACCGAATCTCTGGCCACCAAACTGAGCTTTACCTCCCAAAGGTTGCTGTGTTACCAATGAGTATGGACCAATAGAACGCTGGTGAATCTTATCTTCTACTAAGTGATTGAGTTTCAACATATAAGCTATGCCAACAGTAGTCTTATTAGCAAAAGCTTTGCCGCTCCGACCATCATAAAGCTGTAGTTTGCCATCTTCTGGCCAACCGGCTTTGGCCAACTCTTCTCTAATGGTTGCTTCTGACACGCCATTTAGAGCTGGACTAGCTACCTTGTAACCCAAGGTCCTAGCCGCCAAACCTAAGTGAGTTTCCAAAAGCTGACCCAGGTTCATACGAGAAATAACGCCCAATGGATTTAAAATAATATCAATCGGCGTACCATCTTCCAAAAATGGCATATCTTCCAAAGCCACTACTCTAGAAATAACGCCTTTGTTACCGTGACGGCCAGCCATCTTATCACCAACTTGAATTTTTCTTAGCTGAGCAATAGTCACCTGAATAGTCTTGATAACTCCGGCTGGTAATTTATCGCCTTTATCGCGAGAAAAAACTTTAACACCAATGACTTTACCGCGCTCACCATGCTTCAGATATAGTGAGGTATCTCTGACATCTTTTGCTTTTTCACCAAAGATAGCTCGGAGCAATTTTTCTTCGGCCGACAATTCAGTCTCACCTTTAGGCGTAATCTTACCAACCAAAATATCACCGGAAGATACATTAGCGCCAATGCGCACCACGCCTTCGCGGTCCAAATCTTTTAATTTTTCTTCACTGACATTGGGAATATCGCGCGTAACTACTTCAGCACCAAGTTTGGTATCACGAACATCAATAGAGTAATCTTCAATGCTAATAGAAGTGTAGTTATCATTTTTCACTACGCGTTCAGAAATCAAAATAGCATCTTCGTAATTGCCACCATCCCAAGTCATATAAGCTACCAACATATTTTCACCCAGAGCCAATTCACCTTGATCAGTAGCGGCACCATCGGCAATCACTTCGCCTTTTTTAACTTTCTGCGCCTTATCAACAATTGGATGCTGGTTCATACTAGTAGAAGTATTGGACCGAGCAAACTTATTTAAATTATAAACCATGGTCTCGCCTTTTTTGTTGGTCACTTCAATAACCCGACTATCAACCCGAGTAACTTCACCATCTTCTTTAACGACAATTACTTGCCCGGAGTCAATGGCGGCTTTAGCTTCAACGCCAGTGCCAACGATAGGCGCTTCAGGACGAATAAGTGACACTGCCTGGCGCTGCATGTTTGTACCCATCAGTGCTCTGACCGCATCATCATGTTCCAAAAATGGAATAAGTGAAGTGGCAATACTAATGATTTGATTAGGAGCTACATCCAAAAGATCTATTCTCTCTACCTTATCATAAGTTGGATTGCCCTTGATTCTAATTTCTGCATACTCACTGATAAAATGCCCATCAGCATCAAGCGGAGTGGTAGCGGCGGCAGTATTGTATCTTTCTTCTTCAAAAGCATCAAAATAGACAATGTCCATAGTCACTATCGGCTTAATCGGAACAATCTTTATATCTTCATGCTTAGCCAATTCTTTGGCCAAAGTAGCCGTGATGGTTTCACCTTTTTTAATTAAAACTTTTTTATTGTCAGCCGATTTGATATCTTCACGGGCAATCTGACCAGTTGTTACCTTGGGGTCATTATCTATATCATGTAAGACACGACGAAAAGGAGTTTCAATAAAGCCAAACTCATTAACCTTGGCATAAGAAGCCAAGTGTCCGACCAAACCAATGTTTGGTCCTTCGGGAGTAGCAATTGGACAAATGCGGCCATAGTGGGTGCGGTGCACATCGCGCACTTCAAAGCCAGCTCGCTCTCGGGACAAACCGCCCGGGCCCATGGCTGATAAGCGGCGCTTGTGTTCTAGCTCGGCCAAAGGATTGACCTGATCCATGAACTGTGACAGCTGTGAGCTCATGAAAAATTCTTTGATAACACCTATGACTGGCCGGGCATTGATAAGCTGATTAGGCGTTAAGTTACTCATATCTAGAGTACTCATCCGGTCTTTGACAATTCTCTCCATACGAGCCAAACCAATGCGGAATCTATTTTGCACTAATTCACCAATAGCTCTGACGCGACGATTACCCAAGTGATCAATATCATCAGCTTCTTCTTGAGTTAAGTTAAGACGAATAATTTCTTTGATAACCAAAACCAAATCCTCTTTTCTCAGGACTCTGGTTTCTTTGTTGTTGGCAATATCTAGACCAAAACGGGCATTTATCTTGTAGCGGCCCACTCGACCAAAATCATAACGGTCAAAATCAAAAAACATAGAATGAATAAGTGACCGAGCATTATCAGTGGTGGCTAGGTCTCCTGGCCGAATGCGGCGATAAACTTCCTTCAAGCCTTCGGCTTCATTCTTGGAAGTATCTTTACCGAGGGTACTCTTGATAAATTTGACTTCTGGATGAGTATCAACATCTTTAAATAATTCCAGCATCTCTTCGTCGGTGAAATATCCCAAGGCTCGCAGAAGCGAAGTAATGGCTACTTTTCTTTTTCTATCAATCTTAACGTAGATGACATTGTTAACATCAGTTTCTATTTCCAGCCAAGCGCCACGGTTAGGAATAATCTTAGCACCATAATAGCGGCGGCCGCGCATCATCTCCGAAGTAAAGAATACGCCCGCGCTTCTGATGAGCTGTGACACTACTACTCTTTCCACGCCGTTGATAATAAAAGTACCGCGCTCTGTCATGAGTGGAAAATCTCCCAAATATATTTCCTGCTCTTTGACTTCACTGGTGCGTTTGTTGACCAAGCGAATATTGACGCGTAGTGGCGCTTCAAAAGTAATATTTTTATTTTTAGCAGTCACCTCATCAAACTTTGGCTCGTCCAGATAATAATCTAGAAAATATAATTCTAGATCGCGGCCAATAAAATCTTTGATTGGTGAGATTTCCTCAAACAATTCTTTTAGTCCATCCTCAAAAAACCACTGATAGGATTTTTTTTGGACTTCAACCAAATCCGTGAGTGGTATGGCTTCTCTTAGGGGACTAAAAAATTTGCGAGTAGTAGAAGTTTTTATTTGGGACATATAAAGACTTGACTAATTATTGATAAAATTAGTTAGATACCTACTCGTAGTGGCCTTAATAAATAGGAGCACAAAAAATAAACTCACCCGCTCTGTTGGGTCAGTTTTTCAATTGCTTTTTTGATTAAACTAGGCCAGCCTGCAAAAAATTCATAGCCCAATAGTATCAAATTATAGGTCCTTTGTCAAGGATTTTACCCTAATTCTATAAAAATTAACACAAAAAATAAAAAAAATCGCTAACCTTAGCTAAAATAGCTATATATACAAATTTTTATAGTTGTCAAATTTTATCATTTTTTCTGTTATTTAAGCCAAAATTATGCACAAAATGTGATATTTATATACAAGTTATCCACAGTCCGAAGCTCACAGAGCGAAGGATTACTAAATTTAACTATGAAACCCCTTATTTTTAACAAAATTAAGAAGGGGCAGGACAGCCATGCAAGCCATCCCACCCCCCGATTTTGTTCGTCCCCCATTAGTACATGCGGCGGTAAAGCTCTTTGCTCTTACGGCCAAAACCAACGATCAGGCACTGAGCCTCTGTTTCCTGGTAGAAAACATAGACTCCGCCGTGGACAGGCTGGCCTTCCAGCATTTCCGACCAATCGCGAGGCTCAGTTGTTTCGCTTGTATAGGCGTTCTTGAGCCAGCGACTGTGTGGCAGAAACTCATAGAAATAGTGCCCAGTTCTGGTCCGGGCCATCACGCTGTTGGGCATAGACCCATCCTCGGCCACAAACATCCTTATGGCCTGGTAAGTCATTTCCGCGGCCAGCCTGACCTGATCTTCCTGCCGATCCGCATGAGCCTTGACGCCAATAGCCGTTGTGGCCATCACTGCCGCTAGGACCAAAAGGGCGGCCCCAAACCGACGAGCAAACATTGATACCCTCCCTAAGTTCAGCTCCTCTGAGCTTAGCCCCCTAACGACGGTTGGTCAGGATGGTGGGATAGGGCCCTTCAACATAGGCCCTGATGAAGTAGCCTTTGCCGTCCGGCTTGGGGCAGTAGTAGATAGCGCCCTTAGGGACCGCCAACACCAAGTCGCTCTCGGCCTGCCGAATACCCCAGTTGCGCGGTTCCGAATAACACGACGTATAGTGGCCGTCGCTAAGATGGTCATCGTAGGAGTTCAACAGTCTCTGACCGTTGGGCAAAAGGTCAACCACGGTCTGACCAGCCCCGTTGAGCTCATCCAGACCGGACGGGTAATGCTTGTCGCTGTTGGTGCTGGCCCAGCGCTCCACAGCGACCTGAACGACCTTGGCCTGCTCCTGCACATGGCTATAATGCTGAGTGAACTGTGCGGCCAGTTGCTGGCTATGACTGGTGAGCCCTGTATCGATGATCGCGATCACCGCCACGATGATGATCCCGATCGCCCAGGCTTGCATGGTCATTCTGTTCTTCATGAGACACATCCTTTGCTTTTAAAGCCTTCCATACTTTAGCCAAGTTTCCTTGGCTACTTGGGAACGAATTCAAAATGATGTAGAGAACAATAACCCGACTGTAGATAATACAAAAACAGAGCCTTTTTGTCAACTCTGTTTTTAAATTTAATCAAAATAAAAGAGGGGAAATGATTATTTTTTAGAAAGAAGCTCGCGGACTATTCGCCTATCATCCCAAGGAATTTTTTTGTCATTGGCCACGCAGATAAACTGTTCTGCTCCTTTGCCAGTAATAAGCACTAGATCATTTTTCTTGGCCAAGCTTAGAGCCAACTTTATGGCTTCGCGTCTATCAGATATTTTAAATAAATTTTCTTTTAAAATTTTACCAACCTCAATGGCGCCTTGAGCAACATTGGCAATAATAGCTTCTGGATCGTCATCATAGGGATCCTCATTGGTAACAACTACAACATCAGCTGTTTGCCCAGCCATCTTACCCAAGATCGGCTGGCGAGCCTTATCCCTGCCCCCACCGCACGAACCCAAGACATGAATTAGTCTTTGGTGCAGTACTACTTCCAAGGCTTGATAAAGCTGGCCAAGACTCTCTGGCTCTGGGGCATAATCAACCATTACTTTAAAATTTTGTCCCTCGTCAATCCACTCTTGCCTACCGGGTACGCCTTTGAGCTCTGAGTTAGCGGCGACCGCTAGTGACCAACCAAGAGTATCTATTACTGCTAAAGCAGCCAAGATATTATAAAGAGTAAACTGTCCCAGAAAATCAGTTTTAATTTGCCAATCTTTTATCTTAAAAGACAGACCACTGGTAAGATTAAGATCTTGGGCTTGATACTCAGCCGGATTAGTCAAGCCATAAGTGATAAATTTATCAACAACGTATTTTTTTAAACGGCTGGATTCAGTATCATCGCTATTGGCAATAATTATTTTATCAATAATTTTATTATTTATTTTTTTGCGCGGACTGCGACTTAGGTGCTCAAATAATTTTTCTTTAGCATCCCTATAGGCCTCAAAACTACCGTGTGCCTCAATGTGTTCAGGAGTTAAATTTGTAAATACTACCAAGTCATAATTGATGCCAATATGGCGGTACTGAGAAACGCCCTGTGACGAGGTCTCAACAACCGCATATTTACAACCGGCCTTGACCATGTCTTTGAGTAACTTCTGTGTTTGAAAGCGGCCAAGCATAGTCATCTTCTTATCATTAATCCACTCGCGCTCGGCTACTTTAAAATTTACAGTTGAAGCCAAGCCAACCTTTTGTCCTAAATTTTCTAAATACTGGGCAATAAAATTAACCACCGTGGTTTTACCGTTGGTGCCGGTGACACCAATGACTATAAGTTTGTTGGCTGGCTGGCCATAATACAAAGCCGCCACTCTGGCCAAAGCCCAGTGGTAAAACAATAATCCTTTTTTGGGAATAAATTTTTTAAGAATTCTTTTGAGCATTCAAATATTCTTCAACTTTTCTTATATCATCTGGCTTGCCAAAGTCCAGCCACACACCCTTAAGATCCAAGGCTTTTACTTTTTTTTCTTGAGCCAAAAGGTTAACAACATCGGTAAGTTCATATTCACCGCGCGGAGACAAACTAATCTTATCTAAATATTTAAAAACTTCTGGTGTGAATTTATAAAGTCCGGTATTAATCAAATTGCCAACATATTCCTTTGGCCTTTCCACAATCTTTTTTAAAAAACCCTCATCATCCACTTGTAAGACCCCGTAATTTTGCGGTTGAGCGTGGGGCAGGCCAGCTACATAAGTATAGTCATCATCAATGTTAAATCTTTTTAAGTCCTCAACAGCATAAAGGTTGTCTCCGTTAACTGCCAAAAAACTATCATGAGCCAAAATGTCCTGAGCACACTCCAAGGGGCAAGCTGTGCCGTACCTATCTTCACCAAGAATTTCAAATTGGTTGAGCAACTGAAGCTTAAATTCATTTTTATATTCACTAAAAAATTTGTCCATGAATTCTTTTTTATAGCCAACTACCATAATCATTTCTTCAAAGCCAGCCTCTTTGAGGTGGCTAAGCAGATGATACAAAAATGGCCGGCCATTGGTCTCAATTAAATGTTTAGGCCTATCTTTACCTAAATCAAGCATACGGGTACCCCGGCCAGCAGCAAAAATCAAAACTTTTTTAATCATAAATAATTACTTCTTTAAATAATGGCTAATCTGACTGCTAAGACTATAGAGTCTATACCAGGTCGGATTATAAATCAAATTATAGGCTCCGGGCGAAACTAAGAGTCGACCACCAAAACTTTTTTTAAAACGAGTAAATCCTTCCCAACGCGGACGAGAACCATCGCTAGGCGCCACTCCCCAAAAGTCATAAAATTTATAACCCAAGCTTTGTGATTCGCGTATAGCCTCCCATTGCAATAAGTGCGGCGCCATACTAGAACGAAAATTATAATCCGAAGCACCGTGAACATAGGTAACTACCTCACCAAATCTGACCACAATATTAGCCGCTATTACTTGCTTATTTATTTCCGCCAAATACAGACCACCGGTTCCGTACTTAACTAATATTTCAAAAAGTTTTTTATAGTAATCAGCTGAATGCACGGAGATTTGATTACGCTCAGCCGTCTTTCCAATCAGCTCTAAAAAATGTTTTAAATCATCTGGCTTTTGGCTAAAACGAACACCAACTCCTTTTTTGCGAGCCAGGGCAATATTATAACGTGTCTTAGCATGCATTAATCCTAATAGTTCTTTGATGTCTTTATCCAAATCCAGCGCCCAAGTTTCTCTTGGCTGAATATCATCAGCTTTTTTTAAGTCCGCTAAAATCAAACTACTATCAATCGGCTCAACTTTCAAAAAAATCTCGGCTCGCTTTTTAGTGGCCGCGGTAATGTCGCGTGCTTTAGACAAAATTAGAGCCATGGCTTCGCGCCGCGCATTTTCCGAAATATTGTAAGAAACAATCGGCCCCTTAGGTGCATACAAATAACTGCGTCCCAGTGGCAAAATATTTTCATAAAGTAAACATGAGGCAATGGTTTCATTATTTTCTACTACCACTATCTGCCAAAAATTTTTGCCTTGAATTTTTAAAAAATCCCGCCACCAGCTGGATTGCAAAAAATTGCCAGAAATAAATCTGGTTTTTAAAAAATCGTCTACTATTAAATTGTTATCAACCAGTAGCTCCATAAAAATTATTTGTGCATCAAGCGCAAAGCGGCTTTTATCCTAGTCGCTAAATCTTTTTCATCTTGATCCAAACTCTTGGTTATATCCTTAAGCTCATTAGCTTTATAACCCAGAGACATTAGTGCTTCAATGACTTGTTTATCACTATCCATCATTGGCATTTCTTGAGACAGGTCATTTATGAATTTTTCTTTAAGCTCAACTACTAGGCGCTCGGCGGTTTTTTTGCCAATACCGGAGACCTGCTGCAGAAATGACGGATCGCCGCTAGTAATAGCCCGCTTCAAATCATCTACTTCGGCTAAAGATAAAATATTTAGAGCTGACTTGGGCCCAACTCCGGAAACTGATAATAGCTTTTTAAAAAAATCTAGTTCTTTAAGAGTCCTAAAACCATACAAATCAAAAGCGTCTTCTTTGATATTGCTGTAAATATAAAATTCCACTTGTTCGCCTAGGTTAGCTTTTTCTAAATTCTTAACATTTAAAAAAACCTCATAGCCAATTTCTCCTACTAGAAGGATTATTGATTTGCTGGTCTTTTCCAAAATCTGGCCTTTTAGATAAGCTATCATATAAAACCATTTTACCAGAGATTAGGGACATTTTCAATCAATCAAGCAACCAAAAAACACTCTAGTCGCGCAAGAGTGCTTTTTGGTCTGTCCTATGATGACAGTTATACCCTTATTTAGCTCTTGTCGGAGCCTTTTTCAGGGTAGAGATATTATAGCAAATTTTATAAAAATTGGCAAAATGCCAAACTGTATATAAGTTTATAATTGACAAAAACTCTAATATACTATAATATAATTTTTGCTTTTGTTCTTGGCCCGCCAGTGGGTTGGGGAAAGGTCAGTCGATAATCTCGGCTCACACAACCTCCCTTTCCTCGCTCTTGGCGGGCCTCCCATCGGGATCAATGGTAATTGTCTGCCTCTTTCAAAGGGCAAGAAGTTCAGTGGTGGAGTATGGCCGCCCCAAGTCATCGCCGTACACACAGGGGTTGGCCCCAGAACTTCGGCAAACACCGGATGATCCCTCAGCGGGGGCCAGCGCATCGCGCGGCCCCCGCATTCCCTTTTTAAAATAAATTTAACAAGCCCCCGTCCCGCGAATGCGGGACGGGGGCTTTATTTTTTCTAAAACTTTTATTGCCTAATTGGCATCACCAAATATAAATACTCTTGGTTATCAATTGGTGATAGTAAGCCCGGTGAAGAGTGGCTGTTTATTTTGAGCCAAGTTTCGCTTGAACCAATTTGATTTAAACCATCTAGAAGATAGCGATAGTTAAAAACAATTTCATTGTCTTTGCCTTTTATTTCGGCCACTACCTTGGCTTTACTAGCGCCTGAGCCAGAAGAAGCAGTGGATATAATTATTTCTTTTTTCTTGCTATCAAAGTTAAGACGAATATCATTTATACCCTGCTTACAAAACAGAGCGACTGATTTTATAGCTGGCACCAACTGATTCACAGCAACCTTGGCTTCAGTCACAAAATCCGGCGGAATAATCTGACTGTAGTCCGGATATTTACCATCTATAACTCTGGATATCAGTTCCACTCCATCAAAAGCAAAAAGTATTTGGTTTTCATTAAAATAAATTTTCAGTCTCTTACCACCTTCTTCGTTTAATATCCTAGATAATTCTTGCAGAGTTTTAAATGGCACTATTAGGTTGTGTTCACGGCCATTGGTAATTTTTATTTTCTTTTCGGCCAAGCGATAACTGTCAGTGGCGGCCAAGGTCAGCTTGTCGGCTTGAAAATTAAAATTAACAGCATTTATTTCAATCCGTGATGGATCTAGTGAAGCCGCCAAAAGCACTTGTTGTAAACCTTTTTTCAAATCCGAGGCCGGCAAGTCAATTTCATTAACTCTTTCCATCTCGGGTATAAGCGGAAAGTCCTCTGCCTCTAAACCCTTGATAGTTGTTTCTTGGTTTTGGCTTTTAATCTCTAGCCCATTTTCCTCTAAGTTTAATTCAATATTTTCTTTGGGTAAGAGTCCTACAAAGCTGTTGAGTAATTTAGCCTCAACCGTAAAAGATCCCTTCTCCTCTACTTTGCCTCGTATACTAGCTCTAATACCAATCTCCAAATCAGTGGTTATAAGCATTAACCCATCTTTATCCGCCTTGAGTAATACATTGTTTAAAATGGGTAGGTTATTATTTTTATTAGCAATATTGGAAACCAAACCCAAACCTTTGTTTAAATTTTCCTGTGTGCAAATGATCTTCATATTATTATTAATTATTCTTTATATATAAATATAGGAGTAGTAATAGGGACTGTTGATATGTGTATAAAAATGCCTAGATAATCGTTTTGTCTAATAATTGTTTGTGTTTTGTTGGAAAATTTTTCGGGGATAAGCGGTTCATATCTAGTCTGATAAGTATTGCTAATTGTGTGTAAATATTTTTTTATAATTTTTTCTGTGGGTAA
>Ga0209749_1002635_pt1 | contig 11262 bp, 8 predicted proteins | sample EPASupsiteSAE347_FD_187267 | JGI IMG/M metagenome (GOLD analysis project Ga0209749, IMG submission 187267) | Bioremediated contaminated groundwater from EPA Superfund site, New Mexico - Sample SAE3-47 (SPAdes) (version 2) | ecosystem: Environmental > Aquatic > Deep subsurface > Groundwater >... | reverse complement strand
ATGTGGAGGATGTGGATTTCGAAAAGATGGAGGTCCATCTAAAGCCCACCGCCAAGAGGAGCAACAAAACAGTTTTCCTGACGCCGGAGTGCGCCCGCACCATAAAGAAGTGGCTAAAGGTCCGGGAGGGAATGAGGACCAAATCCCCTGCACTTTTCATCAGCAGCAAGAACTTGCGGCTGAGTCCCTCCGGCGTAGACGTTAAAGTAGCTGAGGCGGGCGAGCGCGTGGGGCTGCACGATTCCAAGAGCCTCCGCCTGGAAGATAAGTTCACCCCCCACTGTTGCCGCCACTGGCTTGTTACGCATCTCCTCCGCGCCGGCATGAGGCGGGAATATGTGAAGTGGCTAAGAGGAGATGTGATGAAAGAGGCTATCGATATATATTTCCACATAGACCCGGAGGATGTCAGGAAAGAATACCTCGCATATGTTCCGCAGCTTGGCGTCTAGAGCCGACTTAATCTTATTTTTTGTGTTTTATGCTATTAGGCCCAATTCTGGCCGTGCTTTTCAGAGAAAAAACGAGATAAAATCAATATCTAACGACTTTGAAAATTGGAGAACGATAATGATATGATGCAGGCGATGACATCTTTTTTGTCCACCACTTCTGTGTATGTTTATAAGATCATTGAGGAGTCCTTATATTTTGGAAAAATCCACAATATGGCAAGTGCTTCTTTTGTACTTTTTCTCTGCCCGCAAACACCAGTTCGCAGCATGAAAAAGATTTGACAAAACTCGGCCTGAGCGACCTGCCACAAGATTTAGGATTCGCAAATGCGGCTACGTTAAATTCCGTTCGTCCTCTAATATTTTGGCATCTGGATATTCAAGTAATTTTTTTATTTTAATCATACTTCATCCAATCCGATGCTCTTCGCCCATGCTGCCTCAAAATTTTCTTTTATATGATCGATCAGATCCCTCTGAAGGTAAATTGTGCCCAGATAATATGGTAGTTCCCTTGGATCGTGGCTCAGCAGCTTTCTGAAATCACATGCCCAAAAAGGTCCTTCGTCGTCATACCATATCGCTTGCCTATATGTAGTGTATGGGACTGATGTGTATCTGACCTCAATCTGGCCAGGAAAATCCTTGCCAAATTCAATATATTTTTTTATTCGCTCTTCAATTACAGGGCCATATTCTTTGAGCACCTGCTCTTCATCCTTTAACATCTTACGTTTTGTATTTTTATCAAAAAGAATTTTGGTGTTCTCATCAAGAAGAACTCTTTCAGTGAATCCTCTTTTAAGGGCTTCTCTAGAATATTCGAAATAATCTGGAACCAAATAGCTTTCAAGGCTAGTCGATATTATATCTGCTTTCTTAGTATCCCTACAACCATAATAAAAGATATCAACTGCTTTGAGTGCCATCCAGGCAATGTTGAATAATCCTGTAATGCTCCCAGTTTCTATCCCAAGTCCATATTTCTTGAAGTTCCTCCGGTAATGATCATATAATTCTTTCACTTTGGCCGTTCTAAAAGTCATCTCTTCTGGCAGTTTCCAATAAATATTTGCCCTATCCAGGTTCTCTCGCCAGATTATATCCGGGTTTGCCGGTAAATACGTCTCGCGGTCGAAGTCGACATCAGAGTCTTCTGCGAAATAGGTCTTGCCATTGATACCCCTTTTCTGCAGTTCCCGTCTTCCCACCTGTAGTGCCTGTCGATTTATATCGTTTCCATAAATTACCTGCGCCTCATTTAAAATGCCCTGGAGGCTTGTAGGAAAATTTATTATTAGGCTAACATAATATATTGCAGCGGCCCTCGGATTTTCAAAGTTCAGGCCTCTAAATATCGGCGAAAAGGTCCTGATAATCTCATACATGGTAGTTCGCTTAAGCAATTGATGAGTTTTAAACTTATCCAATTCGTAAAATTGCTTTTTTTATCATATTGTCTGAAATCGTGACAATACATTTTGATACACTCAAGGAGACTGTAAATTAGCAAAAACCATAAATTATGTAGCTCAGATTAATTATTTATCATCGTTATGTAATTAATATGCTAATTAACTTGACGTATGACCGAAAAGTATATGCATACTCAAGACGATGCGATGAGTAGGACATAATGAACCCTATGAGAATGAATCATCAGCAGAATCGACAGTTGAGAACCATATTAAGTGGAGAACTAAATGAACCAGACTAAACAGAAGATCAACGACACTGAAATTCCGGGATGTGTGCGCCGCCTCTCAAATGGTGAGAGGCTCTGGCTGTGGGCCCCTCCAGCCTGTGTGTCCATGGCAGCCCGGATTATCGGAAGTGTATCTGAGAAAGATCTTATGATGGCCATCAAAGCCGTCCGCCGCTTGCACCCTCTGTTAGGTGTTAAGGTTATTTTCGATGAACGCCACGACGCCTGGTTTTCAACGGATAATGTCCCTGAGACAGCGCTTCGCATAGTTCCAAGAAGATCGGAGAACCAGTGGTTCGAGGAGATCAGATATGAGCACAGGATACCTTTCGAGCCCGAAATTGGCCCTCTAATACGATTTGTGCTAGTCTCTTCCCCTCAAGTATCAGAGCTGGTGGTATTTGCCAATCACGGCATCTGCGATGGGGATGCCCTGACAATCTTAATCCGCGACATCTTAGTATATTACGCCAATCCAACAAAAGCGGCGCATGTCCTCCAGCCGCCCACTTTCGAGGAGTGTTTGCCGAAGGATAAATTCTCTCTTTCGGGATTAATTACAGAGACTTTCATCAAACACTACAACAGGCAGTGGAGAAAGAGGCCATATTATTTCAACCAGACTGATTTTAACGAGCTTCATAAAACATACTGGGATCGAATGCAGTATAACATAGCCCTTATCCAGCTTGAGCCGGAGGAGACATCCGTTTTGGCGGCTAAATGCAGGGAGAATGGCGTTACCATCACTTCTGCATCCACTGCTGCATTTCTGGCAGCATATAGGGATATCCTTGGGCCGTTCCCAAAAGAAAGGAGGCTTATCGCGATAGCCTATGATCTACGCAGACACCTTAAGGAGAATATCGGGGATGTCTTTGGCCTTTTAGCTGGGGCCGTCCAGTTCAAGTTCAATTATAACCAGAATAAATCCATCTGGAAAAATGCACAAGAGATCCACAGAATCATTCGTAAAGACGTGGAAGGGTTCAAAACAATGGGCCGCGAATTGTCGCTATTTGACCCGACACTGATCGATGCTCTCGGCTTTTGTCCCTTTACGCAGTTGGTACCCGAGGCTTTCGAGAGGACAAAAAACCTTTCAGACTTCGCCCATGATACGAAAAATGTTGCACTATCGCTCTCACAGAAGATCATATCCGGTGCCCCCGGAACTATCAACACCAACCTCGGGCGTCTGAACTACTCTGAGACCTATGGTGATCTTAGCCTCGATCGCATGTTCTTTATTCCAGGTTCAAGCAAGTTTGTCCCTCTGATACTTGGAGGAGTTGGCCTCAATGGCAAGCTGATCTTTTCCTTAAACTATGTAGAAAAAGTTGGAAATAATGGTTCACCGCTAGATCGGGATATGATCCGGATCCGAAACCGGGCGCTCGAACTCCTGGGATTCCCAGAGAAGGCCAACGATAGGGCGATGTGAAGCCCATGATGAGTCATGAAAATAAACCGATTAAGGAGAGATGTTTAATGGAGAGCTTGAAGAATGATGATGAAGAGCTTACTGAGATGAGCAAATGGTTCATAGAGATGAAAATGTTCTCAGAATTGGCAGGGCCGGGCAGCAAAACTGCTGAGCGAGTAGTTAACCTCAGAGCTAGCGAATCTCAAAAACCCGAAGGCGAACGAATCTGTTATGATCCATATGCCGTCTATTTCATAAGTCCGGGCATTCTGGAATGGGCAGTTCGTAACCCAGAAAAATTAAAAGAAATTCAGGAGACGAATGAACGCATCCTTCCCGGACTTGACAATTCGATTATTGCCAGGGAGAATGGGTATGATTCATCCAAGAAGTCTCTATTCATCATGGAAGGATTATCTTATTTCATTCCGCTATCTGTGATTGATGAAATTCTGTCATTTATTGCAGAGAACTCACGCAAGGGTAGCTGCATCCTCTTCGATCATTATCCCGAGTCAGTAGTTGACGGAACATGCAATTTAGAGATGGTTAAATATCTCCACAAGCTGCTCATGCAGGTGGGAGAGCCGCTGAAATTTGGAATCATGGATGGTATGATAGAGGCATTCCTTATGAAGCGGGGCTTTTCCCAGGTTCATAATGTGACCTGCCAGGATTATAAAAGGGCCTATTTTCACGGGGTGAATGAAGGTCGGAATGTATGCAGGTTGTTGAACTTCGTCCATGCAGTGGTTGGGTGAATCTGATTAAAAGTTGCAGCAGATAACAATAAGAGATGCGTGATATTAAAGCAGGTGGATTATCAATGAAAGGATCGGAAGATGCTAAGAAGGATTTTATCAAGACAAACAAGTGGTTCACGGGAAAAGCAAGATCCAGCAGCAAGACAGCTGAAGGAATCGCAACCCTCAGGTTCCACGAATCGCAAAGGCCCGAAGGCGAACGAATATGCTATGATCCTTATGCCGTCCATTTCATAAGCCCGGAAATATTGGAATGGATAGCTTGTAACCCAGATAAGGCAAAGGCAAGATGGGAGCAACGCGAGCGCATCCTTCCAGGAATTGACAATTCAGTCATTGCCAGAGTCCGGTATTTTGATGAGTTTGTAAAGAGATCTATCGAAGAAGGGCTTGAGCAGCTTGTTATCTTAGGTGCAGGGTACGACTCTCGTTCCTATAGGATTGAGGGACTGACGAAGATAAAAGTCTTTGAAGTAGACCATCCTGCTATGCAAGCTGTGAAAATAGAAAAGATAAAAGAGATCTTTGGCAGCCTGCCAGATCATGTCACGTACACTTCTGCGGATTTAGGAAGAGATGATTTTGGCCGAAAGCTGTTGGAAATGGGATATAGCCAGTCCAAAAGGACCCTTTTCCTCATGGAGGGGCTCTTATACTACCTTCCGCCTGAGATCGTAAACAAAATCCTTCTCTTCATATCCAAAAATTCAGGCAACGGCAGTGCCATCATCTTCGATTACTACCCCCAGTCCGTGGTCGATGGAAGCTGCGAGCAGGAAGTGGGAAGGAATCTCAATAATCAGCTGATTCAATATGGAGAGCCATTGCAGTTCGGAATTGAAGATGGTGGAGTTGAAGCATTCTTGTCGCAGCTGGGATTTTCCAAGATTCACAACGTGACAAGTGTTGATTACAAGAGAGCATATTTTCATGGAATTAACGAAGGACGGCCGGTATGCAGCCTGTTGTATTTTGCTCACGCCGTGGTCGAATAAGTCAGACCATAGATACCTGCAAGAGCAAGATGAGTTATTTAGATGAATTGAGGTTACGAAATGATCCAAAATGAACAGAAAGCCAGTGGTATCGATATTTCGGGATGCGCACACCGTCTCTCCAACACAGAGAGAATATTTCTTTGGGGCGTTAGATCGAAAATCGCCGTGGTCGCTCGGATTGTAGGGGATGTGGCTGAAAAAGATCTTGTACAATCGATCAAAAAGGTCCGGCTGATGCATCCACTGGCTGGCTGCAAAATCATTTTCGATGATCATAATAATGCCTGGTGCTCGACGGAAAATGTTCCTGAAACGAGACTGCGCATCGCGCCAAGGAGATCCGAAACCCAATGGTTCGACGAGATCCGCCACGAGCACTTGATACCTTTCGAGCCGGAAAAAGGACCACTTGTCAGGTTCGTGCTTGTGTATTCGCCAGAGGTTTCGGAGCTGATTGCATTTGCTCAGCACTGTATCTGTGACGGCACGGCGGTGGCAAACCTGATCCGCGACATCCTTGTCTGTTATGCCGAACCGGCAAAGGAAGTAAAGACCATCCAACCGCCAAATTTGACAGATTATGTGTTGAAGGATGAGAAGGATGAGGACTCATCAAGATCAAAATCCATGGGTGAAGTCACCATCAACAATTTTAACAACCAATGGAGGGAAAGATCGTATCATTTTTCCGGCTCGGACTTTTGTGAGATCTATTATGCATTCTGGAAAAAGGTCAGTTATGGTATGGCCCTTCTCCAGCTTGAGCCGGATGAAACATGCGACCTGATTGCACGAAGCCGGAATAATGGAGTGACCATAGTCTCTGCATTGACGGCAGCGTTTCTCGCCGCACGCCAGGAGGTTCTGGGCCCCCTTCCTGAGGACAAGAGGACTATCGGCATCCCATTTGACCTGCGAAGGCACCTTGGAGAGAATATCGAAGAAGCATTCTGTTTCTTTGCCGGAGACTTCAACTTGCCGTTCTCATACAGCCCTGATAAGCCATTCTGGGAAAATGCCCGGGAGCTGCATAGTATCATTCAGGAACGAGTGAAGACGCTCGATACCTCAGCTCTGGATATGAGATATTTTGATCCGGCCCTCGTCGATGCAGTCTTCAGCTACGCACAATATGTCCAGAAAATCCCGGAGGCCTTCAACCGGACAGAAAATCTCTCCCGCTTTGCCAAGGATTCAAAGAATATCGCTTTTGCCATCTCCAAGAAGGTTATTTCCAAACATCCGAGCATGATCGTCACGAACCTCGGACGGTTGGATTTCCCGCAGATCTATGGAAACCTTCGACTGGATCGGATGTTTTTCGCGCCTCCAGCCAGCGAGACGATTCCTATGATACTCGGCGGCGTCGGTGTCGGCGGATGCTTGACGTCTTCCTTGGTTTATTTGGAGAATAGAGACAAGAGTGGCCAATCATTCGCCATGGATATGATCCGCATCCGAAACCGGGCGCTCGAACTCTTAGGATTCCCAGAGAAGGCCAACGATAGGGCAATGTGAAACCCATGATGAGTCATGAAAATAAACCGATTAAGGAGATATGTTTAATGGAGAGCTTGAAGAATGATGATGAAGAGCTTACTGAGATGAGCAAATGGTCCCGAGAGATGAAAATGTTCTCAGAATTGGCAGGGCCGGGCAGCAAAACAGCTGAGCGAGTAGTTAACCTCAGAGCGAGCGAATCTCAAAAGCCCGAAGGCGAACGAATCTGTTATGATCCATATGCTATCTATTTCATGAGTCCTGGCATTCTGGAATGGGCAGTTCGTAACCCAGAAAAAGTAAAGGAAATTCAGGAGACGAATGAACGCATCCTTCCCGGACTTGACAATTCGATTATTGCTAGGGTCAGATATTTTGATGACTTCATAATGAAGTCGATAGACGAAGGTTTAGAGCAGCTCGTTATTCTAGGTGCAGGATACGATTCACGTCCTTACCGGATTGGAGGTTTAGAGAGAATAAAGACATTTGAGGTGGATCATCCTGGCACCCAAGCGGTGAAGATAGAAAAGGTGAAAAAAATCTTTGGCTCACTCCAGGATCACGTCGTATTTGTCCCGGTTAACCTTGGAGTCGAAGACCTCGGCCAAAAGCTGCTCGAAAAGGGATACGACCGATCTCTAAAGACCCTTTTTATCATGGAAGGACTCCTCATGTACCTTTCACCTGAAACGGTGGATGATATCTTTTCTTTCATCGCAAAAAATTCTGGAAAAGGGAGCGCCATACTCTTCGATTATTACATTCAATCCGTAGTTGATGGAAGCTGCGAGCTTCTAGCTGGAAAGAATATCCACAACCAGCTAGTGCAATTGGGTGAACCGTTAAAGTTTGGAATCAATGAGGGTGCAGTCGAGACGTTCCTGGAGTCGCGCGGTTTTTCTCGGGTTCATAACGTGATCAGCGAGGACCTTAAAAGAGACTATTTCTGCGGAACGAACGCTGGAAGGGCGGTATGCAGCCTGCATTCGCTTGCCTATGCGGTGGTCGATAAAAAGAGAGAACCATGAAAAAGCCAACTGCATTTATCACCGGTGCCAGCAGCGGACTGGGGCTGTCGGGAATGATTTACTTATTTCCAAATGCGGACCTGGATCTGGGGATGCCTTATGATAATAATCTCTTGCTATGACCAGCCTAAATTTGGGTATAACGACTCAGGAGCAGTGGCTTCATGGCATCGCCATGCGAGGGGGATGATGAAACAGTTGTGGAAATAATGGCCTTTTCTTATCGGGTGAAGTCGATATTTGTGAATGAATCGTAAGCTTTATATCGCTGATTGTCGATTTGATGCTAATTACCTTGAGCGCATTTAGTTGTGGCATGTCTGATAGACGATAATGGTCGTATAGCTGTTGTCGTCGGGCCCTCCAGCATGCGCCCCGAGAACGGTGGTGTGGGTTGTGGACAAAAGAAATAGGAGCGATAGCTATGCAGATCAATGATAAATTTTGGAGTAGAAAAGCTGTCCTCGTTTTAATAATCCTAGCAGCTCTTTGCGCCTCTGCGTTGGCACAGGAGAACAAAACAGAGATAAAGACAGATAGTTTAAAAGGGAACGTCTCGCTCATTCCGCGAGAGGTCTTCTTCGGCAACCCGGATAGGACTTCAGTCATGCTCAGCCCCGATGGGTCCAAGATCAGTTACCTGGCCCCTGTGAACAACGTGCTCAATGTCTGGGTGGGGCCTGTTGAAGAGCCGGAAAAGGCCAAGCCTGTGACAAACGATACCTACCGCGGAATACGCAATTACTATTGGGCTTATACCAACAATCATATTCTCTATGTGCAGGATAAAAACGGAGACGAGAACTACCATATATATAGCGTCAACCTGAGTAACAAATTGACAAAAGATCTGACTCCCTTCAATGGAATGAGATCCGAAATTGTGGAGAGGAGCTACAAGATCCCGGATGAGATCGCGATTATGCTTAACAAGCATGATCCTCGATACTTTGACCTCTATAGAGTTAACATTGAGACAGGAAACCTTACACTAATCATGGAGAACAAGGAGTTCGTAGGATTCGATGTTGACAGCAACTTCAAAGTCCGCCTCGGTTACAAGACGGTCTCAAATGGAGATGTGGAGATCTTCAAGCTCACGGATCATGGCTGGGATAAATTCCTCAATATTAGCATGGAGGACAACCAGCCGACACTCACTCGGGGATTTGACAAAAATGATGATGCAGTCTACCTGGTGGACAGCCGCGGAAGAGACACGGCCGCCCTCTATGCATTAAACCTCAGCACGAATAATGAGACACTCATTGCCGAAGATCCCAAATCGGACTTATACAGTTGCATGATTCATCCTACAGAGAAAAATGTTCAGGCAGTGGCATTCAATTACGAGAGGGTTCACTGGAAGATCCTAGATCCAACAATCACCAACGATATGGATTATCTCTTCAATTTAACGGATGGTGATATGTGGGTAGCTAGCCGTAGCCTGGATGATAAGGCCTGGATAGTTGCCTACATAATGGATAATGGACCTACACAATGTTACTACTACGACCGAACTGCAAAGAAGGCCAGATTCCTCTTTACAGATAGAGATGAGCTACAGAACCTGACTCTCGCCAAAATGGTTCCTGTAGTCATAAAGTCGCGTGACGGCCTCGATCTTGTGAGCTATTACACTCTGCCTCCTAAGAGCGATACCGATGGAGATGATATTCCTGATAAGCCCTTGCCGATGGTTCTCTTGGTCCATGGCGGTCCTGCGGGACGAGATGTATGGGGCTACAGTTCCAATCATCAGTGGCTTGCCAACAGGGGCTATGCAGTCTTGAGTGTTAACTTCCGGGGTTCAACCGGTTTTGGCAAGAGCTTCACCAATGCCGGAAACCTGGAATGGGGACGAAAGATGCAAAACGATCTCCTAGATGTCGTTAATTGGTCTGTTCAGCAGGGCATAGCTGATCCGGGGCATATTGCCATCATGGGCGAAAGCTATGGAGGATATGCTGCGCTGGCTGGCCTGACTTTCACACCGGATATCTTCGCCTGTGGGATAGATCTCTACGGTCCCTCCAATTTGACCACGATGCTGAGCTCCATGGCAGCGTATGTGATGCCAGATATAGCCTCGTACACTACTAGAATTGGAGACTCTCAAACAGAAGATGGCAAGAAGCTCTTGACTGAGAGATCACCTATCAACTACGTGGATAGAATAAAGCGCCCATTATTGGTAGCTCAGGGTGCCAACGATGTCAGAGTCAAGAAGAACGAATCGGATCAGATTGTCCAGGCTATGCAGAAGAAGAACCTCTCTGTGATCTATGCTCTCTTCCCAGATGAAGGACATACATTCACAAGGCCGCTGAATAGAATCGCCTTCGATGCAGTGGCAGAAGCCTTTCTGGCGCAGCATTTGGGAGGACGATTCGAGACCATTAGCGCTTCGGACCTTCTGGGATCCAGCATTACCGTTCCTGTTGGTGCCAAGGAGATACCTGGACTGGAGGCAGCTCTATCTGAAATCGCAAAGGGCAACATGACTTTGAGCCATATTGTCTAGCTTTTGTTGCTTTTGCAGAGTCTAGGAGCTAGGTACAATGGCTGGCCCTTTATATTTTTCAAGGCAAAAAGGTGGTTTGTAAATGAAATCTGGACTTGTAGATTCCGAAAACGAGAACATCTGGTTTGGCAAAACTTTAATCTTATGGCATTCCGGGAGATTTTTATCCCTTGTTTTCCTAGTAACAACGCTGTTGATCATATCTGGCTTTCCAGCAATGGCCACTGCTGACTTACCAGCGAATAAGTCATTGTCTGCAGAGCTAGACGAAATAATGGGCTCACCTGCCTACGACCATTCCTTCTGGGGACTTTTGGTCAAGGATTTGGATTCAAACAAGACCCTGCTGGCGATCAACCCCGATAAAATGTTCGTGCCTGCCTCGACCACAAAACTCTTCACCGTGGCCGCAGCTCTTGATACTTTGGGAGAAGATTATCGTTTCGAGACTCCAGTCTACGCCCGAGGTGACATCGATCCCAGCGGCCGCCTGAGGGGCGACCTGATTCTTGTGGCGAGCGGCGACCTGACCATGGGCGGCAGGACTACGAAGGATGGAAAAATCGCCTACACAAACGGTGATCACACCTACGCCAACTTTGGAAGATTAACAAATCTCACCCCCACCGATCCATTGGCGGGCCTTGAGGAACTGGCCAGGCAGGTTTCTGCGGCGGGTATAAAGGAAATAGATGGAGATGTGATAATCGATGATCGTCTCTTTACAGCTTACCAGCCTCCGATGCAGTCACCATTAGATCAATTCCTGGTTACCCCAATCATAATAAACGATAACCTCATCGACATTGAGGTCCTCCCAGGAGAGCCGGGGGAGAACGCTACCTTAAACTGGCGG
>Ga0209749_1002632_pt1 | contig 11265 bp, 2 predicted proteins | sample EPASupsiteSAE347_FD_187267 | JGI IMG/M metagenome (GOLD analysis project Ga0209749, IMG submission 187267) | Bioremediated contaminated groundwater from EPA Superfund site, New Mexico - Sample SAE3-47 (SPAdes) (version 2) | ecosystem: Environmental > Aquatic > Deep subsurface > Groundwater >... | reverse complement strand
AAAGGTTTGTCCGGTTTAAGCGATCACATCGGTCATTTTTTGCCTTCGTTGGTAAGAGCGGTCCAATGATGCCTAAAAAATCATTTTCGGACAGCCTGTGTAGACCTGACCCCCGAAGTCCCTTCTCATGGGAGGTAGTTTTCATGTCCACTTCAAAACGTCCATGTCGGCTGGTTGGTCTCAGTGTCTTCTTGGTTATGATCATTTTCTTGACGGGATGCAGTAGTGGAAAAAGTAACACGGCCCCGGCCCCACTAAACGACTCTCCGAGCACCATCACGCTGTTTGAGACTCCCCAGGATGGCGATACACCCGTATTGAGTCAAATCAGCAGCGCACAGCACACCATCGACGTCATGGTGTACGAGATGTCGTCGAATCAGAATCCCGACGTGGCTAATACGGTGGTTCCTGCCCTGGTCCAGGCGGCCCAAAGCGGCGTTCAGGTGCGGGTGATTCTCAATTCCAACGGTACCAGCTCCGAGAACCAGGATGCATTCAATACGCTATCAAACACCCCCAACGCGTCGGTCAAATGGGCGGATCCCTACTACGCGTCAATCCACGCCTATATCCACGCCAAAATCATCCTCATAGACGCAGGCCAAGCGACCCAGAAAGCCCTCATCATGACCCTGAACCTCGCGCCAAGCTACATGGGAGAACTTACGCCGCTGGGTGCAAATTCCCTGAACTTCGGGATTGTAGACAGCGTTGCGGATGACATCTCGCAACTCGAGACCATGTTCAATCTGGAGTGGAATTATCAGGGTCGCACTTACACGCTTCCCCAAAACACGAATCTTGTGATGAGCCCCAATAATTCGTTTGCCGTCCTGAAGAGCCAGATCCAGAACGCAACTCAGTCAATCCACTTCTTTGCGCAGGAGCTGGAAGACTCCACGATCGTCAATAACCTGGTAAGCGCCGCTAAGAACGGCATCGAGGTGAAGGGTCTGGTTCCTTCGAACTTCCCTTTCAACATTGCCAATGCCAATACCATCAATTCCAATGGCGGCGAAGTTCGCTTCCTGGATCAGCCGTACCAGCATTCGAAAGCCACCATTGTGGACGGTGTGCAGGTTTACATCGGATCGATCAACTACACGAACACTTCGATGACGCAGAATCGCGAAGTAGGAATCATAGTCACGCAAAGCGACATTGTGTCCCGGATGGAAACGCGTTTCAGCTATTGGTTCAGCCAGGCATCTCCGACCCCTTCCCCGACGCCGAACCCTTAACTAAATGGGGGAGAGGGGCCTTAAAGGGAGCGTCTTACAATTAACCCTGACCCTCTGTGCCGTTATTTTCGTCCCGTGTGCAGCAGATCGTGACGGAACATGGGCCAGGGGGAATTGGCTAGAGTGCCGCTCCCTGAGAAAGCGTAGAGTTTGGAACCGACCCCGATGTATATCGTGCCATCGGAACCGATCGCAGGAGAAGATACAATCGCATAGTCAGAATTGTAATTCCATTTCGCGGTTCCATCAGGATTGACGGCATAGAACCTGGCCGATCCGAAATAGATGGTTCCATCCGAACCCACCGCGGGAGAGCTCGATGTAAAGGCAATGCCGGGTAAGACCCATTTCAATGATCCATCACCGGGGTTAAGGGCGTAGAAATTCGTGTCTGCCGACACCATATAGATCGTCCCATCCGGGCCTATGGCAGGAGAAGAATTCACGGCACCCGTCGTCAAATAACCCCACTTCTCGGAGCCGTCATCTGGTTTCACGGCATAGAGCTTGCCATCAACCGACCCCGCATAGATCGTTCCATCCGAGGCGATAGCCGGTGAGGAATACACCGCTCCTCCAGTCGAAAAGCTCCATTTCAGTGAACCGTTACCGGGATTCAGGGCATAGAGTTGATGATCGTCCGACCCGAAATAGATGGTTCCGTCGGAACCTATGGCAGGTGAAGAATTCACCACACCCCCCGTCTCATAACTCCATTTCACGGTTCCATCACCCGGTTTCAAGGCATAGAGCTTTTTATCCGTCGACCCCACGTAAACCGTTCCGTCTAAACCTATCGCCGGAGATGACCAGATGGCATCCCCAGTCGTACAGCTCCATTTCACAGTTCCATCATCGGGGTTCAGGGCATAAAGTTTGTGGTCCATCGACCCGACGTAAACAGTACCATCCGTGCCGATCGCAGGAGAAGACTGAACCTGATCTCCGGTAAAATAGCTCCATTTTCTCGTCCCATTTGGGTTTAAGGCATATATTTTGCGATCATAGGAACCCACGTAGACCGTTCCGTCAGGGCCGATCGCCGGAGATGAATACACATTGCCTCCGGTCTCGGATTGCCATTTTACGGAAGGAGGGGTAGGGGATGGAATAGGTGTGGCAGTGGGAGTAGGAGTAGGGGCGGAGCCACTGCCTCCTCCGCTGGAGGAACCTCCGCAGCCGCTGAGAGAAAAGAGAAGGGTAATGAGGATGAAGAGAACGAGGTAAGCGGGGATTTTAGATTCAAATCCGAAGCTCCTAATTTTTTTCATGTTTTTCCGCCTTTCAAAAAATAGGAAGGGCCAACAGTATGAGCCGTGATTGCGGTAGATTTGCACAGAAGGCTCATGAAATCCTTTTTGGGACTACGGGGTCAGAGCCCGTTTTTTGCATGAAGAGTGCATGTTTAAGCCTTTTCGTATATCTCCGGTGTACCTGAGCTAAAAACGTCATCAGGTGTCTGATAAAGGGAAAGACGGCCGACTTGGGGAAGAAACATATAAGTTGTGACCCAAGGACGGTAATATGGAAACAGGCACCCTCATTGCCTACTTCGCGGAGCAAGATAATGCCCGCAGAGCCCTTTGTGAGCTTAAAAGCCGGGGCTTCCGTCGCGCCGTATTGGTGCACAAGACCGCGGACGGAGTTGTCCGCATCAGGGACCCATTCCTTGTGCTCCGCGCCCTCGGGGCGGCCCTGGCTGCTCTTGTATTCGGGAGTCTCGCGTACGTTTCATGTCTTTTCTTTTACTGTCCGGCTTCGGCCGGAGGCCACTTTCTCATGCTTTTTATTCTTGCGTGCGGGTTCATTGGAGCCCTCTGCGCCTGGCTTTTTCTACGGCGATCAAAGTACGGGGTCGCCGACAAGCTGATTAAGAATCACGCGCGCTGGCTGGTGTCCGAGGAGACGGTTCTTATCCTTCAGGCACCGATTGAAACTCTGCGGTTCTCCCTGCCGCTCCTTCGGGAATGCGGCGACATCCCGCCCTCGATCTTCGTCCTTCATCCAAAGCGCGAAAACCCGGACGGAGACGTGAGAAGGGCCGGGGTGCCGCTTTCTCCCAAGCAGATAAAGGAGCATGCCCGGCGCCTGGCCGCGGACCACGAAGCGACCCCAAGGCCGCGGCGGAACACCGAACTTTTGAGGCGGGTTGAAAACGCCCGCCAGTGGATCCGCCAGGTCGCCTCGGACCTCTCCGAGGCCAGCCGGCTGGAACAGGGTACGCCCCCGACCGCCGAGTGGATTTTAGACAACGAGTACGTCATCGAGAGCAACGCCCGCGACGTTCAAATGAACCTTCCCCGTCGCTTTTACCAGGAACTGCCGGTCCTCGCCAACGAGCCATGCCGTGGTCTGCCGCGCATCTACGGCCTGGCGAAGGGACTCGTCTCCTGCGCGGAACTGCGCCTGGACCGGGACAACATCTTATCTTACATCGAGGCCTATCAACTTGGGCAGGCGCTATCTATCGGCGAACTGTGGGCCGTCCCGCAGATGCTGCGCATCTCCTTGATTGAGAGCATCCGGGATCTGGCCACCGGCGCCCTGGGCGAGCTTCGGGAACGCGAGCTCGCCGACTTCTGGGCCAACAGGCTCATCACGGCCAACCGGAGGGATCCCAAACAACTCTTCTTTATCCTGGCCGAACTGGCCGCAATTCAGACAAGCCCGTCTCCCTATTTCTCGGCCCAACTGGTCGGGCATCTGCACGACGAAGAGGCCGCGTTGGTGCCGGTTCAGAGCTGGCTGGAGCGCACTTACCGCAAGTCCCTGAGCGAGCTGGCCCTGCGCGAGCAAAACCGCCAGACGAAAGATCAGATATCCATAGGGAATGCGTTTGCCAGTCTGCGACAGCTCGCCCTTTTGGATTGGAGACAAACCTTCGAACATCTCAGCCGCGTGGAGGCCTTGCTCAGGCTGGACCCGTCCGGGGTCTATCCCGGGATGGATTTCAATACGCGGGATCGTTGCCGCCGCGTGGTTGAAGAGCTTTCGCGCCGCTCCGGCTGGGCGGAAGATAAGGTTGCGCAACGGGCCATCGAGCTGGCATCGCAAGGAGCGCGCGAAGCGAAGGATGATGACCGGTCAAGTCACGTCGGGACCTACCTGATTGGAGAAGGAAGAAGCGAGCTTGCGCGCCTCCTTAACTGCCGCGAGGCGCCGCGTTTCCGCGCCCTCAAGTGGGTCTACCGCCATCATTCCACCGTGTACCTTCTTGGGCTCAGCCTCTTAACCGCTTCATTCATCCTGCTTATCGTCCTTTCCGGTTTGCGGGGTCAGGCGCCCGGGATTCGCCTTGTGCTCGCCCTCTTTTTGCTGGTCCCCGTCAGCCAGCTCGCGCTTGAGGTTTTGAATTACCTGGCTATGCGTCTTCTTCCCCCCCGGGCCCTTCCAAAGATGGATTTCGAGGTCTCCGGCATTCCGGACGCCTTTCGAACGCTGGTTGTCGTACCGGTGCTGATTAGTAACACGGAGACGATCCGGGCGGAAGTGGAAAAGTTGGAAATCCGCTACCTGGCCAACAAGGAAGATAACCTGCTCTTCAGCCTCTTTACGGATTACACCGATTCGCTTGAGGCGCATCGCGAGGACGACGAAAGTCTGCTCAAAACCGTGACGGAGAGCATCGAAGAGCTAAACCGCCGCTACGGCGCCGGGCGTTTCTTCCTTTTCCACCGGGAGCGCGCCTGGAGTGAATCCGAGCAGAAATTTATCGGATGGGAACGAAAACGCGGCAAGCTGGAAGAACTAAATTGCCTGATCGACGGTACGCGACCTTCCGGTGCCCCTCGCCTGGTCTACGTCGGCGATCCGGAACATCTCGGCAATGTGAGGTTCGTCATTACGCTGGACAGCGACACGCAGCTTCCTCTCAACACGGCCCGCCGGATGGTCGAGACTCTGGCGCATCCTCTCAACCGGCCGCGCTTCGACGACGCGGGGGGAATACTGGCCGGCTCTTACACCATCATACAGCCTCGCGTGAGCCCGACCCTTCCCAGCACGAGCGCCTCACTTTTCAGCCGGCTCTTCGCGGACGCGGTCGGAATCGACCCGTACACCAAGGCTGTTTCCGACGTCCACCAGGATCTGGCCGGCGAAGGCTCCTACCACGGGAAGGGCATCTACGATGTGCGCGCCTTCAGCCGGGTGTTGTCCGGGAGGTTTCCAGAGGAGTGGGTGCTGAGCCACGACTTGATTGAAGGCGCCCACGTCCGGGTGGGCCTGGCCAGCGATATTGAGCTCTATGATGAGTTTCCGCAGGGTTACCGGAGCTATTCCAGCCGGCAGCATCGCTGGATTCGCGGGGACTGGCAAATCGCGGATTGGATTTTGCCCGGGGTTCCCTTGCCTGGGGGAAAGCGAGGGCCAAACCCGCTCTCAGGCTTTGACCGCTGGAAAGTTTTCGACAACCTGCGCCGGAGCCTGATACCTCCGGCCAGCCTGAGCTTGCTCATCGTCTCCTGGCTAATTTCTCCCTGGATCGGCTGGATCTCTACGCTGGTAGTCGCCATGCAGCTCCTCTTTCAGCCTTTGGCGCAGCCCTTCACCATGGCAACCACCAGCCAGGGGTGGAGAGGCTTTTCTTTCCAGAAGGTGGCGCACGACCTGCTGAAAACGCTGGTTGATGCCGCCCTGCTTCCGCACCAGGCCTGGCTGGCCCTGGATGCCATAGTTCGGGTCTGGTATCGCCGCCATATCTCCCGCCGGGGTCTTCTCGAGTGGACTACGGCCCAGGCGACCCACGTGAGTGCACCGCAAAGGCAGACCCTGTTTACTGCTTCTTTGGCTCTGGCGAGCCTGTTCAGCCTGATCGTGGGCTGGGCGGTTCAGCGCTTCATGCCGTCCAACCTGGCGCTGGCCGTCCCCTGGCTCGCCTTATGGTTTTTTTCTCCCCTCATCGGCTGGCTTTTGAACCTTGGGCCGCAGGCGAAGCACCGGCAATTCCCGGCATCCCAAAAGGATCTCGGGTTCCTGAAGACAGTTGCGCGAAGAACCTGGCGCTATTTCTCGGACTTTGTCAATGAGGGCACGTCATGGCTCCCTCCCGACAACTACCAGGTTTCCCCGAATAACCAACTGGCGATGCGCACCAGTCCGACCAACATCGGTCTCTGGATGTTAAGCGCTCTTGCCGCGCATGATTTCGGGTATGTGACGGCTGACCAGGTCGTCGAAAAGCTGGCCCATACCATGGATACGATTGGCCGGCTGGAGCGCTATGAGGGGCATCTTTTGAATTGGTACAATATCCAGACCCTGGCCCCCCTGGAACCCCGCTATGTGTCCGCCGTGGACAGCGGCAACCTGATGGGCGCTCTCTGGGCGCTGGAGCATGGACTGGAAAGCCTTATGAGGAAACCCGTCCTGGACGGGAAAGCCTTTGAAGGACTGCTGGATACCGTGGAAGTCGCAAAACAGGTCGCCGCCCAGGAAGGCGGCCCGGGTCTTTCCGCCCCCGCCCTCGACGCACTGATGCGCGAGTGGAAAAGCCCGCCGGATAGCCTCGCCGACGCGCTTCGCCTCCTGAGGCGGGCGGAGGGCAGCGCCAGAGCTCTGGCCGATGGGGCGCGTAAATCAGCCGGCGCTGAAACGGGAGCGGTTTACTGGGCCGGCCAAGTGGAGGCTCAGGTATCGGAATGGCTTAAGATCGCGGATCGCTATCTAGCCTGGATCGAAATCCTCGCTGAAAAAAAGGAAGAGGAGCTGGCTCCCCTCGGTCCCGGGGCCCTGTCTGCCATACGCCAGGCTCTTTGCCATGCGCCTTCAATTTTTGATCTGGCCAACGGGCGCGTCGGATGCATGGCGATTATCCAGGAGATACGCAATGAGGCGTCCCCTCCTGCCGCCCCCCTCTTCGAATGGCTCGACCGCATCATTTCGGCCTTCGCCAAGGCTAAATGGATGGCCGGTGAAACCCTGGGTTCAAACGAGCGGCTCATCCGGGAGGTGCACGATTTATCCGAATCCATGAATGTGCGCTTCCTGTACGAACCGGAACGACGGTTGTTCTCAATCGGGTACAACGTTTCCGAAGGCCGCCTGGATGGCTCCTGCTACGATCTTCTGGCGAGCGAGGCACGGCTTGGAAGTTTCATCGCCATCGCCCGGGGCGATATTCCGGTTGAACACTGGTTCTCCATGAGTCGCGCCTACGGCGCAGTCGGCCGGCGCCGGGTGCTGCTCAGTTGGAGCGGAACCCTGTTTGAATACCTGATGCCGCTCATTTTCCAGCGATCCCAGGAGAACTCTCTCCTGGATAAAGCGGCGAGGGAATCGGTGGAAATCAACATTGCCTACGGCCGCAAGCGCCGCGTGCCGTGGGGGATCTCGGAGTCCGCCTTTGGGGATCTTGATCTCAACAGGATATATCAATACAAGGCTTTTGGCGTACCGGAGCTTGGATTGAAGCGCGGCCTGGAGGAGGAAGTTGTTGTTGCGCCCTATGCCACCCTGTTAGCCCTTTCCGTTGCGCCGGGTGAGACCATGCAGAACCTCAGGCGGCTGTCCGGCCTGGGGCTGCTTTCCGATTACGGCTATTACGAGGCGATTGACTTCAGCCGCCAGGCGGATCGCGAGGGCGCGCGCGGGGTGATCGTGCAGGCCTACATGGCCCATCATCAGGGCATGGGTTTTCTGTCGCTGGCCAACTACTTGAACGGCAATCCCATCCAGCGCTTTTTTCATGCCGACGCGCGCGTGCGCGCCGTTGAAGTGCTGCTCCATGAACGCATCCCGATTCTGTCTTCGCTGCACCATATTTCCACGCGCGAGAGCGGGTCTTTGCCGGAGGGCGCCGGCGAAATCGCCCCATCGGTGAGCGCCTTCGACACCCCCCACACGGGCACGCCCAAAACCCAACTGCTTTGCAATGGACGCTATGGTTTGATGATCACGAACGCAGGCGGGGGATACAGCCGGTGGGGCAACCTTGAAATCACGCGCTGGAGAGCCGATAGGACGCGGGATTCGTGGGGAACCTTCTGCTATATCAATGAGGAAGACTCTGATAAAATGTGGTCCAATACGTATCACCCGGTCGGCGGAAAACCTGAGGCGTACTCCGCCAACTTCGCGCTGGACCGCGCCGTGTTCCGGCGCTCCGATAACGGCATTCAAACCGAAACGGAGGTCGTAGTCTCCCCGGAAGATGACGTTGAAATCAGGCGGATCACCCTGATCAACCAATCAGTTCGCACCCGGCGTTTCAGTCTCACGAGCTACGTTGAACTCTCGCTGGCGCCGCATAACGCAGACCTTCAGCACCCTGCTTTCAACAAGCTGTTCATCCAGACCGAGGCGGTGCCTGAACTTCAGGCGCTTCTCGCTCATCGCCGATCCCGTGCGGAAGGCGACCCGCCCATTTATGTCGCGCACCGCCTGACGCTTGAAAACCCGGGGGACGAGCCCTTTCAGTTCGAGACCGAGCGGCGCCGCTTCATCGGACGGGGACGGACGCTCTTAAGCCCGATGGGGGCGATCCAGAAGCCCGGAAACAGCCAGGGCTTTGTCCTGGACCCCATTCTCAGCCTGCGCCAAAACCTGACTTTAGGCCCCGGCCAGCGGATCCAGGTTTCCATGGTTCTGGCAGCCGGCGAAACACGCGAGCAGGTATTGAGGCTGATGGGTAAGTACGGCGTGCCTCATGCAATCGATCGGGCGATGGATTTCGCCTCGGCTTCCGCCCAGCTTGAGCTGAGATTGCTTCGCATCCAGCCCGACGAAGCCCGCCGCTTTCAGCAGCTGGCCAGCCACCTGCTGTTTCCCAACCCGCTCTTGCGCCCTCCATCCGAGCGCATCGAAGAGAACCGCAAAGGCCAAGCCGGCTTGTGGGCCTATGGAATCTCGGGCGATTTGCCGATTGCCATGATCACCATCAGCGAGGCGCGGGATATAAGCCTGGTCCGCCAGATGCTCCAGGCGCATACCTATTGGCGAATGCACGGGTTGACGGCGGACCTGGTGATATTGAACGAAGAGGCCGGCGGCTATGAGCAGCCGTTGCGTGAACGGCTTGAGGGCCTGATCCAGGCGCATTCGACCTATACGGGGATGGATCAGCCCGGCGGGATTTTCCTGCGCAGGGCGGATCAAATTCCGAAGGAAGACCTGACGCTCCTCATGGCCGCGGCCAGCGTGGTGCTGGTGGCGGCCCGCGGTGCACTGCCCCAGCAACAGGGTGTGCCGGCAGAGGTTCCCGAGCTGTCGGAACCCATTAAAAGGAAACGTGCTCCCCGGGACCCTTCGGCATCGCTGCCTTTCATGGAGCTGCCCTACTTCAACAGCCTGGGCGGTTTCACTCCGGATGGGCGCGAATACGCGATCTATCTTGACTCCAACACCAACACGCCTGCACCCTGGGCGAATGTCATCGCCAACTCCACCTTCGGCACCCTGGTCAGCGAAACGGGCTCCGGCTTTACCTGGTACGGTAACAGCCAGCGCAACCGCCTGACGCAATGGTCGAACGACCCCGTCATGGATCCGCCGTCCGAGGCGGTGTACATACGGGACGAGGAGACAGGTGCCTGCTGGACGCCGACCCCGTCGCCCATCCGCGAGGAGACCGCCTACCGTGCCAGGCATGGGGCCGGGTACACGGTCTTTGAGCATAACAGTCACGGGATAGAGCAGGAGCTGACGGTCTTCGTTCCCCTGGATGAGAAGGGGGGAGAGCCGATTAAAATTGAGAGGCTGCGACTCAGGAACGACTCCTCCCGGCGCCGCAAACTGTCGGTGACGTATTATGTGGAGTGGACGCTGGGCGAGAACCGCGAGGGAACCCAAATGCACGTCGTGACCCAATGGGAGGACGAACTTAAGGCCCTGATCGCCCGTAATCGCTATCACCCCGAGTATGGGGATCGGTTGGCCTTCGCAGCCATGAGCCCGCCCTCGGAGTCTTACACCGGCGACCGCACGTCCTTCGTCGGGCGGAACGGCTCAATGGGAAGCCCGGCGGCTATGGAGCGGATTGGGCTTTCTCGGCGGACGGGGGCGGGATTAGATCCGTGTGCGTCCCTTCAGGTGACTATTGAACTGGCCCCCGGCGAGACCTCGGAGATCGCCTGCATGCTGGGCCAGTCCGCCTCACTTGAGGAGGTTCATGAACGTGTTCTGGCCTACCGGGAATCCCTGGTTATAGAAGCCGCTTTAAGCCGGACGAAAGCGTGGTGGGATGAACTTCTGGGCACGATCGAAGTGCACACCCCCGAGCTGGCAACGGACTTTCTTGTCAACCGCTGGCTCCTGTACCAGAGCCTGAGCTGCCGTATCTGGGGGCGTTCCGCCTTTTACCAGTCCGGCGGCGCCTTCGGCTTTCGCGATCAGCTTCAGGATGTCATGGCCTTTCTCTACGCATCTCCCGCCCTGGCGCGCGAACACATCCTGCTGGCGGCAAGCCGTCAGTTCAGGGAGGGCGACGTCCAGCACTGGTGGCATCCGCCGGGCGGCGCGGGTGTCCGCACGCAGATCTCCGATGATCTCCTGTGGCTGCCCTACGTCGTTTCTCAATACGTGCGGGTCACCGGCGACGCGGACGTCCTGCGCACGGAAGTTCCCTTCCTCGACGGGCCCGCGATTAAGGCCGGAAAGCACGAGATGTTTTTCACCCCGGAGGTCTCACATGAAAAGGGCACGCTGTTTGAACACTGCCGGCGGGCCGTCTCGCACAGCATGACCTTTGGGGCCCATGGTTTGCCCTTGATGGGAACGGGGGACTGGAACGACGGGATGAACCTGGTGGGCGCCGGGGGCAAGGGGGAGAGCGTCTGGCTGGCCTGGTTCTTGGTGGACGTGCTGGGAGGGATGGCCGGTTTGTCGGATCTTCTGGGCTTGGCGGATCTCAGAGAGTTATATCTACAGGATAAAAAGGAACTGATTGAGCGCGCAGAGCAGGCCGGATGGGATGGGGAGTGGTATCTTCGAGCGATCAATGACTTAGGTATGCCGCTTGGTTCTTCAGCGAATGAAGAGGCGAGGATTGATTCCCTGCCCCAATCATGGGCCTGCCTGTCCGGAG
>Ga0209749_1002630_pt1 | contig 11275 bp, 14 predicted proteins | sample EPASupsiteSAE347_FD_187267 | JGI IMG/M metagenome (GOLD analysis project Ga0209749, IMG submission 187267) | Bioremediated contaminated groundwater from EPA Superfund site, New Mexico - Sample SAE3-47 (SPAdes) (version 2) | ecosystem: Environmental > Aquatic > Deep subsurface > Groundwater >... | reverse complement strand
GTTTCCCCATGTGAGCATATTATTCCGATTAGAAGGGATTTTAACCAATGATCCGGAAAGACTATTACTTTATGCTTAAGTTAACAAGGGACGCTTCAGCCTCTGAAATAAAAAATGCGTACAGGAAATTAGCGCTTGAATATCATCCTGACCATCACCAGGAAGATCCTGATGCCGAAGAAAAATTCAAAAAGATAAGCGAAGCCTATTCTATCCTGGGAGACGTGCAGAAGCGCAAGGAATATGATCTTATGCATAACCCTCACTCCGCAACATCAGACGTTTATGAGCACTTTGATCAGAGCATGGGCAGCAGGTATCAACATACCATGAGATGGAGCGGAGGCTGTAAAAGATCGAATCTTTTCACACAAAAAACGGTGTTAAACGTAAATCCCGGACAGATATATGAGTTCATTCTTACTCCTCAGGAAGCCCTGTATGGAACTGAAAGGCGGGTTTTGGTTGTCATTGGCAGAAAACGGCAAGGATACCGCGTTCGAATTCCAGGAGGGGTCAGTCATGGAACACAAATCAAAGCAGTCCTCGGAGGAGATGAAAACAGTTATATCTTTGTCAGGATAATAATATCAGAATCAGCACAGAGTAGCTGCATGGGGGGGATTTGAAGGTGAAACAGAGATTACGGCAAGTTTTGACGAAGCGGACCAAACCAGGCAAACCAGTTGCTGCCGGGGAAAAGATTAAAGCCCATTTTGTGAAACAGCAAGGAAAATAGTGAGGCATCTGAATATGACAATTGCAGGCAACAATATATACGCGAAAACCCTTAACATCATTTTACCGTTGGTTGGCGCTACCCTTATGATCACTTACGAGTATTGTGATACTTCCTGTTCTTATATGAAGGGGTCTTTTTTGGGGATTGACCTGAAGTGGGTCGGAATTATATACATGACTATACTGCTGGCAAGTGCATTTGCTACACGGGGATATTTCAGCAAAATGGTTATTCACTTCAGGACTGTTTTGATCTCCATGGCTGTAGGAGTTGAATTCTACCTCATAGGTTTTCAGGTTTTAAAAAATATTTATTGCCCTTTCTGTCTTGCCTTCAGCGCCTGCATATTTATACTTTTAGGTATAAATTATACCTCAATGGATAGGAAGCTTATGCTTGTTTCTGCAGCAGCAGCACTCCTGGGATTTGCCCTATGTTTCGAAGGACAGGTAACGGCCCGTTATGATCTATCCTGAGGTAATGGATTTATTCGTGCAGTAAGGTTTTTTGCATATTCTATGTCAGGAGGCAGACCTTATGGAAAAAAAATTTAAATACATCTATGGACCCGTACCCTCGTGGAGAGTTGGAAGTTCTCTCGGGATAGACCCGCTGTCACAAGAAGAAAAAATATGCAGTTACGACTGCGTATCTTGCCAGTTGGGAAAAACAAAATCCCTTACTGCAACACGGCAGTTTTACGTTCCGGAGGACATGATCGCAAGAGAATTAGAGATGCTGCCTGCAGATATCTCCATAGATTACATTACCCTGTCAGGAAGAGGCGAACCCACTCTGGCAATAAATCTGGGTGGTACCATTAATTCTATAAGGAAAATCCGAAAAGAAGCTATTGCTGTCATTACAAATTCGTCTCTTATGCATAGGCAGGCTGTCCGAGAGGAGTTGTCTTGTGCAGATTTTGTCATCGCTAAGCTTGACGCTTGTTCGCAGGAGTCTTTCATGGCTATAAATCAGCCATTTCAAGGGGCAGAATTTGATGTCATCATTCAAGGGATAAAGGAATTTAAGAATCATTTCCAGGGAAAATTTGCGTTGCAGATTATGTTCATGCATAAAAATATTCAATATGCCGGAGATATTGCAGCGATAGCAAAAGAGATCCATCCAGATGAGATACAAATCAATACTCCATTGAGGCCCTGCGGTGTTGAACCGATTAAGAAGGAAGAATTGTCTGAAATAAAAACCCTTTTTGACGGTCTCAATGCTGTTTCTGTCTACGAAAGCCAAAAGAAAATTGTTCAGCCAATAAGTGACAACGATACGTTGAGAAGAAGGGGCAAGATATAAATGGATTCAGGCTGTTATGAAGATCAAGATACTTTTTGACAGTAATAAAATGGATCCTGGGTTTTTTACAGGATGGGGGATTTCCTACCTTATTGAGGATAAAATCCTTTTTGACACAGGTGAAAAAGCAGCTTTTCTTTTCAACAACATGTATCAAGTAGGCGTGAAGGCAGACGACATAGAAACAATAGTTATTTCCCACGACCACTTTGACCATACTAACGGGCTTTGGGATTTACTACATCAAAAACAGGGGATAGATTTATATATATGCCCGGGTTTCAGTCAACAGTTTAAGGGGAAGGCGAAAACATACAGATGCAATGTGAAGGAAGTTGATTCCTTTATGCGGATCACAAACGATATCTACACAACAGGTCAAATAGAAGGGATTAATGGCCTTGATCTCATCGCCGAACAGGCGTTGACGCTGCATACAGAAAAAGGTTTAACAATCATATCGGGATGTGCCCATCCAGGCATAATCAAAATCGTGGAATACGTCAAGGATCAGATTGATGGCAATATCCATCTGGTTATGGGCGGTTTCCATCTCCTGGATGAGTCTGTGAAAAAGATCAGACAGGTCAATGACAGACTAAAACAATTGGGCGTACAAAACTTAGGGCCAAGCCACTGTACAGGTGAAAACGCCGAAAAGATTTTCAGAGAGTCATACAAAGAACATTATATCGATATTATTGTCGGACAAACCATAGAAGTATGATGCAATGACATAATAAAGCGGAGGCAATGAATGCCTATAAGTTTTGGAGGTAAAAGAGGTTCTGGGGCAGGGAAAAAATGGGGCAGAGCCGCACAAGCAAGTGGGACAGGTAGTTGCGGACACGGTGGCCCCCCTACCAACTGCATATGCCCTCAGTGCGGTCATGTTGTTCCACGTGAGTCTGGTATCCCCTGCTTTCAGCAGAAATGTCCGCAGTGCGGTTCTTTTATGGCCCGTCAATTTTTGAAAATTGAATAGCATGGTTTGCATGGTGAAAACCGTGGAAAGCTCGAATAACCACATTGAATCCCTCAAACGGGGTCAAAGGGTAGCCGTAATGGCAACCATTGCCATACTCCTCCTGACGGTTGCTAAATTTGTCACCGGCTATCTTTTTGACTCCAAAATCCTCATAGCAGATGCCTTCCATAGCGGGGTTGACACGCTTGCTATTTTTGCATCCTGGTTTGGTCTCTGGCTTGCATCCCGAAAGGAGAGTGCGAGATTTCCTTACGGGTTATATAAAGCGGAAACCTTTGTAACCCTTCTTGTCGGCGTTCTTATCATATGGGCCGGTTTTGAAAACGTTATCGGGGGATACAGGAAGCTTTTTCTTCCGGCTCCTCATCATACATTTCCGACTTTACCTGCCCTGGTTAGCGGCATATCGGTGTTCGTGTCGTATTTTGTGGCAAAGATGGAAAAAGAAACAGGCACTTTTATCAATTCCGGAGCCCTTCAGGCGAATGCGTCTGAGGCCTTTCTCGACATCGGCACTTCGTTGGTCGTTCTCGTAGGCATTCTTTTAGCACACGCTAAAATTCCCTATGTTGAGGGCGTTGTTGTCATGCTCATCGCCCTGCTCATTATCAGGCTCGGTGTGAAAAACGTATGGACGCCAATTATGATCCTTCTGGATGCAAGCCTCGACCCGAAACTGCAGGCAGATATTGAGGAGACAATATCGGCAATTGGCGGCGTTAAGGGCGTAAGGGATGTGAAGATACGTCAGTCCGGACCATTTAAAATGGTAGAGTGCAATATAGCAACAGGCCCCTCGGTCTCCGTATACAAGGCTCATGAACTTGCAGATAGCATAGAAAATCTCATATTAAAGGATTACAACCAGATCGAATCCGTTTTTGTCCATGTCGAACCAGTGAAACAGGACAGTTTATCTGTTGTCATACCGGTCAAAGAGGTTGACGGACTGGATTCAAAGATTCATGGCCACTTTGGCAGAGCACCTTATTTCATCATTCTAAAACTGGATGACAAAGGAGGAACACAAATAGAAGATTTCTATTACAATGAGTTCCTCGGAGAAAAAGATCGTATCCATGTTGGTGTAAAGGTCGTTAAGGCTGTGATTAAACATAAACTGGATATCGTTTTCACCTCCAAGATCGGGGAAATCTCGTTTCATATGCTGAAAGACAATTTGATCGACATTTACAGGGTAGAGGCCAATTCAACAGTGCGGGAGGTTATAAACCTGTACCGCAATGGCAAGATTGAGACAATTATATCACCCCACCCGGCAGAGGAATCGGAGATAGAACGGCAGGAGGTGGGTTCCGGGTGATGCCACATTTGCTGCCCAAGAAACGCTTAACTTGCCGAATGGGTTTACTTACAATCTGCGTGGATTGAGAGCGGAAACTGTGGTCCATAAGCGAATACCTCCGGATTGATAGGGATAGCCTCTGCAAGGGGACAAGGTAGGGCAATCGGCAAGCATGATTTACCCGGATTAGATGATGCAGGTGTGAATTATGACAAAAGAAGAACGAGATTTTCTGGAGATATGGTTTGAAGACTATATTGGTCAGTTTCGTGATCAGGACGGCGCCCTGCACCCTATGCTGGAATTGAAGCGTTGTCACAGCATACGAGTTGCCGAGAACGCAAGATTCATTGCCGCTGCTCTAAATCTGCCGAAGGCTGGGCAATGCCTTGCCGAAAGCGCCGGGCTGGTTCATGATGTAGGTCGTTTCACCCAGTTTACACGGCACGGTTCGTTTAGAGATGCCGACTCGGTGGACCACGGGATAGAGGGACGCAGGGTTCTGGAAACACAGGACTTACCGTTACTGTGTGATCCCGGGGATCGGGAAAGGCTTTTATGTACCGTTGAATACCACAACAGAAATCGTTGGGACATACCAAGCGATTTTAGCTTTGAGTTGGATCGGTTGCTGCGATTGATACGCGATGCGGACAAATTGGACATTATGGAAATTGTTTTACATAAGACTGCATCCGATGGATTTCAGGATCTCCCAATGATGTTGCCCCATATTAGCCTCGGTCGCGAGTTAAGCCCGGAAGTTCTAAAAGAAGCACAAAATACCCAATCGGTATCAAGCAACAAACTTTCCACGTTGGCCGATTTCCTCGTCATGATCGCCACATGGTTCTATGATCTTAATTATGCACCGACGTTGCAATTGGCTTTTCAGCGGGATATCCTGTCTCGTCTTCAGCAGGAATTGCCGAGGACTGAATCTGTTAGCAAAATTTTTGCGGTAATAAGCGATGCGGTAAAAAAAGGGGGACAACGAAAAGTGGGCTATGAAATATATAATTCTATATAGGCAATCTCTTTTTGTAGTTTTGTTTTTCGTTTCCCTTTGTTTAGAGAGGAAGTGAATGTATAGACTAAAATTTGATTTAACCAAAACAACTGTAGATGCCGACCACGAGATAATACTTGCGGAAAGAGAGCAGAGAAAAGGCAGCAAATGCCGGTTTGCCCTGTCGAAAAATCAACAATAGGAGATGCGCAAAAATGTTACTCATACTATGGATTCTTACATTCACAGTCATCGGAAGCATCGGTGCAGTCGCCGGAGCATCTTTTGTTTTACTGTTCAATGAAAGATACCGACGGATACTGGTCTCCTTTTTGGTAAGTTATGCGACAGGCACGCTGCTTGGGTCTGCCTTCCTCGGTATGTTACCAAAGGCCCTGCAAGGGTCGTCCCCTATGTCCGTTTCAGCTACGGTCCTTGCAGGCATTATACTATTTTTCCTTCTTGAAAAACTTGTTATATGGCGGCACTGTCATATGGAAAACTGTGAAACACATACGAGAGCGGGTCCCCTGATCCTCATTGGCGATGCCTTTCACAACTTCATTGATGGAACTGTCATTGCGGCAGCCTTTTTATCGGACATTCATCTGGGTATTATAACATCGATAGCTGTAATTGCCCACGAGGTTCCTCAGGAAATGGGGGATTTTGCGATCCTCCTTGAAAGTGGTTATACAAGGCGGAAAGCATTCCTGTACAATCTCTTATCTTCGGTTTCAGCGGTTTTCGGCGCCATAATTGCCTATTTTTATCTGAAGACAATCCAGGCATTGGTGCCCTTTGTGCTTGCCGTTTCCGCTGCAAGTTTTATTTATATTGCCCTTGCCGATCTTACTCCCGGTCTGCACAGAACCGTAGAGTTTAAAAGCGGTTTTATCCAGATAGTTTTACTGGTAGCAGGAATTGGCACTATAGCATTTTTTGTACTATATCAATGAAAACAGGATGATATGGAATAACAATTAAATCATAGGCATTTTGGAAACATAATTTCAGTTTCATATATTTGGACAGAAATGGTTTAAAAAGAATTTCAATTACGGTACAATGTATACAAACCGGCAATACTTAAGTATACGCAATAAGGGGGTAACTATGGAATATCACAATAATATTATTGGTAAAAGAGTTCCACGGACTGACTCGCTTGCCAAGGTAACAGGCGCTGCCCGATACACAGCAGATTTAAAATTACCCAATATGCTCGTGGCAAAAGTGTTGAGAAGCCCGTACCCCCATGCACGAATTGTAAGCATTGACACAAAGGGGGCTTTAAAATTGCCCGGTGTGAAGGCTGCTATCAGCGGTTTTGACGGATACGGGGTGAAGTGGGGTGTATTCAGGTATACACAGGATCATGCCATGCTGCCTGTCGACAAGGTACGATACATCGGAGAGGACGTGGCTGCTGTTGCCGCCGTTGATGAGGAAACTGCACTGGAAGCTCTTAAATACATCAAAGTGGAATATGAACCTTTAGAGCCCGTTTTCGATCCTCTTGAATCGATGAAAGAGGGGTCTCCTCAAATACATGAGGGATATCAGAACAACATAAATATACATGTTCACATTGACATAGGAGACACAGACAGGGCAATGGCAGAAGCATTTTTTGTCCGCGAAGACACATTCAGGGCAGCCGGGGAAGCCTACGCCATGATGGAACCTTATGCAGTTCTTGCCTCATATAAGAACGGATATCTTGATTTGTGGATGCCGAATGCCGGACCCCATGTACGCGCCAAGGCTCTTTCGAACCTTCTTAAGATTCCTCTCAACAAAGTGCGGATACGCCATATCAACTCAGGGGGCGCCTTTGGCGGCAGGTCAGAGGTTTCGCCGGGAGACTTTATCGCGTCGCTTCTCTCTATCAAGTCGGGGAGACCTGTGAAGCTTGTCCTCACCCGTGAGGAAAATGCTGTAAGCACCCGGCAGATTCACGATATGATTGCAACAATAAAAACAGGTGTAAAAAAAGACGGTACTATTGTTGCGAAGGATTGCCGTGTAATCTATGATGGCGGCGCATACAGCAGCACCGGTCCCATAGCAACATCAATACCCTTTTATGTTTATGAAGAATGTTACCGGCTTCCCAATGTCCGGTATAATGGGTACCGGATTTTTACAAACAAAGGGATACGGGGAATGTATGGCTGTCACGGCAGGGCATTTCTTGCCGGGAACGAAGCCCAGATGGATCTTATAGCAAAAAAGCTCGGCATAGATCCTGTGGAGATAAGGCTCAGGAACGGCTTAACAACCGGCGAGGAGACTGCAACACGATCAAAAATTACAAGCTGCGGCCTCCGTGAGACAATAGAAGAGGCATCGAACAAATCCAGTTTTAAGGAAAAACGGATATTGTTGCCGAAAAACAGCGGTATCGGCATGGGGTGTGTGGCCATCATGTGCGGTTTTCCCATGGGCTTTCGCTCCGGATCATCATGTTATGTGAAGCTGAATGATGATGGGCAGGCAACGATTGTGACAGGTCTTGTTGACAATGGACAGGGGAATGAATCGATGCTGGTGCAGATTGCGTCCGAAGTTCTGGGAATTCCCATGGAGGATATCAACCTCATAAATGCCGATACGGAAATAACAAACCTTGATCCCGGAGCGTATTCGCAGTCTGCTGCCTTTGTCGGCGGCAACGGAGTGAAAGCAGCCTGTGAGGACGCAAGAAGGCAAATGATTGTTATTGCAGCGGCGAAACTCGGGACAACGGAAGAGGATATTGATCTGAAGAACAGGATTGCAGCCTCGAAAAACAACCCGGAAAAAAAGATGCCTCTCTCATGGATTGTTCGTGAGGCTTTTTTCAGGGGCAATCCGGTAATGGGGAAAGGATCATATTTTCCAAATATCGATCACGAGCGTGAATGGGTATCAAGACCATACGGGCAGATGGCAGGCACTTTTTCCTTCGGTACTTCTGTGGCAGAAGTAGATATTGATCCCGAAACAGGAAAAGTTGCAATCCCCCGGTTTGTGGCAGCCCATGACTGCGGCAGGGCAATTAATCCCATGGCAGTGGAGGGACAGATGGAAGGCTCTATTCAACAGGCAGGGGTTGCAGCCATTATGGAAGAAAATATCTGGTATAGAGGGTTTCTCCTTAATCCAGATCTGCTGGAGTACAAGGTTCCTCTTGCCTGCGATATGCCAGATATGGATACAATTATTGTAAATTCTGTGGATCCGGAAGGACCATTTGGGGCCAAAGAAGGTGGACTGACCGTTAGGATGAACGCCTACAGCGCCGTAGCTTGTGCAGTTGGTCACGCAACGGGGAAATTATTTACTGACTTGCCGTTGACGCCGGACAGGGTTTTGCGCTTGATTGATGAAAAAAAGGGGGTATAAAGATGATTCTGCCGAAACTTGCTTATAAAAAGGCAAAAGACCTCGAAGATGCAATACATCTATTTCGGAAATATGACGAAAACAGTTTTTATCTTGCAGGCGGCACAGACCTGGTGCCACAATTGAAACTGAGACTTCACAAGCCGATGGCCCTTATTGATCTCAAGGGTGTTGCTGATCTCAAGGGGATCGACGTTCAGGAAAGCTGGCTGTCTATCGGGGCCAATACAACACTTTTTGAGCTGAAGGATGATCCTGTTGTGAAGGAGCATTTCCCCGCCCTCTTTCAATCGCTTGATGCCACTTCGTGCGAAACCCTTCAAATGAGGGGAACAATCGGAGGGAACATACTTCAGAATACGCGATGTCTTTTCTATAATAAATCTCTGGAATGGCGAAAGGCGAAGGGTCAATGTTTTAAAACAGACGGTGAAATATGCAACGCTGTACAGAATAGCGAGATGTGTTTTGCAAATTATTGCAGCGACAACGTCCCCCCTCTGCTCACCCTTTCTGCCGAAGTTATTCTCAACGGTTTTGGCGGTGAAAGAAAAATAAACCTCTCGGAGATTTTCAGCAGAGACAGCAAAAAACCCTTCAGAATCATGCCGGGAGAGATTCTTACCCGGATACTTATTCCTCTTAAAAAATCAAAAGGCGCCTTTGAAAAGATCAGGGTAAGGGGCTCAATCGATTATCCCCTTGTTAATGCTGCTGTCTCTGTTGAGAACGGCAAAGGCAAACTATCAATTGGCGGTGTAGGCCCTGTCCCATTTGTATATAATCTGGACAATCTGGATACGTATGCCGTGGAAGAACTTGCGGATCGTGTTTATTCCGACTCAAGGCCTGTTGCAAATACAACGCTGTCTGCCTCCTACAGAAAAAGGATGTCAAAAGTTCTTACTAAAAGGATTGTTGCAAATGTTTTACAGGAGGTGCAATTATGAGAACAGTAAAGGTAATATTCACAGTCAATAAGGAAAAGATAACGGTCCAGGCAAAACCTTATGAAACCCTCCTGGAGACGCTACGGGAAAGATTATCACTGACAGGAGCAAAAGAGTCTTGTGGCCTTGGCGCCTGCGGGGCATGCACCGTCATTCTCGGCGGGATACCGGTCCGCTCCTGTCTTGTCCTAACGGCAGAAGTAGAAGGTATGGAAGTAAAAACAATTGAAGGGCTTGAGAAGGAAGGGAAACTTCACCCCCTTCAGAAAGCCTTTATGGAAAAAGGGGCAGTACAGTGTGGTTTCTGCACGCCGGGTATGATTATGACTGCGAAGGGACTTCTTGACAGGAATAAAAAACCAGAAAAACATGAGATTATAAGGGCAATTTCTTCCAATGTATGCAGGTGCACAGGCTATAAGAAGATTGTTGAGGCTATTGAAGAAGCCACTGAATAGTAATCCAGGGGACGGTATGTTCACGGTTTGAATGTTTGAAGCCCAACTATTGATTTTAGCAGGAAAGGATTTGAAATAGTTAAGGAATAAAACACCGGAAAAGAAGTAACGGACATTACCTTAACAAAAGGAGGATGCTATGGCAGAACCGAAAGATTCATGTGTAAAACCGGCAAAGGGGCCTATCGGGCCGCCTAAAACAGAATCTATGGAATCATCGGCAACCAGTCAACAAAAGGAGGTCATTATGACAGCAAAGGTAGGTAAACCGGCGCCGGATTTTGAGGCAAACGCATTTGTGGATGGCGGCTTTAAAAACATTACACTCTCCGAGTATAAAGGTCAATGGGTTGTGCTCTGCTTTTATCCCGGTGATTTCACCTTTGTCTGACCAACAGAACTGTCGGCGGTCGCCGTCAAACATGAAGAGTTTAAGGCATTAGGCGTTCAGGTGCTGTCAGTAAGCACGGACAGCCGTTTTGTACACAAGATTTGGAATGAAGAAGAACTTTCAAAGATGATTCCCGGGGATATTCCCTTCCCTATGCTCTCCGATGGAGGAGGCCTTATCGGGAAGGTATACGGTGTTTATGATGATGACGCTGGGGTTGATATCAGAGGACGTTTCCTTATAGATCCTGATGGAATTATCCAGGCCATGGAGGTTGTTACACCGCCTGTAGGCAGAAATATTGCAGAGCTTATCAGACAGGTGAAAGCTTTTCAACATGCCCGTGCAACAGGAGAGGCAACACCATCAGGATGGCAGCCGGGCAGAGTAACGCTTTCCCCCGGCCCGGATCTTGTCGGTAAAGTCTGGAAAGTCTGGAAACCGGAGATGGCGTTTTAAAGGAAACGATCCCCCGAAAACAGGGCACTCAATGTTTCCGGGGGATCCTACGATATTGAATACATTCGGGCAGTATAGTTCAACAATATGCTGTAAAAATGCTTTATTTCAGGAGAAACTTGCCAACCTTGACTGATACATAATTCCGGAGCGTCCTATGCATGCAAAGGGCTCCGGGTTTACGGTGCCACAAAATTATTTCCTCTTTTTTATCCCGATTACATTGGGGATAGGCAGGTATGGGCTTTCAGAATTTACCCCGACTGGG
>Ga0209749_1002628_pt1 | contig 11276 bp, 6 predicted proteins | sample EPASupsiteSAE347_FD_187267 | JGI IMG/M metagenome (GOLD analysis project Ga0209749, IMG submission 187267) | Bioremediated contaminated groundwater from EPA Superfund site, New Mexico - Sample SAE3-47 (SPAdes) (version 2) | ecosystem: Environmental > Aquatic > Deep subsurface > Groundwater >... | reverse complement strand
GCCATTTGAGCACAACATTGTTTAGGGCAATATTAGATTCTGGTTTGCCTATAACAATGAGGCAGAATCATTCGTATAATATGCCATATTATTATCCCGCAGGAACAGATGCTTCTGTTTATGATCCTAAGCCTGATTTGAGGTTTATAAACGATACTGGTAATTATGTGTTGATTCAGTCAAAAGTTGTTGGTTCGGAGCTGGTGATTCAATTATGGGGGACTGATGATGGAAGAATAATCACTAAAGGAAAGTCTGTTGTTTATAATGTTATAAATCCTAATCCTGCCAAGATGACTCCAACAGATACTCTTCCTAAAGGCAAGGTTAGCTGTAGTTATGCCGCTTATACTGGAGCTGATGCTTATTTTGACTATAAGGTGGAATACAAAGATGGCACCATAAAAGAAAAAAGATTTAATTCTCATTATGTTCCGAGACAAGGAGTATGTATGGTAGGGCAATAAACGGGGCGCATAAAATTTCTTGGCGCTTTTAAATATATAATTTCTTGAGTCGGTATTTTCTTGCTAGAAAATACCTGGTGCTCGGACCAGCCGTCCTCGCAAGCTCAAGAAATCACATATTTAAAAGCATAAATTTGAGCGTGTTAAAGGGGAGGGAAAAAGAAAATCAGAATAAAAGGTGGAGAAATAAATTATTAAGCTTTATCGCCGGTAAAATTTGAGCGTGTCAAAGGGGAAGAATAAAAGAAATAAGAAAAAGAAATATTAAACAAATTATGTTTATGAAATTCTAGCGTGTTAAGGGAAGAAAAAAAGGAAATGAGGCGCTTTTAAATATATAATTTCTTGAGTCGGTATTTTCTTGCTAGAAAATACCTGGTGCTCGGACCAGCCGTCCTCGCAATCTCAAGAAACTATATACTTAAAAGCATAAATTTGAAGGCGCTAAAGGGGAAGGAATGTCAGAATAAAAGGTGGAGAAAGATATATTCAAGCTTTGATATCAGTAAAATTTGGATGTATCTAAAGGGAAGAATAAGGGAGAAATGATGACTGAGGGGTGGCATTGTAAAAATTGGGAAAAGTGCTACTATGTAGTTTCAGTATGGAATTTGCAATCCAAGGAAAAATGGTGCCACAGGGGGATCAACCTAAGGCAATAGATGCTTTGGCGCTCGGATATGAAAGAGGATTAGATAAGCAGACCCTACTTGGTGTTACTGGTTCAGGAAAGACATTCACTATCGCCAACGTTATACAACGTATCCAGAAGCCAACTCTGGTGGTTTCGCATAATAAAACTTTGGCAGCTCAACTTTGCAATGAATTCCGTGAATTTTTTCCTCAGAATGCTGTAGAATATTTTGTTAGCTATTACGATTATTATCAGCCCGAGACGTATATGGCTAACACTGATACCTATATAGAAAAAGAAGCCCAGATAAACGAGGAAATAGACAGATTAAGGCATGCATGTACTCAGGCGCTAATGACGCGAAAAGATGTAATAATAGTTGCATCGGTTTCTTGTATTTACGGATTGGGCTCTCCAGAACAGTACAAAAATGTAATTCTTGTTCTTGAAGTGGGACAAAAAATAAATAGACAGGAATTGGCCAGGAAATTGATAGATATGCAGTTTGAAAGAACAAATAGCGATCTTCTTTTTGGAACATTTAGAATGCATGGACAAGTTCTTGAAATAATGCCGGTAAATCAAAAGCTAATATATAGGATAGTAATTTCAGAAAAAATAGAATCCATAGAAATAGTTGATCCGATAAGGAAAAATATTTTAGAGGAGATAAACAGAATAGATCTTTTTCCGGCTAAGCATTATGTTATAAACGATAAGATAAGAGCCAAAGCCATTGGAGATATCAAAAAAGAACTTGAAGAAAGGTTGAAGTTTTTTGATAAAGAAGAAAAGGTGCTTGAATATGAAAGGCTAAAAAGAAGAATCAGGTATGATATAGAGATGATAGAAAATATGGGATATTGCCAAGGAATCGAAAATTATTCGATGCATTTTGACGGAAGAAAACCTGGCGAGCCTCCATATACCTTGATAGATTATTTTAAAGAAACAGTGGATGATTTTTTGGTAGTAATAGATGAGTCTCATGTTACCTTGCCGCAAGTAAGGGCGATGTATAATGGCGACAAAGCTCGAAAGAAATCTTTGATTGACTATGGTTTTAGGCTTCCTAGTGCTTATGATAACAGACCATTAACGTATGAAGAGTTTTCTAATTTGGCCAAGAAAATAATATATGTTTCGGCTACGCCGACTAATTATGAAATAGATAATAGCGAGCAAATAGTTGAGCAGATTGTAAGACCGACTGGATTGGTTGATCCTGAAGTAATAATAAGGCCGATCGTTTCTTCTAATAGTAATTTATCGCAAATTGATGATTTGATAATTAGAATAGAGGATCAGGTTGCAAAAAAGGAAAGAACTTTAGTTACCACCTTAACCAAGAGAATGGCAGAAGATCTTAATGATTATCTTGAGAAAAAAAAGATAAAAGTAAAGTATTTGCATAGCGACATAAAAACTTTGGAAAGAATAGATATAATAACCGATTTAAGAAGGGGGAAAATAGATGTAATAGTAGGAGTAAATCTTTTGAGAGAAGGATTGGATATTCCTGAGGTGTCGTTGGTAGCAGTATTAGACGCAGACAAGGAAGGATTTTTAAGAAATGAAACCAGCTTGGTGCAAACAATAGGAAGAGCTGCTAGAAATGTAAATGGAAGGGTGGTGCTTTATGCTGATAATATAACAGACTCGATAAAGAAGGCCGTAAGCGAAACAGATAGGAGAAGAGAGATCCAACTGAAATATAATTTGGAAAATAATATAACTCCAAAAACTATCGAAAAGAATATAAAAAATATACTTGAGGAATTTGGTCTTGAAATAAGAAAAACAAAAAAGAGAAGATTTACCGAAGAAATATTAAGAATGGATATGGCGGGTGATGATAGGCCGCTCAAGGAAATAATAATCGATAAAAAACAGCAAATGAAGAAAGCTGCCGATGATTTAGAATTTGAGCTTGCGGCAATACTTAGAGATGAAATCCACAAATTAGAAAAAGAAATGAGAAAAAAATAAAATGAAAGATAAGATAATAATAAAAGGTGCGAAGGAGCATAATCTGAAAAACGTATCATTAGAGCTTCCCCGCAATAAAATGATTGTATTTACTGGTCTTTCTGGTTCGGGAAAGTCGAGCTTGGCTTTTGATACAATTTTTGCTGAAGGTCAGAGAAGATATATAGAATCTCTTTCTTCTTATGCAAGGCAATTTTTGGGAGGAATGCAAAAGCCAAATGTAGACGAGATAGAGGGGCTATCTCCAGCAATATCAATAAGCCAGAAGGCCCACAACGCCAATCCTCGCTCTACAGTGGCGACTATTACCGAAATATATGATTATTTAAGGGTGTTGTATGCCAGAATTGGAAAGCCTTATTGCCCTAAATGCAAGATTGGGATTGAGAAAATGGCAGTAGACGAAATAAGGGCAAAAATAACCTCTGAGGCAGGGGAGAAAAGTATCGAAGGCAATCTAATAATCATGTCTCCAGTTATAAGGGGGAGAAAGGGTGAATATTTTCAGATGCTTCAAGATATATATGAATCGGGGTATTTGGAGGTAAGGATAGACGGAAAAGTGAAAAGCCTTCGCGAAAGAGTTGATTTGGAAAAAAATAAAATCCATACGATTGAAATAGTAATAGACAAAATATATTTTACTAAGGTAGACAACGATTTTGAGTTTCGGTTAAATGAAGCTATTGAAAATGCTGTTGATATGTCTAATGGCTTATGTTCTGTGATTTATCCTGACGGACATGAGCAAATTTTTAGTACAGAATTTTCTTGTCCGAAATGCGGTTTTAGTTTTCCGGAAATAGAACCAAGATTATTTAGTTTTAATAGTCCTTATGGATTTTGCCCAGAATGCCATGGGTTGGGAATAGAGAATATTTTTAGCACAAAACCCTGCAATGTGTGTGGAGGGAAAAGATTAAATAACAATGCTTTGAGCGTAAAGGTTGATGCTAAAAACATATACGAAGTTACCACTATGAATGTGGATGAGGCGATAAAATTTTTCAACGAATTTAGTTTGAAGCTTGATAAAAAGGAAAAAGAAATTGCAGAGGTGATTTTAAATGAAATTAAAAATAGGCTTAAGTTTATGCTGGATGTGGGATTGCACTACATAAGCCTTAATAGAATGGCAGGAACTTTATCGGGAGGCGAATCGCAGAGGATAAGGCTTGCTTCTCAGATCGGTACTAAATTGGTAGGGGCGTTGTATGTACTCGATGAGCCGACAATAGGTTTGCATCAGCGCGATAATGAGATGCTTGTGAAAACCTTATGCAGTTTAAGAGATGCTGGGAATTCTATAATAGTTGTAGAGCATGATGAAGATACTATTTTGGCCAGTGATTGGCTGGTTGATTTTGGCCCTAGAGCAGGAAAGCATGGAGGTGAGATAATATATTCGGGAGTGCTTGATAATTTGCTATCACTAAAAGATGAAAAACGGGTTTTTGATTGCGCATGCCAAGGAAATCCAAAGAAATCTTTGACTGGAAAATATTTGAGAGGAGAAGAACAAATAGAGTTGCCAGAAAAAAGAAGAAAAGTAGATGATAGTACGATGCATTTGAAAATTATAGGAGCTCATGAAAATAATCTTAAAAATATAGATGTTGATATTCCTTTGGGAAGATTTATTTGTTTAACAGGAGTGTCTGGTTCGGGAAAATCAACCTTGCTGAACAATGTTATTCATGAGTATGTAACTGGGAAAATAAATCATGTTAAAAGGGACATCAAGATAAAAGATGTTAAAAATGTTGATTATCTGGATAAGGTAATAAGGATAGATCAATCCCCCATAGGAAAAACTCCCCGCTCTAATCCTGCTACTTATACTAAAGTATTTGATGAAGTAAGAGAGATATTTTCTTTGACTCCAGAAGCAAAAATGAGAGGATACGACACAGGCAGATTTAGCTTTAATAAGCCTGGCGGCAGATGTGAACATTGCGAAGGAAAGGGAAGTATGGAAATAGAAATGCATTTCTTGCCTAATGTAGAAATAGAGTGCGATGTTTGCAAGGGGAAAAGATTTAACAAGGAAACACTTTCTATACATTATAAAGATAAAGACATATCTGAAATCTTGGCTATGACAATAGAAGATGCTGACGGTTTTTTTAAAGATATTCCTTTTATAAATGATAAGCTAAAAGTTTTAAATGAGGTTGGGTTGGGATATTTAACGCTTGGACAGCCAGCAACAACACTATCGGGAGGAGAATCGCAACGAATAAAGTTGAGTCGTGAATTGTCTAAGCACGGAACAACAAAAACATTATATCTTTTGGATGAGCCGACAACAGGATTGCATTATGACGATATTAAAAAACTAATATTGCTATTGCAAAGACTGGTTTCTCAGGGAAATACGGTGCTTGTAATTGAACACAATTTAGATTTTATAAAATGCGCTGATTGGATAATTGATCTTGGGCCAGAAGGGGGAGACATGGGAGGACAATTAGTGGGAGAGGGTACTCCTGAAGAAATGACTAGAAAAAATACTTGGACTGGAAAATATTTAAGAAGAGTTATCAAAAAGTAATGAATATCCGTGAAAAAATAAAAAAACTTCCGGATGCTTCCGGAATATATCTCTTTTACAGAAACAAAGAATTGGTATATGTGGGAAAGGCTACTTCGCTTAAAAAAAGAGTAGCTAGTTATTTTACTAAAGTTAGGAATTCAAGACCGATAGAAGCTATGATATCGGAAGTTGATGATGTTAAACATGTTGAGACAGATTCGGTTATCGAGGCTATAATATTAGAAGCTAACTATATAAAGAAATATCAACCTAAGTATAATGTTGAGGGGAAGGATGATAAAAGTTGGAATTATTTAATATTAACAAAAGATGATTTTCCGCACTTGGAGGTTGTTCGTGAGCACAATTTGAAAAAAGAGGACAAAAAAGTTTATAAGTATCTGTTTGGACCCTTTCCTTCTATAAAAACTAAAGAGATGTTAAAGATACTGCATAGTCTTTTTTATGTTTCACGATGCCAACCTAAGCAAAAAACTCCATGTTTTGATTACCAGATAGGGCATTGCTTGGGTGTGTGCACCAATGAAGTGGGAAAGGTGGAATATAGGGAAAGAGTAATAAAGCCTTTGGTTTATTTTCTTTCTGGTAAGAAGAAGACTCTGCTCAATAATTTGGAAAGACAGATGAAGCGTTTTAGTAGCGAAGAAAGATATGAAGATGCCAGACAAGTAAGAGATCAGGTAAAATCATTATCCAGAATAAGAGATATCGCTTTGCTTGATAAAAGCTTTTTAAGTGATAATTTTGAAGACGCTGAAAAAAAGGCATTGAGAATTGAAGGGTATGATATTTCTAATTTTGGCATTGATGCTAAGGTTGGCAGTATGGTGGTATTTAATGGAAAAGGTATGGACAAAAGCGAATATAAAAAATTTAAGATTAAGAAGGTTGTAGGCCAAAGTGATGTTGATTGTTTGAGAGAGGTAGTTGAGCGAAGATTTCAACACTCGGAATGGAAATATCCCGACGTAATACTTGTGGACGGAGGAAGGCCGCAAGTGAATACAGTTAAAAGGTTGATTAATCTATTAAAAATTGATATTCCAGTAATTGGAATAGCAAAAGGAAAGGATAGAAAAAAAGATGAATTTATATATGGGAAACAGGACAAAAATTTTTTAACTTGGGTTAATGAAAACCAGAAAAGTTTGATAACTGTTAGAGATGAAGCGCATCGGTTTGCTATTTCCTATCAGCGTCAAATTTTAAGAAAAGATAAACTAAAATAAAAATGAAAAAAGTAAAAAAAATAGAACTGCTTTCTCCGGCAAAAGATTATGCATGCGGAGTTGCTGCCATAAATTCTGGGGCCGATGCTGTGTATATTGGGGGGCCGAAGTTTGGAGCAAGAACTGCTGCTAGTAATTCGATAAGAGATATTGGAAACTTAATAGAATATGCCCATAAATTTAGGGTGAAGGTTTATGTTGCCATAAACACGATTGTTTTTGACAATGAACTTCCTGAAGTAAAAGATATAATAGAAAAAGTATATAAGCTTGGCGCTGATGGAATAATAATTCAGGATATGGGAATCCTTGAAATGAATCTTCCTCCGATCAAAATTATTGCTAGTACGCAGTGTAACAATTATGATTTGGAAAAGATAAAGTTTTTTGAAAAAGTAGGAATAAAGAGAGTGATACTGGCAAGAGAGCTTTCAGTTGAACAGCTTAAAAAAATAAGCGAGGAAACCTCAATTGAGTTGGAAGCATTTGTTCATGGGGCACTTTGCGTTTCGATGAGCGGACAATGCTATTTTAGCGAAGCAGTAGTAAAAAGAAGTGCTAATAGAGGGCATTGTTCTCAGCCATGCAGGCTTCCATATTCGCTGATTGATAGCGAAGGTAAGGTGTTGGTAAAAAATAAGTTTTTATTATCGCTTAAGGATCTTAATCTTTCGCATGATTTGGAAAATTTGATTGACGCAGGAATAAATTCGTTTAAAATCGAGGGAAGATTGAAAGATGAATATTATGTTTCTAATGTTACCTATTATTATAGGCGAAAGCTGGATAGAATATTAAAAAGAAAAGAAGGTTTTGGAAAAAGTTCGGTTGGTGAAGTTGTTTCTAGCTGGGAGCCTGACTTAGAAAAGACATTTAATAGAGGGTTTACAGATTATTTTTTGAATGGAAAAGGAGACGATTTGCTTTCGGTGTCGCCCAAATCAAAAGGAAAATTGCTAGGCAGGGTGAAAACGATATCAAAAAACTATTTTATTTTGGAAAAGGGGGTGGAGGTTTCTAATGGTGATGGATTATGCTTTTTTGATAGGAGCGGAAACCTTGAAGGAAGTAATGTTATAAAAATATTTGGACCGAAGATATATTTAAATGATATGTCTGGACTGGAGGAGGGATTTTTGGTTTATAGGAATGTGGATATCAATTTTGAAAAGCAACTGCGAGTAAATCCGATTAAACGAGTAATTCCAGTTTTTGTCGAATTGAACGAACAGGCTGATGGAGTAATTATAAAAGTTAAAGATGAGGAAGGAAATGAAGTATCTATAAATAAAAAAATTGACAAGGAAGCTGCAGAAAATGAAGAAGCTGCTTTAAATAATATAAAAGTCCAATTATCGAAACTGGGTGATACGATTTATGAAGCAAAGGAAATAAAAGTAAATTTGGAAAAACCGTTGTTTTTTAAAATGTCTTTTCTTAATTCATTGAGGCGCGAGGCGATTGAAATGCTTGACTGCGAAAGAAAAAAAGCATACGAGCGAGAAGAATATAAGATGGTCCCAACAAAGAATCCATTTATTCAAAAAGAGCTTTCTTATGAATATAATGTTTCTAATGCTTTGGCAGAAAATTTTTATAAAAAGCATGGCTGCACAGAAATTGAGCCGGCTTTTGAAATTTTAAGCGAAAAAAAGGGTAAAAAAATAATGACAACAAAACATTGCCTAAGGAGATACCTTGGAAAATGTTTGAAAGAAAACCCAGGAAAGATAAAAGAACCTTTGTATTTGGTAAATGAAAAGGGGTATAAATTTCTGTTAAAATTTGACTGCAAAAATTGCCAAATGGAAATCTATTATAGGGCATAAAAATACAGAAAAAGAAGTTTTTATGACTTCTTTTTTAAATTGACATAATATTTTCTAGGAACTAAAATCAAACTATGAAGAAAGTATGTACATTATGCTTTATCAAAGAAAATGATAAGATTCTTTTGGGAATGAAAAAGAGAGGGTTTGGCGAGGGAAGATGGAATGGTTTTGGTGGAAAAGTAAAAGAAGGGGAATCTATAGAACAGGGGGCGATAAGAGAATTTGAGGAGGAATGCGGAATAAAGGCAATTAATCTTGAAGAAGTAGGGGTAATCGACTTCTCTTTTTTGGATAATGGGGAAGAGTTAGAGGTTCATATTTTTGACATTTTGAAGTATGACGGAAAACCTGTTGAGACTGAAGAAATGAAACCAGAATGGTTTTATATAAAAGACATACCATTTTCTTGCATGTGGCCCGATGATACTTATTGGATGCCATTGTTTTTAAGTGGCAAAAAAATAAAGGCGCGTTTTGATTTTGATAATCAAGACAAGATCAATAAGTACGAAATAATGGAAATATAAAAATGATAGAAATTTTTTTTAAAGATATAAAAAAAGAAAAACTGGAAAAGATAGATAAGTTGCGCGATGGATGCTGGATAAATATTGAAAGAGCTGTGAATGGTGACCTTGAATATATTGCCGAGATAACAGGGTTGCAGATTGCTGATTTGGAGGATGTTCTTGATCAATATGAATTGCCACGTATTGAAAGAGAAGGTGAAAACATAATTCTTTTTGTGAGAGATATTGCCACTAATCAGGGCGATTCTTATACTAGCCCTTTGGCAATAATTATCACAAGCCGTTATTTTATTACTGCCTCTGTTTCCAAAAACAAAACTATTGCAGGAATGATTGCAAATGGATTTTCAGCTTCTACTACGCAAAGAACGAAACTGCTGATAAATATACTGCTCAGCATATCGAAAAATTTCATGAAGGAAATAAAGACTGCGAAGGCAGAACTTTCTATGAGAAAGAAAAGCTTGGAGAGGGTTGAAGATATAGATGTGATAAAGCTTATTGAAAAAGAAGATGTTCTTGATCAATATATCTCTGCCTTAACTCCTATGAAAAATACAATAGAGTCAATTTTTCAAGGAGGATATATACAGCTTTATAGTTTTGATAATGACCTGGTTGAAGACTTATTGATTGCAATTAGGCAATTGCTGGATAATTGTTCGACTACAGTAAAGAATATCAGAGCTCTTCGTGAGGCATATCAGGTAATTGTGACAAACCGTTTGAATAATACAATTAGGATTTTAACATCTTTAACTGTAATTTTGACAATTCCAACGATAGTCGGAAGTTTATACGGGATGAATATAGATATCCCTGGAGAGGGTGATCGATATGCATTTTACTATATACTTGGATTTATAGTAACAGTTACAATAGTGTTGTATGTCTTATTTAAACGAAAAAAATGGTTTTAAAAAAATACGAAGAATATGAATAAAGAAGTTTCAAAATTTTTTGCAGGATTCTTTTTTGCCGTTATAGTTTTGCATATAGTAGCAATAGTATCGGGATTTTTGCCTATTATTTTTAAAGGAATGGTTTTTGATTTTTCCTTTTGGACGGCCACATTAATGGTTTCTTTGGTGCTGGCAGTAATATGCTCGTATATTGGCTGGGAAAGGAAGATGGCAAACATGATTTCGGTATCGCTAATATCTTTTGTGCTAGTAATAGTTTTGGTGAACAGTTTTTATTTTGTTGATAAGGGAAATTTTGTTTTTGCTGATAATAAGCTTTTGATGGCCAGTATTGCTGGAACAAAGGATCAAGATAAAAGTGCGTCCAAGGATTTGAAAGAAGGGCAGTTTGACGATTTGACTTATGTTTTTTCGTTTGGTTCTGGTGGTAATGATTATGGCAGAACAGTTGCGGTTGATAAGAACGGCAATGCTTATATTGCGGGAGCGTTCCATGGAACAATAAATTTAGACAGTAAGGGGAAGGCTGAAAAAACATCTTTGGGGGGGATAGGTGACGATACGGATATATATTTGGCAAAGTATGATAAGCATGGAAACTATATCTGGGGAATTTCGTTAGGGTCTATAGGCTATGATGCTCCAACAGCTATTAAGGTGGGCGAGAGTTATGTTTATATATCGGGCTATTTTGGCGGAAAGACCGATTTTGACCTATCGGAAAAAGAGTTTGTTTTAGACGCTGGAATAGGAAGAGATGGTTTTATTGCCAAGTACGATAGCGATGGACGTTTTTTATGGGCTCAAAAATTAGGAAATGAAGAAAGTATTCCTTTTGAAAATAATGATATTGGATTTGATCAGGTTTCGGCAATAGGAATAGATGAAAACAATAATGTTTACGCTACTGGGTATTTTGATGACGAATTGGTTTTTGACGACATAGATGGGAAAAAAATTTCCTTGACGGCAAGCAAGTATTCAAGGAATGTTTTTTTAGTAAAGTATAGTGAGAATGGAAAAATAGTAAAAGCAGTTTCTTTTGTTGGAGGACAGATTAATGAACCAAGAGCTATTGTTGCGGATAAGGGGGGAATATTCTTGTCGGGAGTGTT